>Ga0210384_10002211_pt1 | contig 24168 bp, 34 predicted proteins | sample IncBWH2MmetaG_FD_160574 | JGI IMG/M metagenome (GOLD analysis project Ga0210384, IMG submission 160574) | Forest soil microbial communities from Barre Woods Harvard Forest LTER site, Petersham, Massachusetts, United States - Inc-BW-H-2-M | ecosystem: Environmental > Terrestrial > Soil >...
CTCCTGAACCAGATTGATCTGACCCATGAGTTTGCTTCCGAACGAAAACTGCCACTTTTCAGCGGTGAGCTCGGAAAGCGGAGCAAATGCAACTTGGCCTGCCGCAATGGCAACGGCGTCAAACGAGCCGACGGCTTGGTAGAGCTTCCTGACACTTTCGCGGTTCTCGATCTCGACTTGAAAATCGCCAGATTTGTGCCCGACCTTGACGATCTCATGGCCGGCACCCGCCAATGCCTTCTGAACCAGTTCGCCGATTATTCCGTTTGCGCCAATCAAAATAGTTTTCATAAAAACTCCGTTCTGCCCGCTTGAGGCCTGTTGTGTCATAAATTGTTCGGCAGCGAATGATCGCGCGTATGTCAGTCAGTTCACTGACTAAATATTGAAGCGATGAGCATTTCACTCGGCCCGCCTCAAGCTTCGCCGTGTGCGTGCGGGTTCAGCCCGCCTGGTGTCTCACAAGTTTTGTATCCAACTCTTGAGGCGCTTGGTCTCCGTCGCCACAAGACCGGGGTCATGAAAGGTATGGGCCAGGATCGAAACGCCTTGCATGGCGGAAAGCAGGTGCACCGCAAGGCCGTTGGAGTCTTTCCCCTTCCCGAGGGCCCGAAACTGGCTCTCGATCCAGGCCAGGTGTTGAGCGAGAATTTCGGTCGATCTGGTGGCGACCGAGCCACCCGCCTTGTGGAGCTCGGAGCAAAGCGTTCCGACCGCGCAACCGTGCTGTGCCAAGGAATCCTTGTTCTCGAAGACGCCTTGGACGCAGGCGAGAAGCCGATCCTTGGGCGATCCGGCTTCGCTCCATCGCTCCCGCTGCGCGGATAGTTGCGCCAGCCTCGACTCGACGATTGCCTCACCAATCTCGTCCTTGGTCTTGAAGTAGTAAAAGACGTTGCCCAGAGGAACTTCGGCTTCGCGCGCGATGTCGGCAAGCGAGGTTGCGCCAAACCCGTTCTGGTACGCCAAGTCCACTGCCGCACTGACGAGCCGCGATCGTTTGTCGATATGTGTCTTAGGCATGTTGCATATAAGTCAGTTGACCAACTCAGTATGCCGAGGGTAAGCAAACCTGTCAAGCCGTTGCGGCGCTGATGCTGAAGCGTCCTTACCCAGGCTTGTCCACGAATCTCTGGCATGAATTCCGATAGCGCGGGTATGCTGACCAAACGGATGCATAAACCCTTAACCGTCTTGGCACTGTACTTTGCGAGCGCGTCGATGAGTGCTTTGGCAGCGGTGTACGAACTGCCGGCAAATGGCTTAGGCGTGGTCGGAACCAATAGCCGAATCAGACTGAGCGAAGAGGAAAAAGTTGTTACTACCAAAGAGACTGAGCATTCCCAGAATCGGGAATGCCAGTCAGAAATGCGGAATATCTTGAATTGTTGCTTCAGCTTTACCGGTAAGCAACACATCAATTTGAAGGGAGGAAGGTATAGAGCGAACGGCCTGTGGCATTAAAGTAAATTCGTCAATGCGGAAAGTTCCTCCCGGGATAGCTCCTCCGACATGCGCTAAGTGCTTCAACGGAAGTGTCAATTGCTCCACATTAACCATCAGCTTCTCTCGGAGCGGTTGCTTAAACAGATTCGTGATCGAGCTAGGAAGACTGGCGTCGATACCCAGGAGCGCATTTCGAGATTCGACGGCGAGATCAACATCTGGAATGGATACCGTCTTCCCATCGGCGGAGATAACCGGACTTCCCCAAAAATAAATTGTGCCATCCAAAGATCCTGTAAACGTCAGCCCAACGAGCACCTGTCCTTGAGCGTCTCTGACCGTGGCGCTCGAAACCTTAAACTCTAGGCCCAACCATCCATAGTGACCGACGTGCTTTTTCGCCTCATCCGTTAAAACACTCGACAGAGTGTTGTAATCTGCGGCAACTTCGGCCAACACGCGGAAGGACTGTCCCGCAACTGGAGGCTGAGCGACGACCGGCTGAGTTGGCTGCGCTAGCGGACAATCTGAGGACGTGATCAGAAGTGTAGGACTCCCTGTCACTTGTATGGGTACATCAACCGACCTGAGTAAAGCAACACTATGTTGTCCGTCCGCATCTACGTCTCGGTAGTTATACCCTCTAAGTGCGCCCAATCCGACCCCGTTAATGTTGGGATATATGCAGGCTTGTGTGGAGTCGGGCAAAGCCAAGCGAATTGGACCAGTGGCTCTATTTAGGACGTCTTGAACAGGCACCTTTATGCGAACGGCATTTATCCTATTGGTTACGGTGTCGCTCAATCTTCCGAGCGCGTTGTCGAGCAACCCCTCGACACTAATATTTAAAAATCCGCAGTGCGTATCGCTGCCCGGTCTTAAATGAATATTGGCGCTTCCGTGCCCCCGTAAAAACCAATCATTGCCAACATTTTCCATGGACGGAGAGACTTTAGCCCAAGCAGCTAGAAGTACGGGGTTCAAATTGCAGCTGACGACTCCAAACGGCCCGGCACTGACCCCCGCATTGCCGTCGAATTCTGTATAAAGCGCAAGTTCGCCGTCATCGAGGATCCAGTGACAAGGGAACCCTCTATCCGCACACTTTCCATAGTCGCTGCGCTCGTAAAAATCGTAGTGAGGGTTTCCGCCCAGCTGCACATGGTCCGGTAACCCCATAGTCGCCGCGATCGGTGATAGATCAACGCGTTCGATCGTGATCGGAAGACTACTAACGACGACCGGCTTCGGTGTTATCAGAGTAGGAACGATGGCTGTATGGTCCGGAATATGTGCGCATCCCTCAATTGCCAAAGCCGTGATCACAAAACTCAAGCTGCACAGTGTGGTCCGTTTCATAGTCCCTCCTTGGAGTGTTAATGCCCAGCCCCCTCGCCATAAGGGGAGCCTCTCAGCGACATTTCAGCAATTTCTAGCGCAAAGTAACGTGCGGGGGATCTCAGATTGTTTGGCCCCTTACACGACGTTAGGGGTGAGCGACGGCATTGGCTTTGTTCTGACTCAGTTCGTCAAAATGCCAGTGGGCGGCCGCGCCAGACGCTGAACGACCAGTGGATTGACGGCTGTACGGCTCCTTACTTTCGGGTGCGCTTGCGCTTCGGACTCCGCGATGCGACCGGCTGCGGCGATACCCTGATGAAATCGATGAAGGCGCGCAGTGGCGCAGGAACCAGGCGCCGTCCGGAGTAGTAGAGAAACGGCCCCGAGAAGCGCGGCCACCACGGTTCGAGGACAGGCTCGAGCGCTCCGCTGTCAAAATGCGGCCGCAACCAATCCTCGAAGAGAGTGATGATGCCGACGCTGGCGAGAGCGGCATCGACTGCGAGATCGGTCGCGGTGCCGGTGCTGACGAGTAGCGGCCCCGTGGGCTCGATACGCACCAACTCGCCGGCGCGCTCGAATTCCCATACGGCCATCGCGCCGCTGCTGAAGCGGCCGCGCAGGCAAGCGTGCTCGAGGAGCTCGCGCGGATGCTGGGGCCGGCCGTGGCTGTCGAGGTAGGATGGTGCCGCGGCAGCCGCGAAGCGCTGCGTGCGCGGACCGATCGGCACCGCGATCATGTCCTGCTCCAAGCGCTCTTCATAGCGGATACCGGCGTCGAATCCGGCGCCGAGCACATCGACGAAACTGTCCTCGGCGACCACCTCTAAGCGGATGTCTGGATAAGCGAAGAGGAAGCGCGGCACAATCCCTGGAAGGAGCAGCCGCGCCGCGCTGATCGGCACATTGAGCCTGAGCGTGCCGGCCGGCTTGTCGCGAAATCGATTCACCACATCGAGAGCGGACTCCACTTCGGTCAGCGCTGGGCTGAGCCGCTCCAGCAGACGCTTGCCGGCTTCGGTGGGGGCCACGCTTCGTGTCGTGCGATTGAGGAGCCGGATGCCGAGCTGTGTTTCCAGGCGGCGCACGGCTTCGCTCAAGCCAGATGCGCTAGCTTCCGTGGCACGCGCTGCTTCGCGAAAGCCACCTGCGCGCGCGACGCTTACGAAAGCATTGAGATCGCCTAAATTCGTCACTGTTCGATTTTCCGCACGGCCCGTGCGGATTATCCATGATTATCGCGCATGCGAATAGAGGCTAGATTGTGACCAGGCCCAAAGGAGAATCCATCATGCCCACAGTTAATCCGTTCGGTATATTCACCCTTGGCAAAGATCGCTCTGTGAGACGACTCGGCTACGGCGCTATGCAGCTCGCGGGCCCCGGCGTATTCGGTCCGCCGAAAGATCCCGAGGCAGCACTTGCCGTGTTGCGCGAAGCGGTGGCGAGCGGCGTGAACCACATCGACACCAGCGACTTCTACGGTCCGCACGTCACCAATCAGCTGATTCAAAAGGCTCTGCATCCCTAGCCCGATGAGCTGATCATTGTCACCAAGATCGGCGCTCGCCGCGGTGCCGACGGATCATGGCTCCCGGCTTTCACGAAGAAAGACTTGATCGAGGCGGTGCACGACAATTTGCAAAATCTGGGACTGGATGCGCTCGATGTGGTCAATCTGCGCAGCATGTTCGGTACGCACGCTCCGGCCGAAGGCTCCATCGGGGAGCCGCTCAGCGCGCTGGCTGAGCTTCAGCGCAAAGGACTGGTGCGTCATATCGGATTGAGCAATGTTACCGCGGCCCAGATCGCGGAAGGGCGCCGCATTTGCGAGATCGTCTGCGTGCAGAACCACTACAACGTAGCGCATCGGGCGGACGATCCACTGATCGATGAGCTTTCCAGACTCGGTATCGCTTATGTGCCGTTCTTCCCACTGGGTGGCTTCACGCCGCTACAGTCGTCCAACCTTTCCGATGCGGCGCGGCGCTTGCATGCCACTCCGATGCAAGTTGCCCTTGCGTGGTTGCTGCGCCGCTCGCCCAACATTCTGCTGATCCCGGGCACGTCCTCAGTCGCGCATCTCAAGGAAAATCTTGCGGCAGCAGAGTTGGCATTGCCGGAGGATGCCGTCAGAGCGCTGGACGAAATTGGCGCGCACGCCGACGCCGCCTGAAGCGGTGCAATTGATAGCGACAACCGAGACTGAACACATGATTGACTTGAGATGCAATCAATGAGGGAAAATATGTCGAGTACTGCCTTCGAAACTCCTCACCATCGCAAGGCGTACGTCATCACCGGGCCGACCTCCGGCATCGGTCGCCGCACGGCGCTCGAACTGGCCAAGCACGCTTCGGTGGTGCTGGTCGGTCGCGACCGCCGGAAGCTCGCCGAGATGCGGAAGACCATCGAGCGAAGAGGGCAGAACGCGGTTTCGGTGGTGTGCGACTTGTCAGAACTTGCGAGTGTGCGGCGCGCGGCAGCGCAGATCATAGCCCTGCGCCTGCCGATCGCAGGCTTGCTCAACAACGCCGGCATCATGCAGCTGCATCCGACCAAAAATGCGCTTGGCTGGGATATGTCGTTCGTAACGAATCATCTCGGCCCGTTCGCGCTGACGGAGGCGCTCATTCCGCACCTCCCTGACGGTGCAAATGTGCTCTTCATCGTTTCGGCGGTGGAAGACCCGGAACGCAAGCCCGCCACGCTGGCGGGGTTTCGCGGCGGTCGCTATCTCTCCGCAGAGGCGAGTGCGCGCGGCGAGTGGAAACCTGGCGGTGCCAAACAACGCGGCCTTGATGCCTACGCCACATCCAAGCAGGCGATCCTCGCTGCCGCGATGGTGTTCGCCCGCGAGACTCCCCGCCTGCACTTCAACGCGGTCGAGCCGGGTGTGAATCCGACCACCGCTCTCGCGCGCGATGCCAACGCTTTCGTGCGCCTTCTGTCAAAAACACTCATCCCGCTGCTCGTGCCGCTGCTCATGCCCTTCATAAAGATTTTGAGTACCCCGAAGCGCGCCGCGCGCGTGATCACCAAAATCATGATCGACCGCTCCGGTCAGACCGGCGTTTACTACGATGAACGGGGTCACCCGATGCTCGGCTCCGCGCTGGTGCGCGATCCGAAGTTCCAAGACCTCATCGTCGCCGAGACACGCGGTTTGTTGTCCACAGTTCCGGCACTATAGGACGTGACCGGCAGCGATTTGCTGCTTTTAAAGGAGCGTGACGCGCACATGGGTGCTTTCACGAATACCTTACCGGGATGCCAAAAGAGCGAACAGGATAGCGCTAAATAGGGCCGTCCTTCTTTTGCCTGCGTGATACAAGTCTGCGGCGCGGTTGTGAGGGGACGAGGAATGCGCAGTGAGTCAACGAGAGTCATTAAATGGATTTTGCGGCTCATGTGGCTGCCGTCCTAGTACCCGGCGGATCGCGTGCCTTATTTGCCTGCCGCAATTGACTCCTTAATCTGGTTGACGGCAAAAGATACCTTGGCGTCGGTGAACAGTTTGCCGAGTGCGAGGGTTGCCTTGGTCTGATCGCCCACGACTCCGCTGCCATCGCCTTCGCGTCCGTTGACCAGTTTGTCGGGGTGCACCCACTTGGACGCGTTGCCATTGACCATTTTGTCGATGTACTCGAGTTCCGAGGTGTCATCGGTGCCGGCGTGTTTATCCTCGGGAATCCCTAATCTTTGCAGCTGCTCCTTCATGACTTCCTTTTCTTTGAAATACAGGTCGGGAATGTAGTACACATGGATGCCTTTAGGACCCCATTCCATGTTCATGGCTTTGGCGACTTGATCGAGTTGCGATTGGGCTTTGCCGCCGTGATCGCACATCAACACGACGTTTTTGAAACCGGCGGATATCGCGCTTAAAGCCACGTCATGCGCCACGGCGCCGAAGGCCTCTTCTGACAGATTGACGCTGCCCGCATAGCGCATGTGGCCGGTCTTTTTCGCCGGATCAATCGTGCCTGGGTTCGTGAGGCCCCAATCGCCCGTCGGCGCGAAAGGCATGGCGGGATAGACCAGTGCATTGCCGAGCTTCGCTGCGATTCTCTGACTTAAGTAGTGGGCGATAAATACGTGTTTGCCCAGCGCCATGCCGGGACCGTTCTGCTCGATGCTCGCCGCATAGTAAATTGCGGTGGTCTTGCCGGCGGCAATCGCATCGCTCACTTCTGTCCAGGTCATGTCCTCGATGAGCAGCGAATTCCTTGGCGCTGCGAGTACCGGAGGTAAGAGCGCAATAAAAATGAGTGAAACGAGCGATTTCATGGAACTGATATTCCTTTTTGTATGTGGCTAACTGGCTTGTTCATGGCATAGTAGCGCTGATGACCCACTGGCGGAACTGCGACGCCCGGGCAAGCTGCTACCGAGATCCGCAGGCGTCCGGTGTCTGGCGCGATGATGGCTCTTTGGTGTATGCGGTCAGCATTCCACGTTACAACAGCGAAAATGGCGGCTACATAGAGAAGTATCAAAGTATTCTCAGTCTGTTCGGCTGAGCGCGTATGGGCAGCGATGGGGCATTGCTCCGGCCTAATGCTTTGCGGCTGTTAGTACAAGCTACGACGCAGAAAGTGTGCGGTTGTCGGCTGTCTTGCAGCGTTTCCTGGCATCTAATGCCGGGCAATACTTTGAACACAGAGAGCGTGCGACGTGACCGAAGGTAAGCCGAAGAATCCCTTGTTACATGCCGCTGGGATTGTTGGGCGAGGGTTCTCGCTAGGTGTAGGGTTTTCCGTCGCTCTGGGTGTTGCCGTGCTAATCGGCCGGCAGGTGTCCAGTCATCAGGTTGCGGAGCAATCCGAAACCATGCAGGCGGAGCTCAGCGGAGAGGATTTGCAAAAGGACATTGCCATTACTGGCGCGGAGGAAGTAAAGCACGATGGCGTGACGGCGATCATCGGGACCGCGACGAATCACGGGAAGAAGGCTGCTCACGGCATCCACATCCAAGCCAATCTCTTTAATCACGACAAGTTTGTCGACCAGTATTCAACCTATCTCACCGGCGCGATCCAACCCGGCAAGTCGCAGTATTTCAAAATCTCTTGTGGCTGCAAGGACACGCCGCCGGCGGAGCATGATAGCTACAAGCTTGAGGTGCTGGGCGGGTACTAAACCGCTGGAGTGATTTGCAGCCAATCACTGGTAGAGCTTCGTTACAATGAACGAGCGCTGTTAAATGTGGGTGGCTAGCTGACACTGTCACTTCTTTAAATGATTGAAATCTCCAAATCAGGTGATGCTCGGCGGTTCCGCTTCAAGCGGCAGAGGGTCCTTCTCAAACGTCTTACATTCGCAAGTAGAAGGCCGCTCGCATTGCTCATCGCTGCTTCGGATCTGCCAGGGCTGACGCTCATCCGGTTCCGCTACGTCCCCGCGCTTGACGACTTCTTCGCAGAACTCAACTTTCGCGGCCACGTTCTGAATCTGCGTATGGACTGGGAGGACGGGAGTGTGTCACTTACGGCGGACCAAGCCATGCCCGAACAGCTGTTTGACCAAGTGGCGCACCACTTGTGCACACATAAGATCAGGTGGCTAAAAGGACTGACGCGCTTCAGGGAGTTCGAGCGCCAGTACAGACGGCCCGCGAAGGCAACGTGGTACGAGAAGGGCTAATTGATGATGCGGTAGCTCTTTGGACTGATTCCAAACGCCGACCCTCGTCCGTACAAAACCATGGATGCGCCGGCTTTGAATGTCGACTCGTTCGGATCCGGCACGCATATCGCGCGGCGACCGAGCATGCCGAAGGGTATCCCGCGGAGCGTGGGTCGAGCGCATTGTCTGCCCGCCCGGCTCCAGTTGGCGTCCTGCCAGCCGTCAATTTCGACGGTCATGGATTTGTCCGACCCCAGCACGCCATTCACCATCCACGGCAAGGCGGTCGAAAAGGAGGCCCATGCGAAACCAAAGTACACCAATGCCATCAACGGGACTCGAACATACCACCTCGCATTGGCGCCGCCAGTTTGTATGACGGCGGCCACCTTGGGATTGTTTATGTTCCACCCAAACTCTCTGATGCCGACAAAGAACAGGCCGTAGAAGACGCCGGTACAAATTGCCAACCACCGGGCGCAGGCAACTGTCAATGCGGACGGTACGAAGTTACTGAAAAAGAGACTGAGCATTCCCAGAATCGGGAATGCCAGCATCCCGACGGCCGCCGCGAGGTTGAGATAACGAACTGTTCTCGACCTCACAGGCCTCGGTTCGTCGCTTGCGATTGTGGCCAATGGCGACTGCAATGTCCTCCAGGTTCTTCGCTTGGGGGGATTGAGCATCTCAGGTCCCGGTCGTAGATGGCTTATTGGAGCAATTTGCCGCGCAAAGTGACGTACGGGGGATCTCAGAAGGCGGAGATGACGCCAGGAGACAGGATTCGAGATTTAGCGTTAGTTGACCGCGACGGCGCAGCTATACGATGCCGGATGGCCTCCTGACGAACCTTGTGAGCAGAGGTAGACCTTGCCTTTGCATGTGACGTTCCAAGTACCGCCGCCGCCAAAACCGGGATTGACGTTTGATATCTCGTTGTCCTGCGAGGCGCATCCGGTGAACCCGGCGCTTCTGATCCTCAAATCATCGACTATCAGTGAGGCACAACCGGTCAGGAACAACACTGCCCCCAAAACGCAAATCCGCACCATGTAGGTCTTCCTTGATTGTGAGTGTCGAAACGAATTCGGAGCGGGGATTGTAGCTGGAGAGCCCTCGATACCGCAGACCTTACGCGACTTTCGGGGCTCATGGCACATTTGAGCAATTTGCGGTGCAAAGTAACGAGGGAGGGATCTCAGATGCTTTCGACCCTTACAAGAGTTTAAGGGTGGTAAGTCGCAGTGACCGTATAACCAGCGTCACTGCCGATAAGCCCCCGGATTCCGCTCAAACTCCTCCTTGATTGGGTTTTGCCACGCGCCACCCTGATTCTTCGAATCGTAGCAAACCGGAAGTCGATCAAATGCAATCGGATGTCGTTTCCCATGTTCATCGACCGAAAACAAGGCCATGGAACAGGAGTCGCCCGCTTCCCCATGTACTGCCACATATTTTCCTCCGGACACCGGCGTAAAACGTACGTGCGGCTGACACAGCCTGGCCCGATACTGATCGAAGGCTGCCGGGTCGCGGCCGGTGATCCGTGACATTTGGGTCGCAAAGCGAAACGGTGCTCCGGCCACTATTGGGAAAGTAACGCTGGAGACATTACTTTCCGCCGTCGGCGTAGCTCGACGCCACACTCACATTGTGCAGTATTGCCATCGCCTCACTCGGCGACGCCGAACATCGATACGTGTCCAGTGCGCCGGGGTAATGATAGAACCAGATGTTTCGAGACGCGGGATCAACAGTCTCTAAAGTCAACGAGGCCGCACTAGAGGTCGCCGGAGCTACATAGCGAGTAACACACGCGGCCAGCAAGGCGCACGAACAAAACAGTATGATTTTGGCCATCGACCTCTCCTTGGTAACTGCTGCCTTAAATGACGCCATATTTGAGCAATTTGCAGCGCAAAGTTACGCGCGCGGGATCTCAGATGGCGCAAACCCTTACGTAGTTTTAAGGGTGGCGCGTGATCTGGGTCGCAGAGATTCGACCATGTCGGCGACGGATTCCTTAGATCGCTAACGCTCCGACGCCCGTCTTGCCGCGGTCTTGGCTCAAGATATGGCCTGCCGAGCCGATAGTCTGGTTTTCCAGATCAAGTTTTAGGATCCTCTTATGGGAGCCATCAAAAAGGCATTCGGTGGCTTGACTGGGCTGACGAACTCAAAGCGCCTGCGTGAGCTGGAGTCTCTTTATGCAGCGATCAATGAGTCGCAGGCCGTCATCGAGCTGGACATGAACGGCACGGTGCTCGCTGCGAACGATCGCTATTTGAAGATGTTTGGCTACACCCTGGCCGAGATTCTCGGGCAGCCGTACACGTTGTTTGTCAATCCGACAGACCGAGAGGCGGCGGAATATCGGGCCTTGTGGGAACACCTGCATGCGGGTCAGTACGAGCAGGGGCGCTTCAGGCGCGCGGGCAAGAACGGTCGCGAAGTCTGGGTACGTGCAAGCTTCAATCCGCTGATCGGCCAGGACGGCAAACCCTGGAAGGTGGTCAAGTTCGCGAGCGAAATTACGCCGATAATCCTCGAGGCGCGGGCCTTTGATAGTGCAGTGCGCGAATCTCAGGATGTGATCCAGGCCGCACTTAGCGGCGCGGGCGATCGGCGCATCAGTATGGACGGCAAGACCGGCAACCTCGAGCTACTGGTGCGCAGCATCAACCAACTGATAGGGAGCGTCTCTACGACGGTGGCGGAAACGATGCAGGTGGTGCAACGAGCCGTTGAGGGCGATCTCACGTCGAGAGTGAAAGTAGTGGACAAATCGGGTCACTTCAAAGCGCTCGCGATATCGGTCAATTCGATGATTCAGTCAATGATGGAAGTCGTCACCAGTTTGACCAACACGTCACACGAGGTACAGCTTGGCGCTGAGGAAATCTCCCGCGGCACCCTCGAATTGAGCAGGCGTACCGAGGAGCAAGCCTCCAGTTTGGAGGAGACGGCCGCCTCGATGGAACAGATGACCTCGACCGTCAAGAACAACGCGGATAACGCGGCGCACGCCAGGCAGATGGCGGAAGCGGCGCGCGAGCAGGCCGAGCGCGGTGGCCGTGTCGTGGGCTCGGCCGTGGTCGCGATGAGCGAGATCAACGCTGCGAGCAAGAAGATCGCCGACATCATCGGGGTGATCGATGAGATCGCGTTTCAGACGAATCTTTTGGCGCTGAACGCGGCGGTGGAAGCCGCCCGGGCGGGTGAACAGGGGCGCGGCTTTGCGGTAGTGGCCTCCGAGGTACGCAACCTCGCCTCGAGGAGCGCGGGGGCGGCCAAGGAGATCAAGGCGCTGATCCGCGATTCGGTCGGCAAGGTGAATGAGGGGACAAGGCTGGTGGATGAGTCGGGCAAAGTGCTCGATGAGATCGTGACGCGCGTTAAGAAGGTCACGGATGTAATGGCGGAGATCGCCAGCTCGAGCCGCGAGCAGGCCTCGGGGATCGAGCAGGTGAACAAAGCCGTGACCCTGATGGACACGATGACGCAGCAGAATGCCGCGCTGGTCGAAGAGGATACTGCGGCAGCGGAGGCGCTGACCGCGCAGGCCACGGGCTTGACAAAGCTGATCGCTCACTTTCGACGGTCCGAATCAACTCCATCGAAGCGCAGCAACAATCCTCGCGAACAGAACGCCGCCGAACCACCCATCAGCGACCGCCGCGCTCACGGCTAAGCCCCGTCGCAACGTCGGGTCGACATCAAATCATTGCGGTTTCATCCAGACGAATTTGCCGTCGGCGGCCGCCGCCAACACGAGCGGCACGATTTCTGTCCCGATACCCTCTGCGACGACGGCTATTTCCTCGCTCGATCTAAGAGAAGCACAGCCTTGTAGTTGGATTGGAGCCGATCTGCAACGAACTCGATCAAGGAGCCAGGGCCCGGGGCGTCGCACTTTGAGCACCGAAAGAAGAAAGCCACGCCTTGCACCATTAGGCCTGCGGGGCCCTTGCACACGTCGCAGTGGAAGTCAGTCTCGATAAAGCTCCTCTCGGAATTTAGGCCGCGGAGACTTTGGGCTCATCCCCCGATTAACGGGTCTGTCCTAGCGGTTCTACGCACTAAAGCTCATGGCGATGTGCTGCTACAAATCGGCGCCGCTGTAGGCGTGCCAGCGACCATCGTGGAATGTGTAGCCGTCGACAAAATGCACTTCCCTGGGGTTACCCGCCTTATCGGTCGTGTGCATGATTGAATGGGCAGTCGCGGCATTGCCGTGCACAAAGACGATCGACTCTAGCTTCGGCACATCGCGCGTAAAGTCCGTGGTCTGTTGGACACGCCCAATTACATCTTCACGCGAACGGATTTTCCCGTCCCGGCCGGAAGTCCGATAATCCGGCTCCAACAGACATTCGAGAAACTGTGGGTTGCCCCGATATTCCGCGGTTAACCAGTCGTGCTCGATACGGCGAATGGTGTCTTCGTCCTTCTTCTGGGCCGGAGTCGATGCTGTGGCGCAATTGACATGTGTCGCTGCAGACGATGTAGGCGTTTGTGAGTAGGCAAGCGCGGAAATGCCAACGAGGAGCCATGCCGAGCCAGTGCGGTAGTGGGTCATACTGTTCCTTGAGTGTAAAATGTTCGACAGATGTCCAGACCAGGCTGAGCGCGTCGTCTAACACCGAATTTGCCAACGTCAGAGGGTGCGATACTTTGTCATGACCAAGCGTGGAAGATTATATGGCTGCCCGGTTGAGTTCGCACTCGATGTGCTTGGGGGCAAGTGGAAGACGGTAATCCTTGCACGGATCAAGCAGAGATCGATGCGATATTCGGATCTGCGCCGGATGATCCCGGCGCTGTCCGAAAAGATGTTGTCGCAGCGACTCAAAGAGTTGGTCGATGCAGGCTTTGTCAGCCTGGAAGTCGACTCGGACGGAAGACAGCGTTATGCGCTGACACGTGATGGCCGCGATCTCGCGACCACGCTGCAGGCCCTCTACGATTGGGGTGTAGCACAGGGACGAGCGATGGGCGTAAAGTTTCGCTCCAATCCAGCGGTTCCAATCTGACGCGACTGTCATACTTGCGTTTTGGCGAATTCCACGGCCCGGCAGAAGGCTGCGGTACTGGTAAGGATCGTTTCCCCGATGAAATTCAGGGTTGCAATTGAACGGTCTCGCGCGGCCGCGTTGCCGAACCCGCACGCATCCTCGATCAGCATGGCCGCAAAGCCGTTGTCGGTGGCCTGCCTGACTGTGGGCTCGATTCCAATCTCCATGGCAATCCCAGCAACGGCGATCGCGCGGACGCCACAGTCATGCAGGGCGAAATTCAGGGCAGTGGAGTCGAACAGCGACATGGTCAGCTTGTCGAATACGGCTTCGTCGGCAGACGGCGCCAACTCCGACACGATTTTAGTGCCTTCAGCATCGGCCAGGAACCACGGTTCGATGGTGTCGGGATGTGGGTGATGCTGCCATGCCATTGCCGTGCGTAACTGTGTCATCCCCATCCACCTGCGTGGCAGCGAGAGATGGCGAGTGAACGCGACACGCATGCCGGCCGCTCGTGCCGCTTCGAGTGCCATTGCGGTTCGTTTGATGATGAGGTCGGCGCCTGGAACCTGAGCACAGATCCCCACCTGCATGTCGTACACGATCAGCGCCATACGCTGTGGATCGCACCACTCCTCCAAGGTGGTCGGAATTTCGATGCCAGATCCGGATCGAATCATGGTGCTGCGGTCCTATCCCAAGGCATTGCTGTGTCGACTGAGGAATCAAAGAGGTACTCCAGGGGCAGCGGTGCATCGAACGCCAGAAAGTGCCATTCGAGCAGCCCGGCCCTCGTGAGCGGGAAATCGTTGGTGTAACGCTTTGCGTCTTCGACGCTGTCGAGCTCAAAAACGATGATCACGCCTCCCACATCGGCGCGAGCATAGTTTTCTCGAACGATCCCGGCTTTCCAAAGTCTCCAGACATTCGAGACTTCGTCGCGAAGGTAGGGCTTCAGGTCATCAAGTGTCACTCCTGGCTTGAAATTGTCAAAGGCGACTATCTTCACGAAGTAACTCCTGCGAAATTGCAGGACAGTAGAAGGCAGGAGCCAGCGCAATTCAACGCACCGTTTGGTGCGTTGTTCGCGGGATGCGCATTTTCTACTTCAAAAGCGCTTTGAGTCATTGCAAGTGAGCGCCGTGTCGGAGCCAGGCGGATTTGTTCCGGCTTGCGCATGGTCAGTTTCTGCATCATGGAGCGGGAGTGACGATCGGATTCAAAGGTAAATGTCCCGTTACGCAAGCTGCTGAGAATGTCGCTTCTGGGCCGCCGCCGCGAAACTTTCTGCACGGCCAACTCTTAAAAAATCCGAGCTGCGTCGGCCGCCGGGGCGCGGGCCGCTCGTTGTAGCCGCTCTTGGGCTTTAGGATTCGGTCGTCGCAGCCCCGTGCGTTCTTCAGTCCGACTTGGCGGCCGGCGCCGATCCGCATGGTGCTTGTACGCGCAGGGACAAGCGGCGCCGGCGCTGCCCCCGGTTAACGGAAGATGCGGTGCTTCATTGGAGAGGAAGCGCACTTGAATGATTTGCGATTAATCAGGCGCGATGGCGGCGCATGTGGTTCACGCCCAGTGCACGCCACGTCTTGCCCTCGTCAGTCGAGATTTCAAAATGGTACACGAACGAATCCGCCTGAATGTCATCGATCTGCCAACGCTGGGTCGCGCCGGCATCATCGCGACCGGTGAGTACAATTCGTTCGCCATCTGCCACGCCGCTGACACGGAGGGTCATTCCTTGCGCCGGGTAGATCCACACTTCGGTCCATTGATCGCGCTTGCCATCCTGAAATCCGATCGTCGTGCTGTAGGGCTGCGGAATCTTGTTTAGGGAATCCGAGGTCCACACCTCCTGGAGCGCTTGACCGTCGAGGATCCATTGATAGGTGACCTGGCCACGATAAGTACGCGTTTTTCCGTCCTTGTCGAAGATCTCGTAGCTCACTTCCCACGTGCCCACAAGGCGCTCAAACAAGGCTTTGTTGGCGGCGCTCACCGCGGAGGCGTGGCTGATATGACTCGAGTCGTCCTTAGACGCCGTCAGGTGGACGTCCGCGCGGCTTCGTACTTCCCCCATCACGGACGTCCCGCTAAGCAGGGCCGGAAGCAAAAACAACGGTAGTCGCATAAGGTTCCTAGAACTTATTGGAAAGCGCGCGGACCCCTTGTACAGGCCATTAGGCGTGCCATAGGCCGTCCTGCGAAGCATGCGGCAGGCGCTATAACCTGTCAAGCGCAGTTTACAGGTTAGTATAAGATGAACTCCCACGAGCAATACATGACACGGAGTGGCAGGCTTGGTATGGCCTAATGCTCCAACTACAAAGGAGACTCTGTGATGAAGACGCCAATCGTGCTCGCCGCGGGGATGACGTTGGTGTTGACCGCGATGACGTCCCCCTCACTTGCGCAGAGTGCCCCTGTTTCGACACAAGCGGGACTGCAAGGCATGCACGGCTTTGATTTCGAATACGGTCAATGGCAGGTGCATCATCGGGTGAAGAATGCGGCCAGTGGGGGCGGGTGGAAAGAATTCGATGGAACGTGCACTGCGCGGCCATTCGTGGCGGGACAGGGCGATATCGAAGAGCATGTCTTTGCCAGGCCGACTGGGATTGGCTACGGCACCGCGATACGGGCGTTCGATCCGAAGACCCAAGAATGGGCAATCTGGTGGATCGACAGCCGCTATCCTCACCTTGCGCTCGACCCGCCGCTCAAGGGGCGATTCGAGAACGGCCTGGGCACTTTTTATTCTGACAGCCCCGTGAACGGCAAAATCGTCCGCACGCGCTTTATTTGGTCGCAAATCACGGCCAGCTCCGCGCGTTGGGAACAGGCGAGCTCGGAGGATGCCGGTAAAACGTGGGATACCAACTGGATCATGGAATTCCGGCGCGTTGCATCGAAACCGGCCAAGCGCCATCCATGAATCTCCATCGTTCCATGAATTCGCCTTGCGCGCCGGTCGCCGGCGATTCTGGTGGCGCTCTTGTCGCTAAGCGTAATGGCCGATCCGCGCGCCTTCGGGCACATACACTAACTCGCATTCATCTACGTCGAAGCCGTCGGAAAACCAGAGTGCAATAACCTGGATCCGTCACGGCATTGGTACTATGATTCGTTAACCTATGAAACTACGATTACCAGTTATTGAAGCGCACGACTTCTCCGAGCGCGACTTTGTCGGCGGAGATGCCGCGCTCGATTTCGTCAATACGGTAACCGGCCGGGATAAGCTGCCGCGTGACTGGCTGGACAGCTATGAGCGCATGCTCGATTGGGCAACGCGGGCCCAGTTGCTGCCGGAACGAAACTTAAAGATGCTGAGGAAAAGCGCACGACACAGTCCCGCGGCGGCCGACAGCGCTCTTGCGAGCGCCAAGGTGCTGCGCGAGTCCTTGTTTTCCTTGGTCAGCTCGCTCGTCTCCGGCGGTGTGCCGCCCAAGGCGGCGCTTGAACTGCTCAAGCAACATTGGGTCGCTGGAACCGAGGCTCACGAGCTTCGCCTCGAGGATTCCCGGGTCATCGCCAAAGTGCGGAGCGACGCAGCGGATCTGGGTTTAATCGCCGCTCTTGTCGCATACCGAATGATCGAACACGTGTTGGCGGCGCCGACCGATCGACTGCGTATGTGTCAAGGCGGGAATTGCGCGTGGGTTTTCTTCGACAGTTCCAAGGCGGGAGGACGGCGGTGGTGCGACATGGCCGTTTGCGGGAATGCGGCCAAATCTCGGCGCTTTTATGAACGTTCACGTCGTACCTAAGTGGTGAGCCATTCTAGGCCTGGCTGCGCGAAACCGTATAACCAGTACAGGTGTGGTAACGAAAGTAAGCGTCCGGTGGGACCCGCATTGCAAAGCAATCTCGGGTAACTACGAGCGGCTTGGATATCAGGCGTCACCTGAAAACTGCTTCATGTAGGCGGCAGCGGAAGCTTTTTGCCACTTGCGGGTTTCTGCAAGGTGTTGTGGCGAGAACATGACCTGCAGCTCCTGCCACCTACTTTCAAGGAATCCTCGCTGCTCTTCAAGCGACAGACGCTGAGTTCCCTCCGACATTATTCGGATTCGAGGGAAGCGACGAGCAAGCTCCTCGACGCCACACAACGGTTTGGAGTCGGAGAAGGCGCCGACGGCGAAGGAGCATAAGCCTCGATCATGTTCAAAGAAAACCCGAACATCTGCCAAGGCGGCTGAAACTGAAGCGAAGCCACGACCAATCTCCACATCCCCTGCAACTAGCCCCAAACTCTCACATAGAGTGTCGAAGTATTGCCGCCGTTGTGAATTAAAGTGTTGCAATCCCGAATCGTCAGTCATAAATGGTATGTTTGCGGATCAAACTAACTCCGCTACCGAGACAATGAGCATAGCGGCGGGAATCAGAATGAGTTGCGCAAGCACTGTTCCGGCCAGGCGACTGCCGACGAGCCATACCACAGCGCGTCTAAAGTGCGGCTCGGAGGTTCTGCCTTCAATCACATCATCCGTCATGACTGACATTTGGGGATCGATAAAAACGAACATCAGGATTGTGGCGACGCCGTTGACCACGGCCGACAGAGTGCTGGAAGTGACACGCAAGGCCGGATTTAAGTATCCCGCATAGAGCGAGGCGAAGACTCCGGTGGTCCAAAGGGCAATAGCGGCCACGTTGAGCGCAATGACCCAGAGTGAAATGCCCTCAGCGGCGCGGATTTTCGTGAGATTGGCCGCCGCTGGCATGCTCGCGACGTCCTTGAGTTGTGCGAGTCCGCCTTTGAAGAAAATGCGAAGTAAAAGGCGGGGTACCGATCGATTCAGCTGAAAATCCAGAACGGCGCGGCAGAAAAGGCGTTGGAAAGTAGGAATGAGCAACGCGCCCACAATGGTCGCCAAGGTAGCGGACCAAAGCATCCAGCGGAAGTCCATTAGCAGCCCGTGGGCTACACCGCTGGCGATGTTGCTCTCAATCCGTTTGGCGAGAAATGGTCCCTGGAACGAATTCGAGGTCCGCGACAGCAAAATGAGAATGTTGAAAAGCGAGAACGAGATCGCGATGCGCCGGGTGCGAACGCCTGCTATTCGCGCGGCATACGCCAGCGTGCCGATGAAATGGATGATAAACGTGAGGATACAAATGATGAGGAGTTGAGTATCCATGTGTCCTTCGCCAAAGCCAGTTGGGAGGTTAGATCATGAGGCATGGGCGGATTCGTGCCAAATCGCCTTTATTCGGCAGTCAGAGGAAGAAGGACGCGGCGGACAGCTCGGCGCTGTCGCGCCAAGAGAAGAGGGCCACCAGGGAAGGAGCAGTCGAGCGGATTGCTACAGGGAGTAGCAACGGACCGCAGTCCGTGAGGTGAGTTGGGCTCGCGCGCCTGACTCGCCGGTACCGGGCGAGGGCAGGAGCCCAAACGGAATATCGGTTATGTCTTTGGGAAAACGGTGTTCGGCTCACCCGTCTTTACCGTGTAGGAGATTAGAAACTTCATGGGTTCGGTGTCGCTGTCGTTGCGTACTATGCGGTGATAGCTCGCGCAGTCGACGAAACTTTGGCCGGCGACGAACGTTTCCTCGGGATCATCGTCGAAGGCGGAGACCATGACGCCCGCGAGGACGAAACCGACTCCCACTACCGGATGCGAGTGATTGTTGGCATCGGCACCGGGCGGATAGGTAATAAGAAACAGGCGCACTTCCCAGCCGGGCAAGTCCGCCAGCGGGGTTGTCTGCAACAATTCACGCGTAATTTCTGAGCTCATAGATACCCGGTCAGTCGAAGAGGCCTCACGCGAGCGAGAGACCCACATCGACATTGCCGCGCGTTGCGTTTGAATACGGGCAGACTTGGTGCGCTGCCTGCATGAGCCGTTCGGCATCGGCGCGTTCCAAACCGGGCAGGCTCACTTTGAGGTCGGCGGTGATGCCGAATCCGCCCTCGGAGCGCGGACCAATGCCGACGGTTGCGGTCACGGCGGCATCCGTCGGAACCCGCAATTTCTGCGCGGGCGCGACGGCTTTCATGGCACCGATGAAGCATGCGGCATAGCCGGCTGCAAACAACTGTTCCGGGTTGTTGCCCGGGCCGCCGGCGCCGCCGAGTTCCTTTGGCAGCGACAGCTTAACGTTCAGGCTGCCATCTGCAGTGCTGGCTTGCCCATCTCGACCACCAGTCGCAGTGGCACTCGTACGGTACTTCACATCTACTGACATAAGTTTCTCCTGCTACTGTCGGTTATTTTAGCCCTTTGCGATGATTTTGGTGTTCGATTGAATCTATGCCGGCGATTGACGTGGTCTATCTGCGTTCTCAGAGCACGGACAGGCCGGCCAAGGAGTACTCGCAAGGGAATCAAGGCATCATTTCGCGCTCGTTGGCAACACGGCGGTTGATATTTTTACATCATCAGCGCGCGCGGCTTCTAGCATGTCCCGCACGGAATAGTTCCCCTCGTGGCAGGCGAACTCGAAGATCCTCTTCGTGGAACGCCGCAGATTGGTTTCGCCGGTCCAGTCGCGAGCGTAATAAATCGGATCCGTGACGTTGAACACGTAGTTCAACTCATTGTCGGACACCCGCGTGAATTTCTCGATCACGGCCTGTCCCCACGAATCTCCGGCATGAATTCCGATAGCCCGGGTATGCCGCCCAAACGGATGAACCAGGCGTCGAGCTCCGAGCGAAATGCGAAGACCGAACCTAATTTGTCATGCAGGTGCCGGTAAACCGGCATCGCTTCGCGCCGTTCCCACGCTGCACGATCCTAACGTCGCGCTTTAAATACGACGCGATTTTCTTCCACGAGTCTAATCGCACATCTTGCGGAATGGATGCACCGCTCGAGCTGTTCTTAGGATCGTCCAAAGCGGGCTCCCGCTCATCGTTAAATGAGCGTTTGGAGGTTCTTGCATCACACTTAGGGAGCGGCAATCAGCGGCATTATACGACGTGGCGTCCGATTCCGCGATTTGCCTTACAACGCCGCTTGCCAGAGCGCTCGTTTGGTCCGACCGTGCGTTTGTCGGTGCGCGGGTCGCACCGGAAACTTGCCACTGGGAGAAGCCATATGAATGTCAAAAAGGTACTCATCGCGCTGACCACAGGAGCTACATTTGCGGTGGTGATTGGCGTGGGATCTTTAAGTGGAGTCCTACGGGCGCAGGCTGATGATGACGATGCTGATGGCGAGCAGCTCAAAATTCGCCGGGGCTTTGAAATCGCTCCGGTTCCTCTGAATCTGGAGGGTAAGAATCGGCATCTTGTGGGACTTGGCAGCTACTTAGTGAATGGGGTCGGCCATTGCAATGTCTGTCACTCTGCCGGTCCCGCTACTGAATACGCAAAGGGCGGGAACCCTTACTTTAAGGGTAGCCAACCGACCGTAATCAATCCGGCCACTTATTTAGGGGGTGGCAGAGTCTTCCCGGTCCAGGCGCCGGGGGCTCCGGTCATTATTTCCCGGAATCTGACGCCTGACAGAACCGGCCGGCCCGAGGGTGGGCGCACTTTCGCGGAATTTCGTTGGATCCTGACCACCGGCGCCGATTTGGATCATGTGCATCCGAACTGTACAGACCCAACGATTACGAGTAGCAGCACCTGCTTCCCCGCCAACCTGCCATTCGACGGTGATCTCTTGCAGATCATGCCGTGGCCCGAGGACCGGCACATGACAGAGCACGAGATGCGGGCCATCTACGAATATCTCAGCGCGGTTCCGTGCCTCTCGGGGCCGGGCATCCTCTACAACGACTGCGGTTGAAATTTGGCGATTTCGCCAATCACTGCGCAGCGTGCGGCGATGTCATCGGTGACTTCCATTTTCACTCAGAACCCGAACATGCCTTTTTCGACATCGCGCACGCCGTGAGTGGCGCCGTCACACTCGTTCCCCTCATGCGAACCATCCGATTGAGTGGGAATGAGCACTTCGTGATCGATTAATATCATGGCCAGGGAAGCGTGGGCGCAATGGGTCGCGCGCCAAACCAAGTGACATCAGCGCGATCTCGGCACATGGAGGTGCCGGCAGGACCGCAGCGTCGCGGCGTAGCCGCGGACTCGCTGGGCGGCCTCCGGGGCGGAAAATTAGTTTGACCAACCGACACATGTCGCGGATATTTGCAGGGGACTTAAGGCGGCGTCGCTCATGTGGCACTCGGAGTTGATTTTTAGGATCGGGGTGCCCAGTCTTTCCGAGTATTGATTGACGGCGCGCGCTGAATTGTTGCCGGCTTGCCCGTGAAAAGGACATCTGTACCAAGGAGACTGGTAAAATGTGCAACATCGCATACTCAAGGGAGACATCGCGGTGTTCGGGACTGCTAACGTCGGCCTTGTTTCTCGTGATGGCTGCCGCCACGGGATCGGCTCTGGCCGACGCAGGCTCTACGGGTGATCAGGCCCCTGATGAAATTTCTTACTTCGGTGAGCGCGTGTATAGCCTTAGGCAGTGGCCACCGGATTCGGGCTATGGAATTTCTTACCGAAAGACATTTTCGCCCTACTTTGCGGCAAGCCTTGCCTACCTCAATGATGCCCACTTTCCGGGTCATCACCGGGATGGCGTTGCCGCCGAGGCTTGGCTGCCGATAGTTCCGCTTTCGAACCGATTCACCTTAAGCGTCGGCGGTGGTCCCTTCTACTACTACGATACGGTGTTTGCCCAAAATAATGGCGGGTATGCGGACGCCCACGGCTGGGCTTGGCTGGCCAGTCTAGACGCGACAATTCAGCCTTGGAAGTCGGGTCCGTGGCGTCATCTGTTCTTTGAAGGGCGAATCGACTACACGTCTCCGTCGAGAAGCATAGAGACCACGTCCTTCGGCATCGGGATTGGATACCGAGGGATTTCTGATATCTACGACAAAGACCCGGAAGTTGCGAAAGGCTTTGCGGAAAATGAAATCGTCGCATCCTATTGGAAGACGGTGACCAACAGCTTCAACTCGAGTTCGCACACCGCGAGAGCGGAGGCCATCGACTATCGTCGACAGATTTGGAAGGAGCTACGTTTTTCGGTCGGCTTTCTCAATGAGGGCGATACTCAGCTGATTCGCCGCAATGGCATCACCACGGAAGGTTGGTTGGAACCCAGTTTCAACTCCGGTCTTTGGTCAATCGGTGCGGGATTCGGCTTTTATACCGCGCTCGATAAGTACAGACCAGCCCCCGGACGGCATGTCTCGGACATTGTATCCCTCACGTTGAGTCTTCGGCCGATCAGCAATTTTGATGTCCGATTGCTCTGGCACCGTATCGTGACGGACTACAACCGCGACGCGGATATCCTTCTTTGGGGTTTGGGTTATCGTTTCTGACTGCATGCGGGAGAATACGGTCCGGGACGCATCGGTCATAAGAGATATCGAGGAACCGGATGTACAGCCGGCGGGGGAGGCGTTGGCAATGGCGTTCCGCGACTATCCCTTTTTCAAGTACTGCTTAGGCGACGCAGAATACTACGACCGCATGGCACCGGGGATGTTCGCCGGTTTCGTCCGGTGGACGATGCTCTATGGCAACGCCTGGGTGACAGGCGATCTGAACGCAGTCGCGCTGCGACAGCCGCCGGGGACGAGAAGCCTGGGCTTCTGGAATGCCTTGCGTTCAGGCTTGGCGCTTTCCTTTTTGCGGTTGGACAGTGCCACGAGGCGCCGCTTTGGTCGCACAGCTCCGATCGTCACAGAGACTCACAAACGAGTCATGGGCGATCAGCCACACTGGCATTGTTGGATGATGGGTGTACGGCCGGCTTGCCAAGGCACGGGCGTCGGCAGGCGGTTGATGCGGCACACGTTCGAGCAGAGTGATCGTGCGCGGTTGCCGTGCTATCTGGAGACATTTAGCGAAAGCTCAGTATGTGTCCATGAAAGCCAGTTATATTCCGTCCGAAAAGCGATAGATATTCCTGAAACGCCGCTTACCCTTTACGCCATGGTACGGCCGCCACAGTGACCGGACCGGGCTGGAGGGCCGCGAAGAGGACGCCCGGGCGTTGCGGACACATTTGACCCGACCGTCATATACTGAATGTCACATGTATCTCTGCTAATACCAATATGACGGTGAAGTGGAAGTGGATGTCCTTGATTTCCGGCGCACTGTTCGCTGTTCTTGCCGGACCGACTCGCTTGCAAGCTGGTCATGAAGATCTTCGAGATTATCTTAAGAAAGAGATGCGTGAACTTCGCATTCCTGGCATGCAAGTGGCCGTGGTCCGGCGCCAGAAGATCGTGTTTCTCGCGGCTCTGGGGATTGCGGAGATTGGGAATGCCGTGCCGGTCACCAACAAGACCGTGTTTCCAATCGCGTCCGCTACCAAAGCCTTCACGGGTGTAGCTCTAATGCAGTTGGTCGAGAACGGCAAACTTGAATTGGGGGCGCCCATATCGCGTTATCTCGACGGGTTGCCCGAGTCCTGGCAGAGAGTCACGATACGCCAGTTGGCCACTCATATCTCCGGGCTTCCCAACGTTGTTAACAATGACACCGGGGAACTGGTGACCGGTGTGCAAATCGCTTCCATGGGGGAGAGCGATGTGGATGCAGCCTGGAACAAAGTTCAAACCCTGCCGATCGAATTTTCTCCGGGCGAGAGATACAGTTACAACCAGACAAACTACATCTTGTTAGGCAAGGTGATCGACAAACTCAGTGGCCAGCCATTCACGCAGTTCATCAAAGAACATCAGCTGGATTCGGTCGGCATGCCAAGTACTGTTTACGCGGATGACAGTGAAGTTGTGCC
>Ga0210384_10002212_pt1 | contig 24167 bp, 16 predicted proteins | sample IncBWH2MmetaG_FD_160574 | JGI IMG/M metagenome (GOLD analysis project Ga0210384, IMG submission 160574) | Forest soil microbial communities from Barre Woods Harvard Forest LTER site, Petersham, Massachusetts, United States - Inc-BW-H-2-M | ecosystem: Environmental > Terrestrial > Soil >...
GCGATTCAGATTCATATAAATAGTTCATAACAAGGATATCGTTCCGCGGTCAATTGCTGGAAAGAAGTAGTCGTCGTGAGCCCAAAGGAAAAAGCCAACTGCTCCACGACAGGCGTAAGCGGCTGGTTCACTTGTTAATTTACCATCAGGGTCAACTGAATGGGCGACAGTTGAAGAGGTTTGCCGCTCGTGCTGGACGCCGTGGGCGTCAGCGTCAGGGTGTACGTCCCCTTCTGCGTGCCTGTGGAGGTTGGCGTAACCACCGAAACACCGCCACTCGCACACCCGCTCAGGCCGTACCCGGCCAGTACCAGAACGAGTATGCCAACGGCGTACGCGAGTCGTCCTGGCATGAAGCCGTCTCCGTGCTTGCGTTGATTGAGGATCGCAAGCGATGCCAGGCACATGCTCAATAGAAGCAGCAGCAGGTAAACCGATGGAGGGGGATTCGGCTGGCGGCTACTATTGGGCACCAGCGAGGGTTTCTGGGTTGTCACCGTCACGCTCACGGATGCTGCGGCGCCGGCCATTAACTGGATGGGATTCGTGACTGTACATGTGGTTGTGGCTGGAGCGCCAGAACACGCCATGGTTACTGAGCCTGAGTACCCGGTGCCCGGAGTGAGCTGCAAAGTGTATTGAGCGGTTTGTCCAGCGGTAACCGCAGTGGTCAAGGCCGAGGATGCGCTCGTAACCGTGTAGATCGGGCTGGCATTGCCGTTGACGGTAAAAGTCTGCGGCGAATTCGGAGCATCGTCGGTTATCGTAACCGTCTCCGTGCGAGTGCCGACTCCGAGAGGAGCGAAGGTCACGGAAATCGAACAAGTTGCATTGGGGGCGATGGGGGTACCGACACAGGGGTTTGATGGATTGACGAACTCCGACACATTCGCGCCCCCGAAGACGACGCCGGAAACGTGCAGCGGTGCGCTACCGGCGTTTGAAATCACGATGTTCGTGGAGTTGTTGGCGGTTCCCTGAGTGCCCGCGACTGACCCCGTAGCGGGCGAAATAACGACGGCTGGAGTTGAAGCATTTCCCGTTCCGGTGAGCGTAAAGCTCTGGGGGCTCGCGGGCGCATTGTCGGTAATTTGCAGGTTAGCTTGACGTGCACCCGTGGCGTGCGGCGTGAAGCTTATTCCCACCGTGCAGGTTGCGCTGGCGGATACCGCCGCACCAGTACAAGTATTGGAAGCTAGTGCGAAGTCGGCGGCGTTCACTCCGGTGAGTGTAACCGCAGTGACATTCAAGATGGCGTTGCCACTGTTCGTGACCGTCACAGCGACAGGCGCGCTGGTGGCACCTTGAGTGGTGCTTGGGAGCATTATCGGGCTGCTGGGCGCCACGGTCACACCAGGCGTTGCTGGAGCGAGGCCGTTACCGCCAAGAGCCAGAATTTGTGGGCTGCTCGAAGCGTCGTCAGTGAATTGCAAATTGGCCTGTCGTTCCCCGGTGCCGGTGGGAGTAAACGTGACGGCTACAGTGCAGGTGGCGTTGACGGGTATCGCTCCGGCGGTGCAGGTGTTGGATGCGATTCCAAAATCCGTTGGGTTCGTGCCCGTCACGCTAACACTGCTGATATGCAGCGGCGCGCCGCCGCTGTTCGTAACCGTAATAGAAATTGGCGCGGTGGAAGCCCCGGTGGCGATGTCTGGGAAATCAATAGGGCTCGCCGGTGCAAAGCCGACTACCGGGGTCGGGCCCAAAGTCCAAGTCAGGATATTTTGCGTTGCGGTTATCCCCCCGGTGCCGCCTGTGAATCCAGCATAGGCCGTGGCAGCGCCAATTGTTGTAGGAATGTCGATGGTCCACGTGTGGGTAAAGACGGCCTTGGTCACCGTATCAGTGATGGTCATGGCCAGAGATCCAGCGCCATAGGTCATGTGCACGGCGAAGAGGTCACCGCTGTGTAGATCTATGCCGGTACCGGTCATGTCGACGAACGGGATAGTGGGGGAAGCCCCGTTAACATACAGTCCTGTTGAATCTATTCCCTCACCAAAGTTGTCGTATAAATCGAACTTCACTGCCACGCTGTTCGGTATTCCTCCCGTGCCGGTCGCGGTGTCTTGACCATAACCCAACGGACCGCCGCCTACTCCCAATGCTGCGGTGGAGTTAGCTTGTAGCGCGAACGTGAAACCATCGGCGGTGGTTCCGGGAGTTACTTGAAAGGTGAAATCGGTAACGAAGTTTTGGACGTTCACGCGCGAGGCATACCACGCGCTTGAAGCCTCAAGCTGATTGCCGTCCGTCAACTCTAGAGCAGATCCATTCAGCTGCGCATTGCCGTTCATCACCATAGCTCCGGTGGTGAAGCCAGTGCCAAGGTGCACGGTGTTGCCCAAATTTTCCGCAACGGTAAAACCGTTAATAATTTTTGCGCTTTGACCATCGGCGTTGGTGACGATGACGTTGTGCCCACCAAGTGTCCCGTTGGCGGCAACGGTTAGATTTACGTTAATCTGCGTCGGCGAAACAAATGTGCAGGTGTTAACGGTGCCGCCGAAATCAGCGTCGAAGTTGCACGTGGGCGCCGGCTGAAAATTCGTTCCGGTTAAAGTTATCGAGGCGTTCGTCGTTCCTTGAAACTCAGCATTGGGGGTAACGCCCGTCAGCGTAGGTGGGGGAAGCGCAGTTCCGGCCACGACTGCAAATCCGTTAGCTAGCGTGGCGGTCTGCGTATCTGTGTCGGTAACTACTATGTTGCGGGGTCCAACGGCCGCGTTGGCCAGAACGTCCACATTGGCGGTGAGCTGAGTAGCGGAATTGAAGGTACAAGAGTTGACGTCAATACCCGCACCAAAACTGCAGATGGGGTTCGCCAAAAAATTGGTGCCGGTAAGGACGACGTTCAGATTAGTTTGAGCTTGCGAGCCCGAAGCTGGAGCAGCGCTGACCAAGGTCGGGGCCGCCGATGCCGGGGTTACGGTAATTGTCACCACTGGCGGGTTCGGGTCCGTTATGCCGGCAGTATCAGTGACGGTAAGTGCGGCCTGGTAAGTTCCTGGAGTCGCAAATGTCACTGCACCAGGATTTTGCATGGAACTTGTGGCTGGTGAACCCCCTCTAATCGACCAAGAATATCCGGTGATCGCTCCAGCGGTCGCGGTGCCAGTTCCTGCGAACGTAACGGACTGCCCCTGATTGATCGTGATCGTCGATGTGGCTGGAGTGGTGATGGTCCCGGTGGGAGGAACGTCGGTCGGGTGGGCGTAAACCTGTACAAATTTTGCGATCGAAGGCACGCCTGCATTGTTAATCAAAAACAACATGTAATAGCCGGGAGGCGCGATGTTTCCGTTTGGAGGCCCAGTCACCGTCAAAGCACCGCTGCCGGCCGTAAAATTGAGTCCGACCAGGCGCTGATCCATATTGAACGCGTGCGTTACTGCGCCGTCTTTCATTAACACTACGGAAGCGATGTTTGCGGCGTCCGGGGTCTGCACCTGAAAGAAGGAGCCGTAGCCAATTACAGACGGCGTGACGCTCGTGATCGCCGGGCGGGTAGCAAGCGTGCCGTTAGGATTGAAGAGATAAGCGGGCGAATAAATCTCAACGCTGGGTTCATATGTTCCACGTGTCGGATTTCCTCCGGCTACCCACACGGTGGCATCCGGCAACAGCAGTGACACAGAATGATAAAGCCGCGGCACGGCATTCGCACCCGCGGAAGACATGGTGTTCGCCACCGGATCGTAGAGGTCGGCATTCAAGCTGGCGGTGCTGGTGTCTTCGTCGTTCAGCGAACCCCCGACGGTGAGTACCTGGCCATTGGGCAAAATCGTGGCGTTCATCTCAATGCGCGGCGCGGACATAGACGGACCGTAGGTCCAAGCCGGAGTTGTGGCAGAAAGGTCGATAAGCTCCGTCGTAGCCGTGGCGGGATTGCCTCCCCCAAAAATGATCACCTTCGGTGCGTAATTATTTGCAGGCGTTAAAGGCAGAAGCACCGAAGAACCGTACAGGCGGTTTCCCCCATAATTCGTGGTGGCAATTACGTTTGACCAGGTGTTCGTCGAAGGATCAAAAGTTCGGGATTGCGTAGTGGATCCGGAATAAAAAACTTTGCCGTTTGGCAAAAGATGCATGCGCGGGTAAAGTGGCGGTGTCCAGGGAGCCGCGGACGGCGCCGCCCAACCAACTCCAACTTGGTAGATTTCCACTTGTTTATTCGTGTTTCCGAGTTCATCGAGTCCCGAAAATACCATTACGCGACCGTCGCCGAGAACGGTGCTCGTGGGATACCAGCGCCCGTGCGCCATATCCTCCATATCCGTATATTTTCCTGAGGTTGGGTTGTAAATCGATGTCCTGTTCCAGCCAAAGAAAGGGTCGTACTGGAGATTGCCGCCCATAATAAATGGTCGGCCATCGGGCAAAACGATCATTCCGTTGCAAAACATGTCCCAGCTTTGCGTCTGCGTCGTTATAGCGTTCGTCGAGGGATCCCACACCCCAACGTTGTAAATGGTCTGGGACGGATAATTTCCAGAACCGGAGACCACCAAAATCTTCCCGTTGGACATGAGGGCGGTGTGTATCGGATTGATGGGCATCTGCATCGACAGCGTTTGCCATGTGCCTTGCACGTTGGCCTGGCCATGCGCTGCAGGTACGGAGAAAGCTGCAATGAGTGCCAGGGCGGCAACCAAGAGGGATGCAAGGCTATGCAGCAGTTTAGCGGGCACTTCCAAGTCACATACAGTCGTTTGAATAGCACCTTGCGGGGTAGCCTTGCGGCCGGGGTGATACATCAGAAATGCCTCCTTGATTCGGCATGCGGCGCACAGGTCGACAATGTCTCAAAACAATACAAAATACTTCCGACCTAAGACCTGGAACCCCCCGTTATTGCTTATCACTGCATGCCCATTACCACGGTAAGTCTCTTATTTGCAACGGCTAGCATCCTATAATGGTCCATTCATTTTCCAAGTTATGGAAAATGGCTCGCTTTGCGCTTCTCCCGTATCTGGCCTCTTAAGCATAGCGATCCTTAAGCAGCTCGGGCTGCGAAAAGGCACCGCGATGTCGTGGAAGTTACGATTATTAGGTAGGTAGAGAACCGCAGTGCACGAAGTCGAAACTGGAACTTATGCAGCCATTAACGGCCAGAAGCCGTGCTTTTTGCAACTCGATGCATCGTTTGTTCGTGTACTCGAATCGCAGTTAGCAATGTGAGAGCTATGACGAGGGGCGTTTCAGAATCAATGGCGTCGTGAAGTTTTTCCGAAAGGTCCGTTATCCGCCGAATGAGTTGGGTTTTTTCTTCCTCTGATTTCCCCGCCAGTGAACCGAGCGAATCGTTGGCAACCTTTTCAACACATGCGATAGTTTCGCGGTAAGTTTGAGTGTCGTGAATCCTGTAGGCTCTAACAAACTTCTCGAATATGCCCATGTGCTCTTTCGCGCTTTCGCGATTCTGCTAACAACTTGGGTATCCTGTCGCCGACTGTCCGAGGGTCACAATGTCAGAGATAGTAAATCCCATGTTAGAAGAATGTGCATAGGAGTTTTTGGGTTGTTTCTGCTCGTGCAACAGCCCACCTATCGGCAAAGTTAACGATTCAGCGTTGGAGAACAAAACGGCTAGCGTGAGCGGCATCGAAAGGATGAACCAGCCTATGAGACCGGGCATGATCGCTCAATCGATGGAAATATTGAAACAGGGTGGTCCTCGTGGTCTGTGGTTCCGCGTACTATCGAGAACCGTTTATCGAAGAATGATCCTCTTCGAGCGCATCCTTACCGAATCTAAAATCGAGGAAACTTCTTATTCTGGATCAGTAACTGTGAGCCTGTTGCAGTCAGCCGAGATCGATGAATACTTGCATGCGCGTGCTGGAAGCGCCCGCGAAATTCTGAATCGTTTAAATAAGGGGCACATGTGTTTCGTGGTTCGTTATCCAAGTTCGATTGTCCACACCTGTTGGGTCGGGGTGGGAAGGGCACCGATGGAATATCTGGATTGCGAAATTGAATTGGCCGGGGACGTAGCTTACGTTTATGGAAGCTTCACCAATCACGCATATAGGAATATGAACCTCGCAACGTTGCGCGGCGTGCACATGGAGCGGCACCTTTTCAATCTGGGACTTCGGAGGGCGCTTGCAGTCGTAGTTCCAGAGAACAAAGCCGCTCTACGGAGAGTTCAAAAGGGAGGGTATCGTAAATTTGGACTGATCGGTTTTGTAGCAATCGGTTCCTGTAGAAGGTATTTTTGCCGTGCGTTGAGTGACCCTGGCTTTAAGATCGTCGGCAAAGCCTAACTCTTGCTGATCGATGTCGTAGATGCAGAGCGGAAAAGACCGTCCCACATCTGCACTGCCAAGACGGTAGAAAGATGGGATCCGTAATTTCCTTCACAACGTCGATGGCGATCGAGTAACTCCTTCACGAACGCTGGCTGAAAATATCCCTTTTCGCGCAGGCTGCGCTGCGACAACGAATCTTCTACGAATTGCGGGAGAGCTCGTCGCCACCAATGTTGGACAGGTGCGCTGAGGGGACGCTTTTTACGGGTCCGAATTTCGTCCGGCAGCACTCCCCGTAAGGCTTCCCGGAGAATATACTTTTCGCGAAATCCCCGCATTTTAAGAGTGGGGGGGATACGGGAGCAAAATTCCACCAACTCATGATCTAGAAACGGCACACGCACTTCGAGGCCGAACGCCATGGAGGCGCGATCGAGGTCGTGGGTGATGAACTCGGGCAAACGAATGGTCAGGTCAAGAAATTGAAGTTGCTGAAATGGTCGCCAGTGATGGAATGCGGCTGGAAGAGAGAACCCCGGTTCTTCGTCATCGCACATCTCGCGTTGGAATTCAGGCGATAGAAGAGCGTTGTCCAACGGACCGGCTACAGGCCCATGCATCGCGGAGTAACGTTCAAGATTCATGCCCGCGGGTGCGAGATACAGCCGGGACATCGGCGCGCTCCATCTCGGCAGGCGACGCAGCAAAGGCATCATGAGTCGGCGGATACCTAGTGGGATTCTCGCAACCGGGCCTAGTAGTTTGTCGTGTTTATACCAGTGATAACCTCCCATAATTTCATCAGAACCCTCCCCGGTAAGCACAACTTTAACCCGTTGTGAGGCGGCCTTAGAAAGAATCATGTGAGGAATCATGACGTGAGTCGGCTCTTCGCAGTGCCACAGGGCTCGAGGAAACATCTCGAGATCTTCGGATTCGCAACGGACTACCTGGTTGTCGATCGAAAATCCTGGGTAACGGTCCAATGTCGGAAAGCGTCTGCTTTCGTCGAGAATCGGATCGTCGAAGCCCAGCGTGACAGATTGAATCGGCGCACTGGCAAATCTGGAAGCGATGGCCACCACAGCGCTGGAGTCAATGCCCGGGCTCAGCCACGCACCTACTGGAACGTCGCTGCGCATGTGGATGCGTACCGACTCGGTGAGCTTCTCGCGAAGTTCTTCGGCCCACTCAACAGCGGAACGTCTCTCCTCCTTGTCGTGTGAATCCGGAAAGGTAGGTTCCCAGTAGCGATGTAATGACGGTGCTCCTGCGTGGTAAAGCAAGAAGTGTGCGGGTGGCAATCGCCGTATTCCCCGGCAGAGAGTGCGGACTCCCGGTAGGTAACCAAAGGCGAGGAGATCCCGTACTGCTTGGACATCCATGTTTCGGTCTACTTCTTCCGCAAGCCCGAGAATCGCTTTCTGTTCTGATCCAAAATAGATTGCTTCCGCGGTGAGCGCGTAGTGTAGTGGTTTGATGCCCAGACGGTCGCGTGCCAACATCAGGCGCTTGATTCGATTGTCCCACAGCGCGAAGCCAAACATCCCTCGCAGAAACCGGACACAATCTGTTCCGTGGTCCTCGTACAAATGAAGTATTACTTCGACATCGGAGCGAGTGCGGAAACGATGACCCTTGTCAGTCAGTTCCTTGCGTAACTCGATGAAATTATAGATTTCACCATTGCAAATCAATGTAACTGCCCGATCTTCGCTCGAGATGGGCTGGTCGCCTGTTTGGAGATCGATGATGCTCAACCGGCGAAAACCTAGACCGATCCCGGATGCTTCATAGGACCCCGCACTGTCCGGCCCCCGGTGGCGGACCAGTTCGGACATGACCTCCAGTGCGCCTCGTTGCGGAGGCCTGGACGGATCGGCAAATGCGAAACCACAGATTCCGCACACTAAAATAACGCTCCATGGTTCGCGGTCTTCGCCGCGTTCAACTCGGGGAACAGCTCTGGGCAGTAATCGCAAAGGGTTTTCTTGCCGCAATCGTCCTTCCAGCACGCGACTTCCCGCAGTTGGGCATGATATAGGCGCGCGAGATGGTCGCCCATCCGGCCGCGTAGTAATACCAGGTCTCCAAGTCGAAGCGTACGTTTTAGAAAAGCAGCGACGTCGCTCAAATGTTGGAACTGGTGGAGCCCCTCGGGAGCCAAGCCGCCGACCACCGCCACCTTTCCCGCTCGCTTGGTATCCCTCTTTTTGCCAACCAAGACCAGCAAGTCAACCACCGTTGAAGCCGCGGCCGCAATGCGGGCGAGCCTGTGGTTCCAGCTTTCAGGACTATCGCCAACGGTCGTAATTACAAGGATCTTGCGCTGCGCTTGGGCATTCTTCAGAGTTTCGAAGGCGGCAAGGAAGGTGTCGAGCGATCCATTGACATCGTCGCGAAGAATGACGGCGCCACACGGAAGGATGGCCGGTTCCATCCGAGCAGTTGCGGGAGGAACGCGAGAGATCAGCTTGGCTACTTGATGAAGGGGAATGCCACACTCGAGAGCCGCTGCGCTAGCAGCGAGTACGGACGGCGTCCAATGCGTTCCGACAAGCTGTGTTCTAGTCTGGTGACTGCCTCCGCTGGTTTCTATCGATAGTGAAAGGCGTTCCGGCCACTGGCTCAAGACATTCCTCGCACGTACATCGGCGTTTGGACTGCATCCGAAACGGATTATTCGGGTGCGGCACTTCCCGGCCATGGCTGCGACTCGCGGATCATCCTCATTCAAAATGGCAACACCGTTTCGTCGTAGACCGCCTAAGAGCGAGGCTTTTTCTTCCGCCGTCTCATCAAGCGTATGGAAACTTTTGGTGTGAGTTCGGGCAACTGCGAGGATGATGGCAATATCAGGACCAATCAACCAGCTACAACGCCGGATCCATCCAGGCTGATCCGTACCTGCCTCCAGCACCACGAAACGGTGCCACGGCCGTACGCGAAGCAAGTCTCGCGCGATGTGTTTAACGTCATTCGAAGAATGCCTTGTCGACAAGGTGCGGGCCGGCATATCACGGAGAAGCGCGGCCAACAGATTCTTGGCGGTTGTTTTCCCCACGCTGCCGGTAATGGCGATGAAGCGCGTGCGGAACATCAGGCGCCGCCAACAGAATGCCGCCAGCAGCACTAGCCGATACCAGAAGAGTTTCGCCGCGACTCGAAACTTTCTTCTCATAAAGTTTCGTGTAAGGCCGACAGATTCGACTCTCGCCGTATTTTCAAACTATCAGGCCAGAGGCCGTGAAAAAGGGTTCGTCCGTAGGAATATACGCCGGGCAAAGGGTCGTCCCACGTCAGGAGCGCTTCCGTTCTCACGTTGCGCATTGAGCGCATCCAGTCCGAAAAGGACAAGTCGCCCGTCAGAAAGAGAGCGCGGCTGGCTTTCAAATCCAGCGTCAGACATATCCATCGCATGCCAACTTGATATTGTTCGTCCGCCGCCAGGCGGCAGCTTGTCAGGTCCTCATACATGATCTTGGCTACATCAATGCCCGCTGTTGCCACGAGATGATGAGCCAATTCGAAGCGCGCGTTGATCTCAATAAATTTGAACTGGCCATCTCGAAAATCCCGTTTGAATTCCAGGCCACAAACACCGGTAAACGCGATGGTGTCGAGAAATCTGACGACCTGCTCCTCGAGAAGGTCGATGCGTACGGTTTCATTCAAGGATCCGAATCCGAAGTCGAGAGGAAAATGTCGCAGCTTCCTAAAGCTGGCCACGACGGGCTTTGTCCGGGTTTTGCTGATGTACGCAACCACGGTGTACAGCTCCGAGGGTGGACCAGGGATGATCGATTGAACGATAACCGGAATGTTCCGACTCTCCAATTCTTTGAGTCGAATTTCCAACTGCGCGATATTCTCAGCTGAGAGAGCTTTCGTCTTTCCGCGCCATGGCCAAAGATGCGAATAAATGGGCTTGATCACCACCGGGAACTGGACAGAATGCTCCTGCAAGTTGGTAGAATTCAGGCCGAAGTAGGTGGCCGGTATGGAAACCCCAGATTTGGCGGCAATCCTGTACTGTGTCTGCTTGTTAGCCAGTCCATGCAGTAGTTGCGGGCTAGCAATATTGAACCGAAAGTAGGGGCTCAGCTTCTCCGCGCGATCGCTGAGGAACATAACTTCCGCGTCTCCAACTGGAAACAGAAGTGCCTGGTAAGGCAGTACTTTCGCATGCTCGATAAGTAATTCTTGCAAGGCATCAGGCTCTCGGACTGCATCAGGCGCCCAAAAGTGGCGACAATATCGTGAATATCGAGCGGGAGAGCGCGGATGCGAGGAAAAAACGGAGACCCTTACGCCGTGACGTCCCAGGCTTCGAACCACGGCCATCATCGTGGCACCCGCATAGCCTTCGCCGAGCAAAACCACTGGCATCATCACAAGCTCGAATCTCTCTTCCCGGCATTCTGTACATGGGGAGTGGTCTTAAGTCTGGTTTTGCGTAGAAATTGCGATAGCATCCAACGAATCGGCGCGAGGCGTACCGTGGACTGCTCGTCGTTGTGTGCAGCCTCTGAAAGCGCCCAGCGGCGGATGCGCCCATTTAGCAAACGTCTGTCAATCTCCTGGGACGTTACGAGTGCACGCCGCCAGATCCAACGCAGGGGATCGTTGCGCAAGGCGTGCACAAGGAATGTTTCGAGCTCCGCACGGCGGTACCGTCGCGCCAGTTCCAGATTGTCGCGAAGGTAATAACCTACAACTCGATTTCCTCCGTCCAACCGAGCAACGCGTCTTAGATCAATGGACTGCGCAAACACCCCGGGTGGCGGTGCTATACCCAACGCACGCAAGCCTATCAACGTTCGCAAGCACTTTTCGCACGTTCCACAGTTGTGAAGACCGCGCGACTCATGGTCGCACACGCGCAGATGCTGCAATGCCAGTTCCGACCTGGTCACGTAATGTTCGAGTTTTCTTGAACGCGAGGCCTCACAACCGTCATGAAGAAACTGAAGGCCTGCGGTGGACCATAGCGGGTCCACCAGAGGGTGGCTCCCCCATGCTGATAACGTTGAATAGGTATCCCCGGAAGGGATAATCACCCGCCGGAACATTGGCGCCAAACATAAAGCCGGCGCGACTAATAACGACCCGGCGTACCAATCCCACCCCGCCGCTGGCGCGCCTAGGAAGGACTTCAAATTCGTGGAAATCACTACAAGCTGCAGTTCCGTGGCAACGGCTACCCGTTCCAAATTTTTGAGCAAGCCGTCGAACAACTGTTCGTTTTCTAGCGGGCAATTTGCGTAACCGCGGATAAAAATGAGATGGGTTACGCGGTTCTCGCCGCGCTCCCGATCTAGATTCTTGAGTAGGCTGTAAAAGGAGTCTACCCCGCCTGTAAAGAAACAAGCGGTCCCGCAGGAATCCCGGTTCTTGAGCGAAGCAAGGGGCGCTCGTATATCAATTCTGTGCAGCCGTCGATCCCAACTTGCGTAGAGGGACATGATTTGCTGGCAACCATTGAGAAACTCTTCCTCTACTGGAACTTCCACGCTCAGGGGCAGGCCGAGTGCCATCGCAGTGGGGAGAAGCGCGGCCACGAAAGTTTCTCCACCGGCACCTAATTGATTGCCAAGCTCCAAGGGGAATCGAAACCACAGCCGGTCGCCGGATTTCGATCCCGGCAGACCCTCCACGAGAGCGGAGACTTCCGCCTCGGTCGCAAAGGAATGAAGGACATTCGAGACTCGTATAGGAATCACTCGCTACTCGCGATGGCGCACCATTGTTCGATAACGTAGGCATCTAATCCCGTTACTATCGACTCCGCTCTCGCTAGAAATGAATTCAAAATGCAAACCGTGGCGCGCCAGGCGCTCTTCCAGCAGTGTTTTAGGGAAATAAAATTCGAAGTTGCCATGCGGAGGAGTGATCACGATCATGCGGCCGACATCGTCTAGAACTAATGTTCGTCCCATCAAAAGAGATTTATATTTCTTTCGCTCATCACCGTTACAAGTCAAATCTCTGAGGCAATAGGCTTGATCGCTTAAGGGCCGCCCGGAAATCCCCTCAAATTCTTCACGCGTGCAGATAGCTTGGTCGGCATGACGGGGATCGACAGAAAAGTTAAGTATCAGGAAACCGCGCTTGTCCAGCAATCGCGCCGCTTCTCGAATGATAGCCTCGTGGTTTCCATGTGGCGTGCAATTTAGTAAATGATCCTGCACAAGAATTTGCACAGATCCTGTAACAAAAGATGGAAGGCTCGCCGCGTCTGCCACCGAGAAGAGTACGTCAGGCAGAGACATGTCCATAGTCGCAAGCACACCGGCCACGTCGGCAATATCAATAGCGTGGATAATCGGTTTTGCAACGCCGAAAGTCTCGAGAAACTGTCGCAGCGAGGTACCGTTCCTGGGTGAAGTGATGCCCTGAATCAGACAGCGGGGTGGACGTGGTAGTTGCTGAGCAGCAGTTGTGAGGGACCCGGCTTCTTGAAGACCGGTTAGGCTAATACCGAGGTCGGGGTTCCGTTCTGAAGAAACGGACGGAAACGCGTACTGGCGGAGAAATTCACCATAACCGTCGTATCCTATTCCCAAGGGACGATATAGCTCTTCGGACAAATCCGGAGATCGCTGCATTTGACTCCGTACCCAAGCTCAATGCCTTTATGTGTGAGATTTGTCGGCCGTATGTAGTGCAATTCCTCTACCGTGTTATGCTGTATTGCAATTCCTTTACCAACTGGTCGCAAACCCTCGCGCGTCAACAAATGCCGTATTATCAGCAAACGCAAACCTGATAGGTCGGTTGGAACGACCCACACGGTTAACGGTGTGCACAAAAATGACGTCCGACCAGCCGAGATCTAAAACACTTAGTATTACCATGCCAATACACAGTGTGAAAGGCGGAGCAGAGATAGAAGAGATAGTAGAGATAGAAGAGATGAGCTTAAATGTAGCTAAGGAAACGAAGATTCTAAACATTTAAATTAAATATCCAAATCCCCGCACCCATTGGATTTCCCGGTCGCGAACCTATTCCCACTACCATCCCCCGTATTCACGAGCAATGACCGCCCCAAACCGCCCTAATCAGCACCCAGACGTATGCCACAACAGCTTGGTAAAACACCGCGTGGGCTGAAATTCTACGTTTGTGTTGAGGCGTTTAAGCAAAGAAGGATTTTTTAAACGCGTTCATTTAACTCCAGATGGGTCGGAATCGCGCTACAGCACCACATCTGACTCATTGTGTTCGCAGAGAACACCGAGATTCTTGCCAGTAGGGGAGAATTGAGACTGTTTGATTGTGTCGGTCGAAAAGTTGGTGATCTGTCGTCCCCGAGTACTGTCGCGCGGCTGCAGCCAAAGAGTATCACTTCCGTTTTCGCGGACGGGATAAACAATCGGGCAGGTCGATGGCCTTAGGATTTGGATTAAGGGTGCGCATTTCCGAATTGGCCTGGGACTTAGCCGGCCATCATCAGCAAATCGTTACGATTTTGATTACTCCACATACTTGGCGGGCGTCGTGTCAAACTGCTTTTTGTGCTCCTTAGAGCAAAAATAGTAAGTCTTGTTCTTGTAGGAGGAAGTTAAAGCCGCATCCTTGATTACATCCATGGAGCAGACCGCGCATACGGGGTGAGCTGCCGTGCCCGTGCGCGCTTTGGAATAAAGCATATTTGAGGCCGGATCCATCCATCCGCGACCTTGGTACTCCATATCGTAGGCAACCTGCTTTGCCACTTCGCGCCCATAGTAACGCTCGACCACTCGAAACGCTAAGTCAATGCCGCAAGAAAGTCCTCCTGAGGAGGCTAGATTCCCATCCTCAACGAATCTCGCGCCTCGTTTCACATGGATGTCCGGAAACTTCATCGCTAAATCCACGTAAGAGCCATGATGTGTCGTCGCTGATTTGCCCGCCAGCAATCCCGTCTCCGCTAACAAATAGGCTCCTGTGCAAACAGACATGGTTACGTCCGCGGACTTCGACGATTTGCGAATCCATTTCAACACCGCTTCGCTAGAGTTATTTTGCGCCGGGATGACAATCACCTTCGGCGCCGGTGCGGTGTCCAACGTGTAGTCAGGTATGATCTGCATCCCGCCGCTTGCGCGAATTGGTTTCAAAGTTTCAGAGACGGTATATAGCTGGAACAGGTCCATGCGGTTGCCAATCATCACGTTGCCGAACACCTCCCACGGGCCCGCAAAATCAATGACCACCGCATTATCTGAGACTAGAAATGCCACCGGGATACCGCCCTGCGCTGGAGGCTTCAACGAAGTTGGAACAGTCCCGGTCGTCGGCTGCTCCCCCCAGTCTGACCCATGCGGCTGCTCGGCATTCGCCGACAGCTCCCAAGCCTTGGGAAAAGCCGCTCCCAGTCCTAATGCCGCCGACCTCTGTAACAGCTCTCGCCTCTTCATTATCGTAGCTCCAAACTCTGTGGTTTTTTTAGGTACACCGTAGGTTCTTACGACGTTAGACGCGTCCCAGCTAATTTCGGATTACCGACTAAAAGTAAACTGATTCCTATCGTCCGACTGTTCTGCGAAAACGCGTGCTTGGATGAATAGGCTACGGTAAATCGTTTCGTGGGACACGCGCATGCTCTCGTCATCGGGATACCGGATCTTCAACCATCCGGAAAGCTGTTCCGGCGACCAATCCAGAAGCAGTTTACTCGCAACAATCTTCCGCAACTTCACCTGTATGGCAAGAAGGCACCGCTTGGGCCGCAAGGCGGACTCACACTGGTTCGATACTCAGGACGGCCACCATGGCGGCCCACCTCCCGACTCACCGTCGACGCAGCGCGCTCCACACGTTTGGCTATATTACGAAGCGACGAACCGGAAGCGAGCCCTCGAGAGAGGTCCTCTCGCTCAACCACTGTGAGCGCTAGCAGCGAGCGCCGACGGGCTGTCGGAACTATCCCAGGGTGATGTGACAACACGCAGTGAATCGACGTACGTTGCATCTCGAAGGCGCGCCCAATCACGTGCGACGACTCCCCGCCTTCCAACGACTCCATATGTCGGTCTTTTGCGCCGCGGAAAATCCCGGCCGTTTTCCCTGTGTCATAGACACCACCTTGAAAAACCGGATTTATATTGGATGGTGTTGCATCGACCTGTTGCCCTGTTGAGACCACCGCCGTAATCGGACAATGAAATCGGCGAAAACCAGATGTTCGGTGACGATTACACTGTCAAAGTTAAAGAGACTCTCTCCACGTAATTTTTAATCCTCTTGCCGCGTAATTGTCTTTAGGCAACACTCGGAAAAGTAAGTGCGCTTGGGTTGGGACGGAGCGTGGCGATGTTACAAGTCGAGCGTGGTAACAATGCAGCTCACCGTTCGCCCGGCCGCTGGGTGAAGGTGCCTATTACGCTGGTCGCTATCATTTCCGGTCTTCTTCTCGCGCTTGCCGCTATCAACGTGTGGCCGCTGTTGCTTTTGAACCTTGGCATGCCGCTCGCTGCGATCGTGGAAGCAATCTTCCTTGCACTTTTTCTCTGGTGGGCAAGCGGAGGAGGTCCCCCGCGTTCTACGGAAGCCGCTCGCGCCGCGGCATTCCGAAGCGTCAAACTGTCGTCGAGACAATGGGCCTGGGGCCTTATCGCCGCGTTCTGTTTCGCCACGACGATCCATGCCTCAATAGTTTTGCTGTTCCGCTTCGTGCCGTTTCCGAAAGCGGCGTTCCGCGAAGGATATGATGTTTCTTTCATCCCTTCCCGGCTCTTGCAGTGGCTGGCAGTTGTGGTCTCTGCCATTTCGGCGGGAATCTGCGAAGAGATCGGGTTTCGGGGTTACATGCAGCGTCCGATCGAACAGCGCCATGGCGCGACAATTGCAATTCTAATTTCCTCGCTGTTTTTCCTGGCTTTGCATCTGAGCAAGGCTTGGGCGACGCCAGGAATGGTTCCGATCGTGTTTGGCGCAGGCATATTGGAGGGAATTCTTGCCTGGTCTTCCCAATCGCTTATTCCAGGCATGATCGGGCATATAGTAATGGACATTGGATTATTCGCTTACTGGTGGAGCGGTATTGCTGGGGATTTTACCGCGAGTACGATTGCCGTGACCGGTTTGGATAGACTTTTCGTTATCGCCTCGGTGGTGTTCTTGACCTCCCTGGGTATCGCGCTGCTGGCAATGTCGAACCTCCGGCGGATCAATCCGTCCCCAGTTTGATGCATGTAACACTGCCTTATAAATCAAGACTCACTGAGTCTTAGTGGCGCCCTTTATGAACAAGCCAGGAGCTTCCTCCCCAGGCAGGAGCGGAGAGCGTGCCGTAAGTTACATTAACCAGGGTTACGGGCTATCGCCGCTCCCTTAGGGGACGCAACGACGCCCAATTAATCGCTCAATTACACACGCTCCGGATCAGACAGTCTAACAACCTCGACTTTTCCAATGTGGTTACGACCTCGCCGCTCCGGACCGCTGTAATCTTACCTCGGTGTGATTTTCATTGGGTTTCGCGGGCCCCCGGCCCTAAAAGGACAGGCTACTCGGGTCGAGGAGCCGACATTGTTATGCAATCAACTGGATTCCCGGTCGTATCTCGATCGGAAACTACTACATTTCTACTACAATGCATGTTTTTGAAGGTTCTGAAAATCTCGCGCCTTCCGCCAAAACCATATAAAATCAGGCTGTTATCAAATCGGGGCTGTAGCTCAGATGGATAGAGCATCGGTTTCCTAAACCGGTTGTCGCGAGTTCGAATCTCGCCAGCCCCACCATTCTTCTTAAATTGTTTGACACGCAGCACAGCGCTTACATTTACTACGCCGCGTGTTGAGATCGCTAAACGAATGATAGCGCGACATATCCTAATGCACGCTTCATACCTAGCTCTTTCTTAAGTTTTATTTTTGATTCGTTCTGTTGCTCACCCGCGAGGTGAGCATTGTAAGTGTTGATCCCGAAAACAATTACTGGCCGCGAAGTACGCTGGCGTACTCCCTGTGTCAACAAGTTCTGTTCACAACCCAAGATATCGAACTTTGTGTTTTTCTTATGGGCGTGGGACCGTCAAGCATATTTCTTTCGGACGCGGGCTTTCGTCGCCCTTGGAATCGATGGAAGTAACCACATAACAATATCTCTCGCCGGATTGCACCGCCGGGTCTTCATAGCTATTGGTAGTGGAGGTTCCTACTTTTGTATAGGTTTCGACTCGATACGGTCTGCGATAAACGTTATAACTGACGGCGCGCGGGACGCTATTCCAACTCACCGTAATTTTGTGGGGCTTGGACGGCGCAACAGGTTGCTGGCTTCGGGTCGGACGCAAATATGAAATTAAGACGAGTGAAATTCCCGCGGCCACCAATGCAATTACCAGGCGTTTAAGCATTGTCACTCGCTCCCACGCTATCAGGTTAACAACCCGATAGTAAGCCACTTCGCATGGATGAATACTTCGGTGGAGCGATAAACGAAGTCCGCAAACGGGATCGCCACAATTTTCGCAGTTTCTTTCGAGCTGAAGCCATCCTGAGAGGCCGGTGAGTCGGACCAACTGGGGCCAATGGAGTTGCGGAAATCGCTTAGTAACACCGAATCCCCGGTTCAAAGGGCCGTGTTAAAGTACACTTTCGCCGCGTAATTCCCCGAAGATGATGGAAACACAAAAAATCGGCCGTTACGAAATTATCGAGGAAAAGGGCCGCGGGGCCATGGGCGCGGTGTACGTCGCGCGCGATCCGGCGATGGACCGCATCGTGGCGCTGAAAACGATCCACTCTCTGGCGCTTAGCGGGCCGCAAGCCGATGAATTTCGCGAGCGATTCTATCGCGAAGCGCGCGCCGCGGGCGGACTCTCGCATCCCGGCATCGTGACCATTTTCGACGTTGGCGAGCAAGACGGCGTGCCGTACCTGGTGATGGAATTTATCGAGGGGCGCACGCTAGCCGAGGCCACGAAAAATGGCCAGCGATTTACCTTCGAACGTGTCTGCGAGATTGGACAGCAGGTCGCGGAAGCGCTCGCATATGCACATAAGCACGGCGTCATTCATCGCGACATCAAACCCGCCAACATCCTGCTGACCTCCCAGGAAAAATACGGCGTTGAGCGTCCCAAGATTACCGATTTTGGCGTCGCCAAACTCGGCGCAGCGCAACTCACCTCCTCTGGACAAATTCTTGGGAGTCCAGCGTTCATGCCTCCGGAGCAATTTACGGGCGCGCCCATTGACGGACGCAGCGATCTATTTTCTTTAGGTGTGATCTTGTACTGGATGGCCACCGGTGAGTACGCCTTCCCGGGCGAAACCCTCACCGCCGTTTCTTACAAGGTGGTGAACACCGAGCCAGTCCCACCTCGAAAGTTGAATCCCGCTGTGCCCGCCGGCTTCGACCAAGTCATTTTGAAGTGCCTGGCCAAGGCGCCCTCCGACCGTTACGCCACAGGAGAAGATCTCGCGCGCGACCTCGCGGCGCTGCGAGCCGGACGCCCCGCTGCAGAATTGCAGGGGCCCGTCCCCATATCCGCTGCCAGAAACTCCAGCAGCGGCATGGACGTCACATTGGATTCAAATCCCGGGGCGCCGCCGAGCACGGAGGGTTCCCACCAATCTGGCGCTGGGCTTGTAGCTCCGACAACTCCACCGCCAAAAAAGCGGACTCACTGGATCGGAACGGCTCTCGGTTTGATTTTTGCCACCTTACTTCTCGCGGGTGGTTGGTACGGCTATGCGAATCGAGAGCGTATCGCGTCCATATTCGTTCCCAACGCGGGGCCGGAACCTGTGGCGGATACAAACGTTGCTGAACCGCCGTCAAAAGCCGAGAAATCCCCAACGCCGCCGAATCGTCAGCCGCGAACGGAGAATTTGAACAAACAACCCTCCAAGAGCGGCACCAGGAATACCACCCCTCCGAGGAGTGCCGTGGCGGCTCTGCCTCCGCCTCCGCGTGTGGACTTCGATCCGAAACAGCTGGACCCCAACGCCAATGCGAAGCTAAGAATTGAGGCCGATCATTTCCCTGCCAATGTCGCCTTTACCGTGGAAATGGGCGGGAAAGTTTATTTTGAGCGCGGCGGAAACAATAACCAGCAATTGTTTGAAGACCTCTATGTGCCACCGGGAGTTACCGAGTTTCGCGTGATCGCCGGGGAAGGCGCGAATCGAAAAACTTCCAACATTGTGAGCGCCGAATTTAAGCCCAAAAAAAAGAAAACTCTGCGCATCGAATTGCGGACTCAAGGCCAGAAAAATGTTTCCGCGGTGCCCGCCGGGGTTTATAGCGACTCGCAAATCGTGGTGACCCTCAAGTAGCGCCTCGAATCGCTCGCCTGAGCGAAAAACAAATGTTTCGTAAGAGACATCTCCAGATTGGTCCCGCGGGCTCTAACTATGACCCGCAGCTACGCGCTTTCGTTCTAGGTTAAGGATAGACACATGCATGGGGTATTGGGGTCGCTTGCGTCGCGGACCAGTTGTGTCCCACTTGTTGAAGAGCGGAGCGTGCGGTGGTTAGAGTTCCATCATCGATCGATAAAGACGCCGGACAACGGCATTCGGCCGTAAACGGCACACCAGAGGCCGCCGATGCTGCGAATGTAGCAACTAATCCGACTGGCGTGGACGGCGACAAGATCGCAAATATTCACCGGGCATTGCTGAATTTTCATTTGCTTCTGCGATGTCAACGCCTCTACGAAGTCGGTCATCCGCAACGAATCGCCACTTTGGGATTGGCCTACGATTCTCTGCATTCCGTAGTGGGGCGCAATAAACTCGAGTTGCAGGTAATGCGCGATGGATTGGTATCTTCGTCGCCCGGCGCCGCTTTACTCCCGGATGCCACCGGCGAGATGCTGGCGCTCTCGAGCGTGTTACGGCAGGCCGGGATCCGAAGACTTTGTTTCTTGCCAAAGGTTCGCCTGCAGGAACTCGACATCCTCGCTGAGCTCATCAAGGTATCATTGATGACCATGGGGCAGGTGACCATCGGGCAGATTTCCGCGAAAACATCGGATAGTGAGGCCAACGCCACGCGGGATGTTTGGTGGATGTCGAATTTCGCAGAACGAGATGTGGAAAGGATTTTGGTTAACACTCAGGTGGATCGTAAAGTAGACACGCTCTTGACCAGCTTGATCGCCACGCTGGTAGCCTACGGTGGCCATTCACCGCGCGTTGATTCTGAAAGCGTCGCGCGCCTGCCGGGTTTTGACGACCTCATGGCCACACTGAAACTTCTGGCACGCATCACTCTTCCGCTCGAACCGGCGCGCGAACTATCCCCTGAGGCAGGCGCGCACGCAATTCACGAAGCCATGGAAGAAGCCAGTCACGAAACCGTGCAGTTGCTGCTCAGCGCGATCTCGCAATACTCGCCGGAAGAGGGTGAGGCGCCACAGTTTTATGTGAAGCGTCTTGCGGAGAGTTTGATTTTTGAATATTTGCTCGCTGAATTCGCGGCGGGCTCCTTGACGCCGGTGTCGGTGCGGCCGACATTTGATCGTCTTGGTGACGCGTTGGTCACAGCGGGAAAGTTTCCCAGCCCGGCGGGCCCCGGGAGCCAGGCTCCTTCGCCTTCCGTGATGGCGTCCTCCTTAGCGGCCACGTGGGCCGCGGAAAGTTATCGCGAAAAATTGGTGACCCGCTTCTGGTTGGAGCTGCCGCCTCGCGAAAAGTCCCTGGTGTTACGCGGCCCGGATTTGTGGAGTGTTCCGGTGCTGGCGCTGCGCCAAACGTTGGGAAATCTCGCCGATGCTGGTGCCGATGCGCCGCGCCGCGAAGCACGCCACATTGTTTTGAATTACGCCAGGCGGCTGGAGCATGAGGATCCCCGCGCGCGGCAAGCAGTAGCTGCTGGACTGAACGAATTCTTGCCGATCATCGAATCGCTGTGGCCCAACCAGTTACCGGAAGATCTGAACAGGGTAGCGCTGGCAGCGCTGCGAATCGAGCGCGAGCCGCAAACCGCTGTAGCGTTGGCCACATTTATCGAATCGCTCAGCAACATCGCAGTAGTACGCGGAGACTATGACAGCTTTGAAGCGGTGCTGCTGGCCTTGGAGCAGTCTTCCGGTGATTTCGACCCCGCCAATCCTTCCGCATTGGCAAAACGTCTTTTCGCGCAGGAGCGCGTGTTCCTGCTGGTCGATGCTGGACTGGCGCACCGGGCCCTTGACCCGGTATTGCCGAGATTACTCGTGCGAGATCCTGATAAATTGCTGGACCGTCTTACGTTCCTGCTCGGCGAAGCCCGCGGCGGGAGCTTGTTGCCGGCCATGGCGCGTCTCATACGAACGATTGGCGTGCCGGTGTTGACAATTCTTGAGACGCGTCTGTACGAAGCTCGTCCGCAGCGCGTAACGGCAGCCATTAAGTTGCTTGCGGCCGCGGATCCGGACCGACTGCTGCGCGGTTTGACACGCGCTTTAGCGAGCTGGGAATGGAACATGCAGGATTTGGCGGTTAGCGAGTTATCACGGCCGACCACCGCTCCGAACGCGCAGACTGCCGCGTTCGTATTTTCCACGGTGCTTACAAATGCTCACCCGCTGGTCGTTCCGATGATGATCGATCAGATCGGGCTCAGTGGCGAAAGCTCCGCGATTCCTCAGTTGATGGAGATTGCCTCCGGCGAGCACACCACCTTGCGCGATCAGTTCGTGCGCATCAAAGCCATTGAAGCGCTCGGCCGGTTAAGAGCCACGGAGTCTATGCAGCTGCTGCATCTGCTCGCTGAACGTCGCACTGGCATAGCCTTCGCGGAACCGTCCGGATTGCGAGCAGCGGCCCAGGACGCCTTGGCTTTGATCGAAGACCGTCCCACGTCGGCATCCGTCCGCGCTACGTTCGATGCTCCGAACATGCACACCCCGCTTTACTCCGTTCCGCGACGGTACACGCGCGTGCCACTGGATAGTCCTCTGCGCGCGCAGGTCAGCGCCAAAGCGACGGGAGCCAGCCTAGCACAGGTGAAAACCATCAGCCTCGGCGGAGCCTACCTGGAAAGCTCAAAAACCCTGTCGGTGGGAGAGTCCCTACAACTAGAGGTACGTTCCGGTTTGGGGAAAAAAATTCGTTGCACCGCAATTGTCCGCAACAGCACCCCTGACGGCAACGGTGTGGAATTCGTGCACATGAACGATGAGGATCGCAACAAGCTCCGTAAATTGGTTTTGCGCAAGATGCCCAGCTAGCTAGTCTGTGGAGCAACAATTACTCCCTACCGGTAAGACTGCAACAAACCGTCGAAATGAGCGAAAATGGTTCTCGCTTAACTACATGATATTTGGTACGGTGATGCCGCGATCACCTTATCGACCTTGGGCCGATAAAGAGCGTAGTTTGATCCGTCCTCCGCCCGTACCTTTCAACATGGGGTGGTATATGCTCTTCGCGATAGCAGGCATTTTCCTGATCCTCGGGATTTTGGGATTAGCTGCTTTCTTCTGTGGTAGAGAACAGTTACAGGCAATGTTGCGTGATGGAGATGTCTTAGGCCGACCGCCGGTCCGCCGAGCACATTCGCAATGAGCTAGCTTCGCGGCAGAGGATGCGTGCTGAAATAGCCAATCCGGACGTTTCGGAACGTTTAAGCCGCGGTCTCGCCTTAATTTTGCCGGTTTTGCTGGCACTCATGCTCGGACTGTTCGCAGTCAGCGCTACGCCGCAAGCCAAGCATTCCAGTGCCGCTTCTCCTTCCACCAGCAAATCGGCAACTAATTTGAACGCCGTGGTTCGCGATATCCTCCAGAACGAACTGCGCGCGCAGGCCGAAGATCACTCCTTGTGGTGTTACCGCAAACTTACGGACAAAGATGGCAAGCAGCAATTGTTTGCGGCGTGCCAGACGAAAACTCTAGAGATTGATCGGCTCATGGCAGTCAACGGCAAACCCCTAACCGAGCAGCAATGGAACCAAGAGAATCAACGCATCGAACAGCTCTTGAACAACCGCTCTCAACTGAAGAAGGAAAAACAGCAACAGCACGAAGACGGTGAGCAGGCTACTCACCTGCTCAAAATGCTTCCCGACGCGTTTCTATTCCAGCAGGACAGTAGTGAAGGGAACCGCATTACGCTGCATTTCACGCCCAACCCCACGTTCCGGGCTTCCGGCGCGTCAGAAATGGTTTTTCACCACATGGAAGGAACCTTGACGCTGGACCTCAAACAAAAGCGCCTGGTGGAGATCAGTGGCCGTTTGAACAGTGAAGTCAAGTTTGCCGGTGGTCTTCTGGGGCATCTCGATAAAGGCGGCACCTTCTACGTGAAACAGCAAGAAGTCGGGCCGGGCTGTTGGGAAATGACCCGCATGGATGTGCAAATGAACGGCAAGGCGCTCTTCTTCAAAACAATTTCGGTACGCACCAGGGAGCTCGATACCGATTTTCATGCCGTGCCCGCTGCCGCCTCCATCCCCCAAGTAGCCGCGCTCACTGACGAAAGCAACGAAAAAAATCTGGTTCACTCGCAGCGATAAAGAACGTATCCAAGCTTCAAATCTCTAGAGTTTCACGGAAGCCGAACCTGCCTCCGTTAATTCCATTAGATCGACAACCTACCCGTCATTTTGCTGCTTCTCCGTGCGCTGCTAAGCTGCGATGAATCTCGTTCAAAACGATGGAGCAGTAATGACCACAGATACATGGATTATTGTTGTGGGAACGATCGCCGGATTTTGCACCACCTTCGCCTTCGTCCCCAGTTAATTAAAATCTGGAAGCAGGGTAACCGCGACTTATCCTACGGCATGCTCGCGCTGTATGGTTGGCGCGATCCGGTGGTTTATCTAGGGAGTTTTGTCGCATGCGCCAGCCGTCATCATCACCAACTTCGCTACGGCCATTGTGATTGCGCTCGCTGCCGCAATGAAAGCCTAGACTGCGAGACGCGATGATATTAGAGCACGTCTCCTAGCGCCCGGTTTTTTCTCTTTGCACCA
>Ga0210384_10002213_pt1 | contig 24163 bp, 22 predicted proteins | sample IncBWH2MmetaG_FD_160574 | JGI IMG/M metagenome (GOLD analysis project Ga0210384, IMG submission 160574) | Forest soil microbial communities from Barre Woods Harvard Forest LTER site, Petersham, Massachusetts, United States - Inc-BW-H-2-M | ecosystem: Environmental > Terrestrial > Soil >...
GTCCTCTGCCTCCGTTCAGTCCTCATGAAGCCCGAGCATCGACCGTGGCTCCCTCGCGTTTGGGAGTTGCTGTTGCGCGCTGCGGATGAAACCGCGAAAGCGTGATGCAGAGTGCCTGGCTGCCGAATGACAGGCTGCCGCCAAGGGTCATCATGGGTAACGTCCGATTACCGCAGCGCGCAAGTAGATTTCATCTTGCTGGCGGTGCTTATTTGCAATCTATTGAATTTCGGTGCATTCGCAGGTCACACGTACTGTGAGAGACGAAATGGAACCTAATTTCGCGACCGCTTTACTTCGGGTCTTGGAGGCCCCTGCCACTTGCCGCGGCGTAACATCGATCCGAGAACTTGGCCCCTGCCTTCGCTGCAGTGGACACAATCGCCGCGGTGGAGGCATGCGATGAATTCACCCTGCCTCCAGCTCTCGTGCAAGTAGTAAGTGATGGCGGCCGCCACTTCAGTTATCTCCGATCCTTCCCAGCTCTTCCTGGATTCTTCGTTAAATGCCAGGATTCACACCAAGAGCAGAGATAAGCTCGAAGTTCCTTCGGCGCATTGAAGGCCGCGATCTGATGTGCGGCCGTCGTGAGAGCTTCACCTTCGCTCGCGTATTTCCGCTTCCCGCTGACCGGACATTTTAGTTCGTCGTCCATCTAGGATTTGTGGCACCAGTTTGAGACTAACATGGTGTGAGTGGCGATCACGAGAAGGCAAGTACCTGGCGCCTGAGATAGGCGCAGAGGAGATTGACACGCTATCGAACACTCGAAAGTATTTACGTCAGCGGGGGATTTGTGGTAATTGTTACTGCTATGTGAACGCTTGCACCAATCCGGAGGGAATGAATGCCGATCACGTCACACGATATCCGGCAGTCCCTGTTGGAAAATGACATGGAATTTCGGTGCCTCGCAGAAGAACACTCCCGCTGTGAATCTCAACTCGAACAACTTATCAAGCAGCCTTACATGAGTTCGGAGGATCTGACTCTTGAAGTGACGTTGAAAAAAATTAAGCTGCGGCTGAAAGATCAGATGGAAATGATTATCGCGCGGCGACAGCACAGCCAGGCGCACCACTAGGCGCCGCGCGGCACTCGCCTCTTTTGTCGTACAATACATTTGCATTCGATGGGTGTATTCACCGAGCTCCCGCCCGGACCGAGTTTTCCGCGCGAAGAACTTCCTGAGAATTAATGGTCAAAGAAGGGTACAAATTCGGACTTCCGCCCCTGCTGCTCGGCGGCGTGTTAGCGGCGATTGGCTGGATGTGGGCCGGCGGAATCCTTATTTTTCTCGGGCTGTTTGTCTTTTACTTCTTCCGCGACCCGGACCGCGCGATTCCAGCCGGCGTGGAGAATATCCTTTCGCCTGCTGACGGTCGAGTGGTGGAAATTCGGGACGAGCCCTTCGATTCCGAGCCCGGGCGGCGTATCAGCATATTTCTCGCGGTTTGGAATGTTCATATCCAACGCGCGCCCGCCGCTGGAAGGATCGCCGATGTGATTTATCGCCCGGGAAAATTCTACGGCGCGTTTCGCGGAAAAGCATCGGAGTTGAACGAACAAAACATTATCCATATTGATTCGCCACAAGGCCGAGTGGTGTTCAAACAAATTGCCGGAGCCATCGCGCGGCGCGTGATATGCTGGAAGTCCAAGGGCGAAACAGTGTCCCTTGGCGAGCGCGTGGGCATGATTCGATTTGGTTCGCGCGTGGATGTCTGGCTGCCGGCAGCGGCGCAAGTGCATGTGAGCCGCGGGCAGAATGTAAAAGGCGGCGAAAGTATCCTGGCAAAATGGAATTCAACGGCATAGATCCGATCGGCCCAGTGGACGAGCCGCGGCGAGGCTTTCGCAATCATCGTCTGCGCCGTGGCATTTACATCATTCCCAGCGCGCTCACAGTAGCAAATATATTGTGCGGTTATTACGCCGTCCTAGCCACGCTTGAAGGCGGCATCTTCGATTTCGACCGCGCGGCTTGCGCCATTGGATTTGCCTATTTCTTCGATTCGTTGGACGGGCGCATTGCGCGGGTGATGGGCACGGAGAGCGCCTTCGGGCGGGAATTTGATTCGCTCGCCGATGTGATCAGTTTTGGAATCGCCCCCGCGATCCTCGCTTACGCGTGGGGCATTCGTTCGATGGCGGCGGCGAACGCTCCCGAGTCGTTGCACTTGACACAACTCGGGTGGTTCATCGGGTTCTTCTTTCTTGGTTGTTGCGCGTGGCGTTTGGCGCGGTTCAACATTCAAGGAATGGCGCCCGGCGGTAATCGCTTCTTCGTCGGACTTCCTACTCCCGCAGCCGCGGGCATGATTGCCGCGGTGGTCCATGCGTTTCCGAATCCGGTTCAGGACGTGCGCGTATCCCTATTGTGGCTGCTGCTGGTTCTCGTGCTGGGCGTGCTGATGTCCAGCACCGTCCGGTATTATAGTTTTAAAGATGTGCAGTGGACCAAGCGCCGGCCATCGCTTGCGATCATTGTGCTGTTCCTTCTGATCGGGGGAATCGTTCTGTTTTCACGCCCAACACTGCTGATTATCACGAGCGTTTACGTCACACACGGCGTTGTGATGCAGCTCGTTCGTTTTCTTCGCCATCGAACCGCTTCGAAGCCTGCCTGAACCATGCCCCTGGGCCGTGAACACTCAAGCCGTGTTGCTATAGTAGGCGCATCCTCGTTGCGTGGAAAAGAATTGAAGCAGGTGCTCGAGGAGCGCAATTTTCCCACGGGCGAAATTATCCTGCTTGATGAGAGTGTAATGGCCGGAACGCTGACGGAAGCCGCCGGAGAACCCACTTTTATTCGCGCCCTAGAAGAAGACAGCTTCGAAGGTGCGCGTTTTGTTTTTTTCGCCGGCAGCCCAGCGGATGCCGAGCGCAATTGGGAGATAGCGCAACGCTCCGGCGCAACGGTAATTGATCTGACAGGAGCAACTGCGGCTTCAGGCCGTGCCATCACCTGGATCCCGTCACTTTCTTCAGTGCTGCTGCCGATGCCCGGCTTGCCTGCAAGCGGTCCGGCGGGAACAACGGCCTACTATTCTCCGGCGTCGCCTGTAGTGATTGCCAGCACACTGGCAGCAGGTCTTGGAAAAATGTCGCCACAGCGAATTGTGATTTTATTCTTCCCGCCGGTTTCGGAGCGCGATCTGGCCGGCGTAGCGGAGCTGGAAAGCCAAACCACGAACCTCCTTACCTTCCGCGAGATTGCGAAGACGGTGTTCGATGAGCAGGTGGCATTCAATCTGTTGACTGGATATGGCGAAGGGGCCAAGCCGAGCCTGGAGGAAATGCGCAACACCGTGGCTCGTGAAACGGCGCGCTACCTCGAGGGGCGCGCGCCCACACCGGCAATTCAATTGGTGCAAGCCCCGGTCTTTTACGGGTATGCTTTTGCCGCGTATGCGGAGTTCGCGTCCCGCGTGCCTATCGAAAAAATCCAGGACGCGTTCGCTAGCCTGGGCGTGAAATTCAGCGCCGCGGGGGATCCTGCGCCGACCAACATCAGCGTGGCGGGTGAAAGTGAAATTCAGCTCGCGCGTATCGAGCCAGATCCAAACGTCGGCACAGGCGTGTGGCTCTGGGGCGTTGCCGATAATTTGCGTCTTGCGACCACGAATGCTGTGCGCATCGCGGAGGAGCTGCTTGCAGAATCGCGTGTGCAATAGAGCGAGCGTTGTGTTCATCTATGCAGCTTCATTGTTACTCGCCGCCATTTTTGCTTCAGGCTGCGGTTACCACGTTGCGGGGCGCAGCTCACAATTGCCCTCGGACTGGAAAACCGTTGCTGTACCCGCGTTCAAGAACGACACGCGGCAATATCGCATCGAGCAGCGCTTCACCCAGGCGGTGATTCGCGAATTCATCACGCGAACGAAATATCGCATCATCCAGAATGAAACGGATGCTGATGCCGTGCTGCACGGAGAAGTACTGACAATTGAGACCAGCCCGGTGTTGTTCGATGCCAAGACCGGCCAGGTGACAACAATGCTGGTCACAGTGCACGCCAAAGTGTTGCTCGTGGACAACCATACGCAGAAGCAGGTTTACGAGAACAAGGATATGGTTTTTCGCGATGAATATCAGATTTCGAGCGACGTACAGAGTTTTTTCGAGGAACAGGATCCGGCACTCGAGCGCATGTCGCGAGATTTCGCCGCCCGGCTTGTTTCGAATGTGGTGGAGAAATTCTGATGCCTGAAGTGTCGGCGGAAAAAATGATCCAGCGGCTTGCCGGCGGCAGGCCCGTGCCCGCTATCGTGCTTGTGGGGGCGGACGTTTATCTTCGGGATATGTGCCGCAACAAAATCATCGAGGCTTGCGTGCCGGAAGGTGCGCGCGACTGGGCGGTGGCGCGGATACCGGGAAACGCGCTGGGTTGGCAGCAAGTGATAGAACGCGCGCAGACCATGCCGATGCTCGCGCCGCGCCAAGTGATTATCGTTCAGGATGCGGAGGAGGTCGAAAGCCTGGGCGAGAAATCGCGGGAGGAAATTATCGCCCGGGTCGAAGAATATCTCGCATCGCCGGCGCCGTTCACCATTCTGCTGCTCGAAGCGGCCGCGCTCGACGGGCGGCTGCGCTTCTCAAAACTGCTTGCGGAGAAGGCGCTGTTTGTAAAACTCGACATCGGCGACGCCTCCGCAGCGACACTTGCCGCAGAGATGGCCAAAGAACTTGGAGTGGAAATTGATCGCGAGGCCGCCACGCTGCTTGCCGACATTTTGAACGGCGAGCCCGCGCGACTGCGCATCGAGCTTGAAAAGCTCGCCGCTTATGTGCCGGCGCGAGGGCGGATCAGTGCGGGTGACGTGGAAGCGCTGGTGGTCGCTGCGCGAAAAAATACTGTGTGGCAGCTTGCGGACATGCTGGCCACACGCCAGCGCGACGCCGCGCTTGCATTCCTTGACAACCTCCTGCGTGAAGGGGAACAGCCTGCTGGGCTGGTCGGCGTGCTGGCGTGGATGTATCGCAAACTGATCGAAGCCCGGGAGCTTCCTGCCGGCACGAACGGCTACCAGGCGGCGCGGCAACTCGGTATGAGGGCGGAAGCAGCGGATGCGGCTCTCCGCAACGCGCGCCGACTACCGAGGGCAGAGCTAATCGCCGGCCTTGTCGCGCTGGCCGAAACGGACAGCCAGTTGAAATCCTCGAACCCGAATCCCCGCGCGGTGATGGAATTTCTTATCGCGCGTCTCACTTCTCCGTCCGCGGCCTAGCCTGCACAAAAAAATAGGGCGCTCCAGTGAACCGAAGCGCCCGGCCAGACTGATTTCGCGGCCTAACCCTTTTTCTTGCTCCGCAGGGAATTCAATGCCAGCGCCAGCCGAGATTTGTAACGGTTGGCGGTGTTCTCCGTAAGCGTCCGCTTGCGGATGGCCTTGTCGAGCTCCGAAAAAGTCGGCGAGGTCAGCCTTTCCGCCGTTGCCACATCTCCGGCGGCAAGTGCCGCGCGCAACCGGCGCATCGCAGTGCGCACGCGCGTGCGGTTCATGCGATTGATGGCCTGGCGCGCTTCCGCCTGGCGAATATTTTTTAATACCGACTTCGTTTTCTTCTTGTGCTTTACGGGCGTACCTTGAGCCATTCAGTGCTCCTTCATGGAGTATTTCGAATCATTGAGAGTATCCGACCCGCGCACACATGTCAATTTGGTCGGCGTTCACAAGCATCCTCAGCTTTTGCATCGCTACTAGAAGGAGTGTATTGTCACATTTTGACCGGCCGTGCTAGCGTGGCTAGTCTGAGCCCACCTGAGCCCGCAAATGCGGAAAGTTCCGCCCTAAGGAGATCAATGCCATGAAATGGTCGTCCGACAGCGAGAGCCCAGACATTGAGGATCGTCGCGATGAGAGCGGCGGTGGCGGCGGTTTCCAATTCGGCGGCATGCATATCGGCATCGGCGGCGCAATTATCCTGTTAATCCTCAGCTTTATTTTTAAGACCAATCTGTTTGCGCTGCTCGGTGGCGGCTCGGCAGAACCCAGCACAGCAGTAAGCCGGCCCGACCCTGCCCGCGACACCGCCGAGACTCCGCTGGTACATTTTGTGTCTTTCGTGCTGGATGACACGCAAAATACTTGGACGCAGCTTCTCCCGCAGCAGACTGGTACGCGCTACCGCCATGCCAAGCTGGTGCTCTTCCGCAATTCCACTCAATCCGGGTGCGGTGGCGCGCGATCCGCTACGGGCCCTTTCTACTGCCCAGAGGATGAAAAGGTTTACATTGATCTGGGGTTTTTCGACGAGTTGAAGCGGCGGTTCGGAGCGCCCGGTGAATTTGCTCAGGCATATGTTTTGGCTCACGAGCTGGGACATCATGTCCAGAAGCTCATGGGAATCGAAGGGAAGGTTCATCAACTTCAGGAAAACGATTCGCGCCAGGCAAATCCACTCTCCGTGAAGATGGAGCTGCAGGCCGATTGTTTTGCGGGAATTTGGGCGCATTCCACTCAACAGCGTGGGCTACTTGAAAAAGGAGACGTGGAATCCGCGCTGGGCGCTGCCGCTGCTGTCGGTGATGACCGTTTGCAAAAAATGTCCACCGGGCACGTCAGTCCTGAATCGTTCACTCACGGCACCTCACAGCAGCGCATGCACTGGTTCAATGCTGGTTTAGAAAACGGTCAGATTGCTGCCTGCAACACATTCGGCCAGGCGAATTAAGCCAATCACCGGATCTTGGCTTCAGCATCTTTACGAGCCCACCTTTGCATTGACACATTTCGCCCGCGCCTTTAGGCTACGGCCACAGGATGCGTCCGCTGTCATCGGGCGCGCGCACCGGCACGTGGCAGCATGAAACGAGACGAGATTCTAAAAGTTCTCGAGCAAGTCGGCGCTATCCGGCAGGGGCATTTCGAGCTGTCGAGTGGACGCCACAGCGGCACGTATATCCAGTGTGCGCTGGTGTTGGCGCATCCGCCGCTCGCCGAACAACTCGGACGAGCGCTCGCCGAATTATTCAAGGATCACTCGGTTTCATGCGTGGTATCGCCGGCGATGGGCGGCATCATAATCGGACATGAAGTGGCGCGCGCGCTTGGTGTACGCGCGCTCTTCGTCGAACGCGACCGCTCGGGACAGATGGCTTTGCGCCGAGGGTTCGAGCTGAATCCCAACGAACGCATGTTGGTGATTGAAGATGTGTGGACCACGGGCGGCTCGACGCGTGAAGCGATTGGCGTGGTCGAGCAGGAAGGCGGGTTGGCTGTGGCTGCGGGGGCGCTGATCGATCGCAGCGGCGGCCGGCTGGAATTGAACGTTTCCGCGCGGGCGCTGTTACAAATGGATGTCCCCAGCTACGAGCCTGATGATTGTCCGCTCTGTCGCGCCGGTGGCATCGCCACACGCCCTGGTTCGCGATTTTCTCGCGCGCATCCGTAACTGTGGCCTCGACCGCTGACTCACTTTTTTCGCCGTTCTATGGCCTGAAACCCTCGGACCGGACACGCCGCGCCGTGCGATAATCCTTGCAGCACCATGCGCAACATCAAGCTCACCATCGCCTACGATGGCGCGGACTTCCACGGCTGGCAAATCCAGCCCGGATTACCAACCATTCAGGGCTCGCTCGCTGAGGCCGCCCGCCAGATTACGCAGGAAAAAATCATGATTCACGGCGCGAGCCGGACCGACACCGGTGTCCACGCGCTCGGGCAGGTGGCCCATTTCAGGACGCAGTCGTTGCTGCCGGCCGATGAATTCCAGCGCGCACTGAACGCGCTGCTACCGCAAGCCATCCGCATCATGGCTGCGGAAGAAGTCGGCCCGGACTTTCATGCGCGCTGGCAAGCGCAGGGCAAGACCTATCGCTACCGCATCCATCGCGGCCGGGTATTGTCCCCGTTCGAGTTTCGCCGCGCGCTGCATTATTCCGGGGCGCTCAATGAAGACGCCATGGCTGCCGCAGCGCGCCTGTTTGAGGGTGAGCACGATTTCACATCCTTCGCGGCTTCTTCAGGTTCTGAAGAAGATGACAGCGAACGCGACATGGTGAGAGTGGTGTACTCCTCTGAAATTGTGCGCGAAATTGCGGGCGAGGAAATCGCGTATGTAGTCCGCGGCCGCTCTTTCTTACGTTACATGGTACGCAAGATTGTGGGTACACTGATCGAAGTCGGGAAGGGAAGGCTCGCGCCAGCGGACATCCAACAATTATTCAAGGCGCGCGACCGTTCACGCTCCGGCCCCACTGCTCCCGCTGAGGGCCTCTACCTCGTCTCGCTAGAATATCCTGACCCGACAGATTCCCTAGCTTCCTCGAGCTCCCGGCGACGCTCATCCTCCTTGTAACTCCGTGCCTCTAACAGCCCGCAACTAATTTCATGTAGAATCTGCGAAGAGGCGCCGGTTGCATTTTACCGAGTCGAACCGAGAAGCGCACCTCTGAGGCAAAGCAGTTGAGTTGACCTTTACGCGAAAGTCCTGAGAAAGAGAGCCGACCGAATGCCAGAACCGACCGCCCCGGAAACTCCGCCGCAAGCAGGAACCGCGCCACCCGCACCTGCAGCGGCCATTGCTACGCCCACGGAGCCTGCTGCTCCCGCGCCGCCAAAAATAAAACCGAAGAAAGTCACGCAGCGTGCCTGCGATGAAAAAGACGAAAAAGGCAAACTTTGCTGCGGCCATCTGAAGCGCTGGTACGACTATCCCAAAGAAATCGAAGCACTCGTCGGCCCCAAAGCCGAAATCTACCGCTGCGAATTCTGCAAGACGCTGTATAAGCCCGACACTTCGCAGCCCCCACACAGCTATACACTTCGCTACTGAATGAAGCACGAACTCATACACGACTGGAACACTTTCACGGGCGACGAAATTCCAATCGGCCAGCGCGTGATGTTGAATGACGAGACTTTGCGCGACGGCCTGCAGAATCCCTCTGTCCGCGACCCGAGCATCGCGGAAAAAATCGAGATTCTGCATTTGATGGAGGCGCTGGGCATCGACACGGTGAATATCGGGCTGCCGGGGGCGGGTGCCCGCGCGTATGCCGACACGGAAGCGCTGGCGAGAGAAATTGCCAATTCGCGGATGAAAATTCGCCCGAATTGCGCCGCGCGTACGCACATAAACGACATCAAGCCCATCATCGAAATTTCCGAACGCGTCGGTTTTCCGATTGAGGCAGCCACGTTCATTGGATCAAGTCCCATACGTCGCCTGGTGGAAGATTGGACAGTGGAGCATCTGCAGCGCACTACGGAAGACGCAGTCAAATTTGCCGTGTCCGCGGGCCTGCCGGTAATGTACGTCACGGAAGACACTATTCGCACTGACCCGCCGACGGTAATCACCCTTTATTCCACGGCGATTCGCAGTGGCGCGCGCGCGGCGGTGTTGTGCGATACGGTGGGTCATGCCACGCCGCGCGGGGCTTACAACCTGGTGAAATTTGTGATCGAGGAGGTTGTGAAACCCTCGGGTGAAAAAATCCGCGTGGATTGGCATGGGCACAACGACCGTGGCTTGGCCATCGCCAATTCACTCGCCGCCATCGCTGCAGGTGCAAATCAAGTACATGCAGCGGCGCTCTCACTCGGCGAACGCGTGGGCAATACGCCCATGGAGTTGATGCTCGTGAACCTGCGCCTGCTGGGATTGATTGATCACGATCTCTCGAAACTCAAGCAATATTCCGAGGCCGTCGCCAAAGCCACGCGCACGAAGATTCCGCCGAATTATCCCGTGGTCGGCCGCGATGCTTTTCGCACGGCTACTGGCGTGCATGCCGCCGCGATCGTGAAGGCCTACAAGAAGGACGATCACGAGCTTGCCAATTCAATTTATAGCGGCGTGCCATCGCATCTTTTTGGGCTCGAACAGGTGATCGAAATCGGCCCCCTGAGCGGAAAATCAAATGTCCTCTACTGGCTCGAAAAACGCGGCATTCCTGCGAGCGACGAACTAGTGGAGCGCGTTTACAACGCCGCAAAAACATCCGAGCGCGTTCTGACCGACGAAGAAATTGTTGCGCTTGTCGGTCCGTTGAGTGCGCGCAGCAGCCGCCAGTCCAACTGAACTCAAGTTCCAGAACCGGAGCCGATCGCCGTGCCCACGCCAAAAGCGCAGACCGAAATCGTCATCCGGCCGCTGGTTGAAAGTGATCTCGCCGACGCAGACCGCATCCTACGCCTCGCCTTCGGAACGTTCCTCGGAATGCCCGACCCGTCGCAATTCATGGGCGACGCGAACTACGTTCACACCCGCTGGCAGGCTGACCCCTCCGCCGCGCTCGCTGCTGAGCGCAACGGAAAAGTGATCGGATCAAATTTCGTAACGAACTGGGGCAGTTTCGGTTTTTTTGGCCCACTTACGATTCATACCGAGTACTGGAATCGTGGCGTGGCGCAGCAACTGCTCACCCCGACGATGGAAATCTTCGAACGCTGGGGAGTCCGGCACCGCGGTCTGTTCACTTTTGCGAGCAGTCCAAAGCATGTGGGTCTCTATCAAAAATTCGGCTTTTGGCCGCGAGATCTGGTTGCCACGTTGGAAAAGGAAGTATCTGGCGCATCTCCAGTATCCGAGGCTCCGCCCGATTTATCGGTTCTCTCCGAGTCAAAGCCCGACGACCACAGCCAGATTTTCGCGGCTGCCCGCCAGTTGACAGGTGCCATCTTTGAAGGCCTGGACGTTTCGCGCGAAATCCGCGCTGTTGCCGGTCAATCCCTTGGCGAGACGTTGCTCGTATGGGACGGCGCAAATCTTGCGGCGCTTGCCGTGTGTCACATCGGTGCGGGAACTGAAGCGGGGAGCGGTGTGTGCTATGTGAAATTTGCAGCCGCCAGACCGAGTCTGAACACGCGAGCTAATTTCCGGCGACTGCTCGATGGGGTCGAATATCTTGCGCGCCGGCGCAACGTCAATAAGATCACGGCTGGCGTCAATCTGGCGCGCCGGGAAGCGTTTCAGTCATTACTTGAATGCGGATTCCGCACCACCATGCAAGGAGTGGCGATGGAGACTGGCGGGCCTTCCTCCGGATACAATCGTGCGGATGTGTACATCCTCGACGACTGGCGATAAACTCTCCCGAACGAATCTCGTGAAACTCGTCTCCATCTGCTGTATCTTTTTGGTGATGGCCACCGTCTCTACTCGCGCCACGGACGACTTGATCGAAAAAATCGCCAAGGATTCCCGTTGTGTCCGTGCGCTCGATTGGATTGATAAGAACACCGATTGGCTCACGCAACAGCAAATTCGGCTGACGGAAATTCCCGCTCCTGAGTTTGGTGAAGGCCCCCGGGGTGAATTTCTGAAGAAACTGTTTGAAACCAGCGGCCTGAAAGTTCAGACTGACTCGCTGGGAGACGTGATCGCCACCCGCCCGGGAACTGACGCGAAGGGAGTCGTGCTGCTAGTCGCGCACCTGGACACTGTATTTCCAGCCGGCACCGACGTGAAGGTGAAAAATAAAGGCTCGCGATTGGAAGCTCCGGGAATCGCGGACAACGGCGCAGGGCTTACAGCGCTTGTCGCACTGGCAAGAGCGCTGGGCGAATCGCGCATCCGCACAACGAAAACGATCGTGCTGGCGGGCGATGTCGGCGAGGAAGGCGAAGGAAATCTTCGCGGCGTCCGCGCGTTGGTGGAATCATATGGCGCGCGACTTTCAGCGGTGATTGCGGTGGACGGCGCCTCGACGGATCACATCACTACGCAGGGCATCGCCTCGCGGCGCTTTGAAGTGAGTATTACTGGCCCAGGCGGACATAGCTGGTCCGATTTTGGCGCGCCGAACCCCATCACGGCCATCTCTCGCGGAATTGTGAAATTTTCCTCCATCCACATTCCTGACGACCCGCGCAGTTCCTACAATTTCGGCGTGATCGAGGGCGGCACCTCAATCAACTCCATCCCCGCGCGCGCTGCCGTGAAAATTGATTTACGCTCGGAGGAGGAATCAGAACTGAATCGCATGGAAAGCGCGCTGCGCGATGCCATGCAGTCGGGTCTGCGCGAAGAAGTCGCGGCAAATCATGCCGGCAGTGATTCGCTCCAGGTGGTTTTCCGCTCCCTGGGCGCGCGCCCCGCAGGAAAAATCCCGGACGATGCGCCTCTGGTTGAAACGATCCGAAATGTGGACCACTACCTTGGCAACCGTTCACGCCTTGAACGCAGCTCAACAGACGCAAATATTCCGCTCTCGCAGGGAATTCCCGCAGTCGCGCTGGGCGCAGGGGGGAAGGGCAGCGGCTCGCACACTCTCGGCGAATGGTACGACGCCACTGGACGCGAAATGGGACTGAAGCGCTTGCTGCTCGTCACTCTTGCCCTTGCCAGAGTCCAACCGTAGGATGAAGCGTGCACGGCCGCTCCTTCTGCTGGTTATAATTTGCAGCATTGCCGCCCTCTACCGGCACCTGGGCGTTGGATCGACCCCCGCATCCAATCCACCGGAAATGCGCGACAACAGGACCGGAGCACATGCGGACATCATTCTCACGAATGGCCGAATCTACACAGGAGACCGGAAGCTTCCCTGGGCGAGCACGGTGGCAATTCGTGGCGATTTGATCGCCGCCGTCGCCGCGACTGACACTGAGCTAAAATCCCTCCAAGGGCCGAAAACGCGCATCTTCGATTTGCACGGACAGTTCGCCATGCCCGGGTTCAACGATGCGCACGTCCATCTGGCTGGTGCCGGGCAGCAAATGCTCGAGGTGAATCTCGAAGGTGCTTCTTCTCTCCCAGAATTTCAGCAGCGCATCCGAAGTCGCCTGAAGGATTTCAAGCCGGGAGAGTGGATCACCGGTCGCGGCTGGGACCACACGCTCTGGCCCGAGAGGAAATTCCCGAAGCGAAGTGACCTGGACGCAGTGTCCTCAGACTATCCAATGTTTTTCGCCCGCGTGGATGGCCACGTGGCGATCGCAAATTCCCGCGCGTTAACGATTGCAGGAATCAAGCGCTCGACGGCCGACCCGGCCGGGGGGCACATCGAACGCGAACCTGCTACCGGCGAGCCTACCGGAATGCTCGAGGAGGACGCGGCCATGAATTTGGTGTACGACCGCATCCCGCCCCATTCCACTGCCCAGCGCCGGCGAGCTCTCGAGCTAGCCATAGACGAAGCCGTGCGGTATGGCGTTACTTCCTTGCAAGACAACTCCGTTGACAGCAAACCGGAGCCTGACAATTTCGGCTGGCAGAATTTTTTAATCCTTCAACAGTTGCAGCGGGAAGGCGCGCTTAAGGCTCGCGTTACCGAGTGGCTTCCCTTTGCAGCGCCCCTCGCGCGCCTCGAGGAGATGCGGCGTGCCGGAGGGTTTCCCAGCCCAGGCCGCCCCGGTGATCTGTGGCTCAAGACTGGAGCGGTAAAAGCATTTCTCGATGGCTCGCTTGGCTCACGCACGGCTGCGATGCTTTCTCCGTACTCCGACGATCCGGCAACGAGTGGCATTTTGCGCATGGAGCCTGAAGAGTTGCAGCAGATGTCGATTGAGCGCGACCGTGCGGGATTTCAGCTCGCATTCCACGCCATCGGCGACCGCGCGAATCGAGTAGCTCTGGACGTGTTCGCCGCTGTGCGCACTGCGAATGGCGCGCGCGACCGCCGCGACCGTATAGAGCACGCGCAGGTGGTGGCCCTCTCTGACATTGAACGCTTCGCCTCACTAGGCGTGATCGCCTCCATGCAGCCCTCGCATTTGCTCGATGACGAACGGTGGGCCGCCGACCGGCTTGGACCCGAGCGCGTTAAAGGCGCATATGCCTGGCACACGATGGAGCAGCACGGCGTGCATCTGGCATTTGGAACTGATTTCCCAGTGGAATCTGTCAATCCTTTACGCGGCCTCTATGCCTGCGTGACACGTGAACTGCCTGGCGGGGGGCCTGCAGGAGGCTGGCATCCCGAGGAGCGACTGCCGATGGAAGATTGCATTGCCGCCTATACTGTCGAGTCTGCGTATGCTGAATTTGAGGAGCGACGCAAGGGGACCCTCGCGCCAGGAATGCTCGCGGACATTGTCGTATTTCCTGCCGATATCACGCGCATCCCCGCCAAGGACCTTCTACACACACCAGTTACAATGACCCTCGCCGGCGGCCGCATTGTTTACGAGAAACAGTAGCGGCAAGGCTCCCACCTTTCATCTCATTGCGCAATTTCTACGGATTGAATCTCTCCGTCGTAAGGCTTGTTCTCAACCATGGTGAAGGTAACCCCCGCCTGTCTGCCGAGCAGTTGAGTGCAAGGATCAAATTTTCCGCTTTCGAAAGGTGTGCCCTCATTAAAACTTATGCGTGAATAGTCGCGGGCGTGTAAATCGAAATCCACGTCGCGCACGGCAACGGTGATCTTCATCTCCCTGCCCTCACACGCCACTGATTTCACTTTCCCTGCAATCTGGGTGCTCACGGCCGGCTCAGCAGCCGAAGGCTGTGGCGATCGTGTGTTCTCCGCTGGAGGTTCCCCCGCCGGTCTGTGTCCAATCACAATAGCCGGGTGCGCTGCTTGAATCTGTTGAACCTGCTGCACGTAGTTCAAGAATTGTTCGGCGTTGGCCCGCTGGTGCGAATCGGATGCGCCATCGCGGGCGCGAACCGCGAGTCTTCGCGCATCCTCGTATTGCTGCATGTGAACTAGCACCTGCGCCAGGTCAAGCTGGTAACTTGTGTTGGCCGGTTCGAGGGTTACCGCTTGCCGCCCGTATGCCAGCGCCTCAGGCAGGCTTTGATTCCGCTCGGCAAGGAACCAGGCCAATTGACCATAAGGAGCTGCAAAATTCGGATTCAAAGCGATCGATGCGCGCAAATCGGCCTCCACCTGAGAATAATCGCGTGCGACGCCTCCGTGCGTGCTTAGATACGCACGCAGGTAATGTGTTACTGCATTCTTGGAATCAAGAGAGATAGCTTTGGAGGCGGATGCCAGCGCCGCGTCGTGCTCGTTATTGAAAAATTGCGCCAGGGCCAGATTTTGGTAGGTGAGCGCGACGGTCGGATCTGCCTTCTCTGCTTCCTCGAGCATAGCTTTGGCCTCCTGCGTGCGGCCGCGTGCCGCGAAAAAACCGCCTTGATAGGCGTACGCTTCAGCTTCGGACAGCGCCCGAACCGAGAGGTCCGATGGAGGTAACTCTGCAGGAGCCTTCATCTGGTAAAAAGAAAACGTTGATTTGCTGATGTACTTCGAAAGGTTATTTTGAAGCTGTCGAATGTCGCCGAGAGATTTCGAAATGGCCGAGTCTGTTGCTTCGCCTCGGCCAACCGCCGCGGCAAAGTCCATCAGCGCCTGGCGGTGCGACTGATTGTCGCCAATCAGCAGATAATGTGTCAGCGCCCAGGATTCAGCATAGAAGACGGAAGTCTTGTGTTCCTCGTTGTAATACGGCGAGTGCCGGTCTACCTTGAACAAAATCTCGAGCGGGATCATGCTGTTCTGTCGCAATTCCATGATCAAACCCGGGTCCGGTTTCCCCATCTTGGCGTTGTTCCCTGCGATCTCAGTGTTGCCAAAGAAATCGGCGAGCCCCTCCGCGAGCCATGTCGGCAGGTTCGGAAAGTAGGGCATGGTGAGCGAGTGATAGTATTCGTGATAGACAGTCTTGAAAGGATTGTCGCCCTGCGCATCCAGGTTAACGGCAATGTAGTATTGATCCATGCGGTATGAAAAATATCCCGTAACTCTCGAGTGTCCTTTGGTCCAGTAATCCGGCAGGAGCTCGCTGAGCGATTTCTCGTCCTTGACGGCGAAAATCGTTATCTGAGGGGTCGGGTGCTCCTTTGCCACCGCAAGTGAGTCGCGGAATACAGAACGGATCTGCTCAAATTGCTGTGCCGCCTTGCGCGCCTGCTTTTCTCCAGCATTGGAGACCACGATGAAATTCGGGCTGCGCACTTCGATCCAATTGTCATGTTTGGCCCCGCCTGCCGGCATGACTGGCAAACCGACCACGCAGAGGACAGCAATCATGGCTTGCTTGCTCATCGGGGCTGGGCCTCCCGCTCGCCGCTGAATTAGCAGGTCGCTAACGTTCTTTCTCTTATAAATTGTCTTGTGCGGCCTGTCAATGAACCGCCCAAGATAGGTAACGGTTTCGGCGATGAATTAAGAAAGTACTCGCGACCCAACCGTTCTTGTCTTCCCTAGCATCACCGCTTACACTCCTTTTCCTCATGTCCAACAAACGTCTTCGCGCGGATCTCGGGCTCTTGCTCTGCTCGATGATCTGGGGTGCCACTTTTGTGGTGGTGAAGGACGCGCTCGCGGACGTTTCTGTTTCCGTTTACATCGCAGTGCGGTTCGCGCTCTCGGCCTCCGTGATGGCAATGTTTTTCTGGCGCTCGCTGCGTGCTCTCGGTCGGAAAGCAGTTTGGGCTGGTGCGCAAATCGGGTTTTTCCTGCTCGGTGGCTACGTGTTTCAGACCACGGGCTTGAAATTCACCACGCCTTCTAACGCGGCTTTCATCACCGGGTCGAGCGTTGTTCTGGTTCCGCTGCTCCTCGCTGTTTTTGGCCGCCGCCGCGTCAACGCCTGGATATGGGCGGGCGCACTGGGAGCTTTCGCAGGATTGTATTACCTCACAGTGCCGCCCGAGGGGCTCCAGGCGTTGAACATCGGCGATCCCATTGTGTTCGTGGGAGCCCTCATGTTTGCACTTCACATTATTTTCATCAGCCGCCACGTCGGCCGCCATTCCTCGGCCGCGCTGAGTTTTCTGCAAGTCGCGACTACCGCCATTCTCGCCACCGCCGCTGTCCCGCTGCTTGCCGCCACCCGAGTCGAGCAGCCGCGCTGGGTGTGGACCGGAAACTTAGTCGCCGCAGTGCTGATCACCGCGCTCGGCTCGACAGTTATTGGGTTTTCACTTCAGACCTGGGCGCAAAAGTACACCTCGCCATCACACACTGCCATTTTTATCAGTCTGGAGCCGGTGTTTGCCGTGCTCACCTCGTGGCTGCTCGCGCGGGAGCATATTGGTCAGCGGACCATCGTTGGCGGCGCACTGATTCTCGCGGGCATCCTGATCGCCGAGCTGAAGGCTCCCTCGCCGACTGTCCCGGAATCTCCCGACCCCGTGGTACGACCCACCAATTAACAAACGTGACTGCGGACCCCGACTCGAGATCCATCACAGCTTCTTTGCAATCAATGGCTCTCAGACGTTAGCTATCGGACAACGGCAGCGGCGCTTCGCTTGATTTGACACCTGGGCACGGCGAACATGAGTACTGGTTTCCCCCTATGCCCCGATTCGTGATTGAACGTACCGGAGAAAGCTCGCGCGTATTTGAGTTGCTTGGGGACCGCCCGGTAGCCATCGGCCGCGCAAAATCGAGCAACTTGGTGCTCGATCACGCAAGCGTTTCGCGGCAGCACGCTCTGGTGAGCGCCACGCCCGACGGGCATTGGCAAATTACTGACCGCGACAGCGTGAACGGCCTGCGCGTCAATGGCGCGGCGACCAAGGAAGCCGTACTCCGGCCGGACGATCAAATTATGCTCGGGGAATACCGGCTGCGCTTCGAAGATTCAGCGGCGCGCAAAGTAGTCAGCTGTGGCACAGCGAAACTGCCTCCCAGGCTGGAGCAAGTGCTAAAAGAATCGGCCTATACCGGCTCATTCATGCCTGTAGAAGCGGTCGCGGACGTACCCTCACCTGGTTCCACAAAAAAAACCACAGCCGCCGCCCGTGTGCGCGCCCTGGAAAACGAAAACCGCTTGCTCACGCTGCTGTATCGCGTGAACCGCTCGCTCGGCGCCCTCGCCACGATGGAGGAAGTAACCCGGCAGGTTCTCGAGTTGGTTCTCGAAATTGAAGGCGCGCAGCGTGCCTACGCCATGTTGCTGGACGAGGATTCCATGTTGCGCGGACATTTTGCATCGGGCGGCTATAATTTTCTTCCGGCGATGATCCGCTATCGCAGCGGCGCGGTTGGGTCAGACAACAAGCCCTTGCCGCAACTTACCATTTCGCAAAGCATTATTCGCCAGGTGATGCAGGCTGGCCTGCCTGTGCTGGTGGCCGATGGGCAGGCTGACCCCCGCTTTTCAGCGAGTAAAAGTGTGATTCGCGCCGGCATTCAGTCGGCGATGTGCGCGCCACTGGGAATCGGCAATCGCGTTCGCGGCCTGCTCTATGTGGACAACCTTTCCCGCCGCGGTATGTTCACTGGGGATGATCTCAATGTTTTTGCGGTGATTGCGGTGCAAGCGGGCCTGGGGATAGATCGCGTCCGCACCCGCATCGAAACTCCCGAGCCGGTACGAGTTTAGCCGCGCTCAATTCTCCCCGCCGATTCTGCAGCAATCAGGGATGGATACTTCCTGTCGAGGCCGAGACCACGGCAGGTTCCGGCTCCGCGGGCGAGGTTCTGAATTCAAAATGCGATTTTAATAGAAGGATTCTGCTTTCAAAGGAGTACCAGGAAGCGGAAGCCAAGGCGTAGCAGAGCACAAACGACACCACGAACCGGACTGCATCACTCCAAATCGCCGAGCGCATTTGCAAAAGCTCATGAACGCGTGGCAGGTTCAGAAGCGAACAGATCGGTACGTGCACCAGGTACAGGCAGTAACTGATTTTTCCTGTGTATTTCAGGAATTCAAGATTTGCCGCACGCTGAATATTTATTCCCAAGCACAATAGTCCCGCGAATGACAGGGCGATCAGCGAATAGAAGCTCCAATGTCCTTCGTGCCACCAGGCAATCGCCAGCGTGGATGGCACAGCTACGGCAAGCACGGCAATGCCGGTCCATTTCACCTTGCGGCTGCTTACTTCAGGGATCCAGAGCGCCAAAAATGAGCCCAGCGCCAGTCCATCCAGGCGCGTGAGCGTGTTGGTGTAAATATTTACGGGCGGAATCAGGCCATAGACCACGGACCAGCGCAGCGCCACGGAAACCAGCAAGCCCGAGACAGCCAGAGGTTTCAACATGCGCCGCGGTGCCAGCCAGACCACGATGGGCCACACCAGATAGAATTGTTCCTCGATTGCCAGCGACCAGGTGACACGCAGCGTGTCGTACGCATGACCATTCAAAAACAGATTCTGCAGAAAGAAAGGAAATGATTGCCACGGATGTGACTGCGTAAAAATAGCCGCTCTCAATTGTGGCTGAATGGCAGGCAGCAGCACAAACGTGAAAAGGAGCAATGCATAGTAGAGAGGCCAAATGCGCAGAACCCGCCGCGCGTAGAAATTCGTGAAGTAGCCTTCATTCTCCCGCGTGCGCACCAGAATCCCGGTAATCAGGAAACCCGACAGCACAAAGAAAAGGTCAACTCCGGTGTATCCCAGACGGAAAAACGGGCGGAGCTGCAAGTTGGGTGCAAGATCCGTGATGTGGTACAGCATCACGTTCAGCACCGCGAGTCCACGCAGCACGTCGAGCTGCGGGATGTGGTTCGGAAGCTTCATGGTTATCTAGGAAGCCTAGCACGCGCGGAATGCGCTGCAGGACTTGGCGCGCATTGTTGGTGCCTTCGCAGATAACTTCGGGGGCGTGCGCGAAGAAAAATCGAACCACTCTGTCGGAATTACCCTTGGTGGAATTTCACGTCCACAGGTTCGTACATCACCGGAACATTCAAATTCCGTTCTTCGAACGCGGTAATCTCGGGTTCATGGACCAGGGTGAGGCCGATGTCATCAAGCCCTTTCAGCAGGCACTCACGGCGAAAAGGATCCACAGTAAACGAGTAGCGCAGGCCCTGCTCGTCGGTGACGACTTGCTTTTCGAGGTCAACATTGAGTTTGTAACCTTCGCGGCTTTCGGTTCGCGCGAAGAGCTCGTCCATTTGCTCGTTTTCGAGCGTCACAGGCAGGATGCCGTTCTTGAAGCAGTTGTTGTAGAAAATGTCGGCATAGCTCGGCGCAATGATCGCACGGAAGCCATAATCCAGAATTGCCCAGGGAGCGTGCTCGCGGCTGGAACCGCAACCAAAATTAGCCCGTGCGAGTAATACCGACGCACCTTTGTACCGCGGCTGATTCAAGACGAAAGCAGGATTTGGTTTTTCCCCCGGCAAGTAGCGCCAGTCGTAGAAGAGAACTCGTCCGTATCCCTCGCGCGTGAGGAATTTCAGGAATTGCTTCGGTACCATCTGGTCCGTGTCCACATTCACGCGGTCCAGCGGCGCCACCCGTCCCGTGTGTTTCGTGAATGGTTTCATGGGGTTCGAATGTCCTTCCATTGGGTGTTCCTTCTGCTGGTTATGAAATACGGCACAGCGATCGCGAGGCCCGCGAAGGCGAGGGCAGGGAAGAAGTGCCTCACAAAATTAACCGCAACGAGACCGACGGCGCGGGGGCCTGACGAGAACTCGCGGAGAATCGGCCAGCGGCCAAGGTGCGTCCTCGAGAGAAAGAAGCCCACTGGCAGCACGTAAAAGATCATCAGAACCACGAGAGCGGCGAACGCCCATGCCTCTCCTTTCCGGTACGGGATGAACAGAATGAGTAGTCCGATGACAGCGAGAGTCAGCCGGGCGAAACCGGCTTCATGCGTGAACGTCTCGAAGCCAAACACCTGAATCCCGCTCGCGCTATAAAAAGGCACCTGCTCCACGTATGCAATCATCGGAAGCGAGGACCACAACGCAGCCAAGAGCGGGACGGCGATGAGGAACAAGGAGACCCGATGCGCGGTTTTCATCACGGTTGATCCTGTCGTCACTCGGTTCCGTCCACACCAGACCATTTGCGGATGTCGACGAAGTGTCCTTCGATCGCGGCGGCGGCGGCCATGATCGGGCTCACCAGGTGCGTGCGCCCGCCCTTGCCCTGGCGTCCTTCAAAATTCCGATTCGATGTGCTGGCGGAGCGCTCGCCCGGCTGCAGGACATCATCGTTCATTCCTATGCACATGCTACAGCCCGCATCGCGCCACTCGAATCCGGCATCGAGAAAAACTTTGTCGAGGCCTTCGGTCTCCGCTTCCGCTTTCACGCGGCGCGATCCAGGTACCACCAGCGCCTGCTTTAAATTCTTCGCCACGTGTTTTCCGGCGACAATCTTCGCCGCCGCGCGCAAATCCTCGATTCGCGAATTGGTGCACGAGCCGATGAAGACGCGATCCAGCGAAATATCTTCAATCGCTGTGCCCGCTTTCAAGTCCATATAAACCAGCGCGCGCTCCGCGGCCTGCTGGTCAACCGGATCATGGAACGAATGCGGGTCCGGCACGCGCTCAGTCACTTGCGTCACCATTCCCGGGTTTGTTCCCCAGGTAACCATGGGCGCCAGCGCGCTGGCATCGAGTTCAATTGTCGCGTCGTATTTCGCGCCGTGGTCCGATGGCAGCGACATCCAGTAATCCACCGCCAGCATGAATTCTCGCCCACGGGGAACAAACGGCCGCTTCTCGAGATAGGCATAAGTCGTGTCGTCGGGCGCCACCATTCCTGCACGCGCGCCTCCCTCGATCGACATGTTGCACATAGTCATGCGGCCTTCCATCGAAAGTCCGCGCACCGCCTCGCCCGTGTACTCGAGCACGTGGCCGTTGCCACCGGCGATGCCGATTTTTCCAATGACGGCCAAAATCATGTCTTTCGCGGTGACCCCGCGCGGGCGCTTGCCGCGGAATTCCACGTTCATGGTTTTCGACTTGAATTGCGAAAGGCACTGCGTTGCCAGCACGTGCTCTATCTCGCTCGTCCCGATGCCGAAAGCCAGAGCACCGAATGCGCCATGCGTGGAAGTGTGACTGTCGCCGCACACAATTGTTTGGCCAGGCTGCGTGATGCCCAGTTCCGGACCGATGATATGTACGATGCCCTGGTTCTTGCTGTGCATATCGAACAGGTTCACACCGTATTCTTCGCAATTTCGCGCCAGGGCTTCGAATTGCCCGCGCGCATCCGCATCCACCACGGGCAAAAGCCGGTTCTTGGTCGAGACGGAATGGTCCATGGCCGCAAAGGTCAGCTCAGGACGGCGCAACTTGCGCCCCGCTGCCTTTAGCCCCGCAAACGCCTGCGGGGAAGTGCCTTCGTGGATGAGGTGCCGGTCGATATAAATTAACGAAGGTTGTCCGGGGGCTTCATATACCAGGTGTGCGTCCCAAATTTTTTCGAAGAGAGTGCGTGGCGCCATACGGTTGGTTGTCTTCACCTGCCATTCACATTGTAACAAGCCCGCCTGAGTTCCGCCAAGCGTTCGCGGGTCAATCACCAGCCCACCCGCTCCTGAGGTCAGAAGTTTATCTGCCGTCAACAATCCTTTGATGATTTAGCAATGTGCCTCGGCCATTCTCTCACGCAGCGTCACCATCTGTACGACCGCTAACTAAAACATCGGAGGATAGTAATGAGACTTGCGTCCCATCGAAGGACGTGGCGGGAGCGCGCGCTTGTCGGCGTGCTTTGTTCCACGCTTATCAGCTCGTTTTCAACTCCCACGTTTGCCAGAACCCCCGGGAACGAGGGCGATGATTCTCGTAGCCACACAGAAACGCCCATCAAGCATTTGATCGTCCTTATCGGTGAAAACCGCACGTTTGACCATCTTTTCGCCACCTACGTTTCGCCGAGTGGCGATTCCGTCAAAAACCTGCTCTCCAAACACATCATCAAGGCCGATGGCACGCCCGGGAAGCACTTCGACAAAGCGGCGCAATTTCAAGCCATCGCGCCTTTCAAGACAAAATACTTCATCAGCCTGGACAAAGATGAGAAAGCCCCCTACGACACGCTGCCCGAGCCAACTCTAAATTTTTCGCCCAGCCCCGCCACGGGCGAGCCGCCTCCATTTCCCTCCGGAACTCCGACATCTTTCCTGGCTTCCATTGAGCCCTCGTTGGAAACCAACGATCTCATTTTCCTGACCACCGGCGCATCTGGAGCCGCCCAAACTGCTGAGCTCCCGGACTTCGATTCGCGCATACAGAATTTCAATAATCTGCCGAACGGGCCATTTCCGCTGAAAGGTGCGAATCTTCCCTACGATTCCTACACCGGTGATACCACGCACCGGCTCTTCGAGATGTGGCAACAATCTGATTGCAACGTCCGCAACGCCACGCGGAAGAATCCCTCCGGCTGCTTGAACGATCTCTATCCTTTCGTCATCACCACGTATACCAGCGAACCTGATCCCTTCAGCTTTCCCATCCCCAACCAAGTGGATGACAACGGCGGCGGCAACTCCATGGCCTTTTACAACGTCCAGCAGGGCGATGTACCGGTCCTCAAGCGCCTCGCCGACGAATATTCCATGAGCGACAATTTCCACCAATCCTTCATGGGTGGCACCGGCGCTAACCACGTCATGTTGGGCAGCGGTGATGCCATCTTCTGGAGCGATGGACACGGGACCCCCACGACTCCGCCCTCCCACATTGCAAATCCCGATCCACTGCCCGGCTCAGACAATCAATACACTGTGGACATCGGTTTCGACGGCAACTTCGCCGGGTGCGGTGATCCGTCGCAGCCTGGCATCAAGCCCATCCGCGACTACCTGGAATCGCTGCCCTACGATCCTAAGCCCAATTGCAAGCCCGGCCACTTCTACATGATCAATAACGACAGCCCGGGCTTCCTGCCGGATGGAACAGTGGACGCGAAGGGAATCGCCAAGGGCGGCTCCATTCCACCGTCCGATGTCCGCACCATAGGCGAGGCGCTCAACGAAAAGGATATCTCCTGGGCTTATTACGGCGGCGCATACAATGCTGCGGTAAAGCTCACGCAGATCCTGGAGGCAGGTGGAACCACTACCGATCCGACCATTCTGATTGGTGCAGCCTACTGCAACATCTGCAACTTCGAGTCCTACACCAACGCGATCATGGGCAATCCGGCACAACGAACGAAACACATCAAAGACGCAACCGACTTCTTTGATGCGGTGGACCACGGCACACTTCCAGCCGTGTCCTTCGTGAAGCCCGATGGCTTGCTCGACGGGCACCCAGCCTCCTCGAAGTTCGATCTGTTTGAGGGCATGGTCGACAAGATCGTGGATCACCTGAAGGGCAACAAGGAACTCTTCGAAAGCACTGCGCTCATCATCACCTTCGACGAGGGCGGCGGCTTTTATGATTCAGGCTACATCCAGCCGCTCGACTTTTTCGGCGACGGCCCGCGCATTCCTCTGATCATCGTCTCCCCCTTCACCAAGGGTGGACACGTCAATCACACCTACACCGACCACGTCTCGATTCTGAAGTTCATCGAGCGCAACTGGC
>Ga0210384_10002214_pt1 | contig 24153 bp, 26 predicted proteins | sample IncBWH2MmetaG_FD_160574 | JGI IMG/M metagenome (GOLD analysis project Ga0210384, IMG submission 160574) | Forest soil microbial communities from Barre Woods Harvard Forest LTER site, Petersham, Massachusetts, United States - Inc-BW-H-2-M | ecosystem: Environmental > Terrestrial > Soil >...
CTGATCGGGGTGGCGGCGCTCCTGAGCCTGCGCGAGCAGCTCGAGAACTACGGGGGAAAGTACTTCTCCGACGTCTACAGCCCGTACAAGGTCGGCGACTCGATCCGCTTCCGAGAGTTCTCCGGCAAGGTCATCGAGATCAACGCGATGACCACGATCCTCCTGTCGGAGGCGGACCATCTCGTCGCGGTGCCGAACTCGTTGTTCATGCGCGAGGTCGTCGTCAACACCACGCCGCAGGCGTGGCGCGAGCTGACGTTCCCGGTCTCGCTGCCCGGGAACGTGGACCTCGCCGTGTTCGAGGGGAGGGTGATCCGCAGCCTATCGAAGCTCCGCAGCCGCCTCGACCGCCGCTTCCCCCCGGTCGTGACGACCCGGTCTCGGACGGCCCTTGCGACGGAGGTGGTCGTCACCGTCATGATCCGACGCCCCGAGGACCGGGAGGCGATCACCCTCGAGGTCAACAAGCGCATCCTCGAGGCCCGCGGCCGGATCCCGAGCAGCCCGTCCAAACTCGCGACGGGCCAACCCGACCGGCCGGCCGCAGCCCCGGCGAGCTCCGAACCCCCGCCCCCGACGTCGGGGTCCCGGTAGGCACGACGCGACCACGGACGTCGGGCACGGAGACCGGGTGTGGTGCGACTCTCCTCGAGCGACCCCACCGCCCTTCCCGAGGCGATCACCGTCGACCTGTGGTACACCCTGATCTACCAGACCCCACCGGAGCGGGAGGCCTACGAAGCCGACCGCCGGCTGGCCTGGGGCCGATCGATCGGGCCCCCCGCGCTCCCGGATCGCCGGCTCGACGCCCTCCTGCGGCACCACGCCCGGGAAAACGATCGGCGGGACCGTTCGGGTCAGGGGTGGTCGATCGAGGGGCAAGCCGACTGGGCCCGGTCGCATCTGGGTCGCCCCGTTTCGGCGCACGTTCTGCGCGCCGGGCTCGGTCGGGCTCTCGGAACCGCGTCGGTCCGAGTGGCCCCGGGGGCGCTTCGGGCCCTCGACCGGCTCCAGAGCCTCCGAATCCCGGTCGGAATCGTGTCGAACATCGTCCACGAACCGGGGTCGCCCGTCCGGCGACTTCTCGGGCACTGCGGCCTCGCCCCCTACGTGAGCGCCGTCGTGCTCTCCTCGGAGATCGGCTACGCCAAGCCGTCGCCGGTCCCCATCCGGCGCGCGCTGCGCCTCCTCGGCACACCCGCGGCCCGGTCCTTGCACATCGGCGACCTGCCGGCGGACCGCGACGCGGCGTGGAGCGCGGGAGCCGCCGCCGCGACCTACACGGGCCTCCGGCGCTGGCGATCTGTCTCCGGCTCGTCCCCGGGACCGTCCGGATGGGACTCTCCCCGGTTCGACCGCTGGGCGGGGTTCGACGGCCAGCTGCCTCGGCTGTACCGGGCCGCGAGAGCGGTTCGACGGCGCCACGGGCCCCGGGTGTCGGGGTAGGCGGGGGTATCGCGAGGGGCCCCGAGAGAGGTCCCGTTCCCGGCACCCGTCGTTGGACATAGGTCTAAATCCCCCCTCCCCGGAGGTTTTCCCACGAGGTGAGTTCGATGGCGATGCTGTTCGTCCGGTGCCACGCGTGCCACGAACCGTTTCCGACCGGGATCGCCCACGACCAGTCCGCGAGAGGGGACCTCGAGCTCCTCAACGTGCTCGAGAAATGTCCCCGATGCGGCCAGACCAGCCGGTACGCCACCCACGAGTTCTACTTCCCGCCGAACGAGCCCGCCCAGGTCGACCAGCCGCTCGATCCCGGCACCCCGCTGGCGGCGATCGCCGCGGGCGCCCAGGCGACGTCGGACGAGACGGAACCCCCGCACGACCAGGGCCCCCCGGTCGGCAACCGCAACCGGCCGGTGAACGTCCTGCCCTGACCCCGGGGCCACCCGCCGACTCCCCCGAGACGGGGAATCGATGAGTCACGATGACCGCGCGCCCAGCGGGCCGGGGAATCCCCCCGGCGGCGGACCCGACCCGCCTGGAGCTACCGGAAAGGAGGTGAACACAATCATATGTCCAACATCACCGAACGGGCCCTCGGTTTCGGGTTCGGCGTGCTCGGCGGCCTCCTGATCGCCCTCGCGGCGTTCATCGGGCTGCTGATCGGAGGTTTCGATCTCGCCATGGGCCGCCTTCCGGCGGCCGTGGACGCCGAATCCGAGGCCCTGGTCCTCGCCGTGCTTGGCGGCCTCGGGATGCTCTTCGCATTCTTGGGGCACCGCCCTTGGGCCGACCGACCGGTGACGAGCGGGGTCCTCCTGCTCCTCATCGCGGTCCTCGCATGGGCCACGGTGGGTCCCGCCGAGAGCGTGCTGGCGCTCGTCGGGATCCTCTTCGTGCTCCTGGCCGGGGTCCTGTACCTGATCCCGCCAGCCCGCTACACGGTCCGGCGCGCCCTTCCCGCGTAGGGCCCGGGGCCCCGGGTCGGCCCTCGGGTGGACCCGGCGATGGGCGAACCCCTTCCCGCGCCTGTGGAGAGGGCGGTCCCCGAGGGGGCCCGCGAGTGGTTCCCGAGGGAGGCGATCAGGTCGGCCGAACGGCATCGCTCGACCGCCGGCTGGGTCGACGGCGGACGCCCGCGGGGGATTCCCATCGCGGAGTCCTGTGACCGAAACGTCGAAAGCTTCTTAACGGGGGCCCGACCAAAACAGCCACCACACCATGGGTCCCCAGCACGGAAAGCTCGCGTGCCCCGGAAGCCGGGCGCGACGACACAGCGGGCTTTCGGTTGGCCTGTGTCTGACACTTCTGGTCACCACGTCGGTGGCTCTCATCTCGGCCGCCCCACCGCCGGCGACCGTTTCCGCCGCGGTGGCCCACTCACTCCCGGCAGCGCACGCTCGTTCGGCCCCTTCGACCCCCCATCCGATCCTCGGGGACGTCCGGGCCCCTGGCGGTCGAGCGGTCTACCCCGCCGCGTCGTTCACCCTCGGGGAATCCGCCGAGACCCCCAGCGCGGTCGCGCTCAACTGGACGCAGCCGGCCACGATCGGGTTCGGGAGCTACACCGTGCTGGTCTCCGCCAACGGAAGCGCCGGCTCGTTCGCGACCGTCGCGGTGCTCTCGGGGAATGCCGCGGCGACGACGTACGTGGCCACCGCGCTGACCCCGGGAGGGACCTACTATTGGATGGTCAACGTGAGCGCGTTCGTCGGATCCGGCTCCTCGAACGTGATCCAGGTCGTTCAGCCCGCGCTCGCCTACCTCACGTTCTGGGCGCCCACGGCGACGAGCGCCCAGCTCAACTGGTCGGACAGTGCCTCGTACGGTAGCCCGATCAGCTTCTCGTCGTTCACGGTGTTCGAGGGCGTCAACGGAGCGACACCGGTCGCGGTGACCAACATCAACGATCAGGCGACCCGATCCTTCACGATCACGGGACTCTCGCCGGGGAGCTCGTACATCGCTTACCTGAACACCACCGACTGCTTGAGCGGCTGCGGGAGCGCCGTTCCGAACCGCACGACGACGGAGTCCAACATCGTCACCTTCGGCACCCCGCTCCCCCTGTCGGTCTCCGTCGTCGCCACCCGGACGCTGGTGGACACGGGCCAGTCGGATCTGTTCCTCTGCACCCCATCGGGAGGCGTGTCCCCGTTCACCTTTGCCTGGAACTTCGGGAACGGGTCGTTCTCGCCCGGCGGAAGCAGCCTCGCTCACGCGTTCGCCAGCTCGGGGATCCAGAACATCACCTGTCGGGTCACCGATTCGACGAGCGCGAAGAGCACCGCTGCGACCTCCGTCTTCGTCAACCCGAGCCCCACCCTCCAACTCTCCGTGAACCGGTCGGCCGTCGACATCGGCCAGAACATCTCGTTCATCTGCGCGGCGTCCGGAGGCACCGCCCCGGTCGTGGTCGCCTGGACCCTGGGAGACGGCGGAACGCTTCCGGTCGGGAACGGCACCCACGCGTTTGCCGCCTCGGGCCACTACTCCCCCGAGTGCACCGCCAAGGACGCGACGTCGACGTCCGTCGGCGGTTCCGTGGCCGTGGCCGTGAGCCCCACCCTCGTGCTTCACGCCTCCGCGAGCGCTCTCGCCGCCGCCCCCGGAACGCTCCTCAACTTCCATGTCTCCGCGTCGAACGGCTCGGGGGGCTACTACGGCTACCGGTGGACGTTCGGCGATCTGGCCGCTTCGTACCCGGGGGCGAACGTCACGCACTCGTACGCGACGACCGCCAACTTCACCGTGGTCGCCCACGCCAAGGACTCGAACGGAGCGATCGCGGCCGATACGATCGTGGTCGACATCAGTGCCATCCAGATTCTCGCCCAATCCGGCCCGGCAAGCGTTCGCGCCGGCGGGACCGTCTCGTTCTCGGGGAGCGCCATTGGGGGCGGGGGCGCGCCGTACAACTTCACCTGGCGATTCGGGGACGGCTCCGAGGGGTTCGGCGCCGCGGTCTCCCACCCGTACGATGCCAAGGGCTCGTACGCCGCCGTCCTCGTGGTGACCGATGCCCTCGGGGCGAACAGCTCGACGACGTTGGGGCCGATTGCAGTGACCGTGGCCCCCGGGCCGACCCCGTGGCTCACCTCGACCACCATCGCTCTGCTCGTCATCCTCGGGCTCGTGCTCGTGGCGATCGGGGTCTACGTATGGCGGCGGCACACCGCTCGTTTGGCTTTCAACAAGATGCAGGGCCGCGTGCCCCCCGCGGGAACGGACGACGTCGCCAAGGGCGCGAAGGTCTGCTCCAACTGTGGCGTCTCCAACCTCCCGATCCGCCAGACGTGCACGAATTGCGGCCGTCCGCTCCGTCGGGCGCCGTTCGGCTGAGACGTTCGAATCCCCCGAGAGCTTCCGCCGGGGCTCCACTCCCCGCGGGGCAGCGCCCTGACCTGGTCGAGGAGGGACGGGGGCCCGAACGTTCGTCCGGCGGCCGACGAACTCCGGATTCCGGCGACACCGGTGGGCGGACCACTCGACGTGAGGCGGCATCTTATACCCACCATTTCCTCGGACCGCCGGAAGTCCGGGTAGCCGCCCGGCCGGTGAGGACGAAGCCCATGAACAGCTCCGACGCGATCCAGACGGAGAACCTGGTGAAGACGTTCCCGGGCGGTGTCGAGGCGGTCCGCGACGTCTCGCTCTCGGTTCGCGAGGGGGAGATCTACGGGTTCCTCGGGCCGAATGGCGCGGGCAAGACGACCACGGTCTCGATGCTGACGACCCTCCTCCGTCCGACGCGCGGCCGGGCCTCGGTCGCCGGTCTGGACGTCGTGGAGCATCCGCGCGAAGTTCGCCAGGAGATCGGCCTCGTGTTCCAGGACTCGACGGCCGATGGCGAGCTCACCGGTCGGGAGAACATGGAGCTCTCCGGCGGATTGTTCGGCATGACCCCGGCCGAGTGCCGTCCCAGGATCGCGGAGCTGTTGAAACGCATGGACCTCGTCGACGCGGCCGACCGTCGCGTGAAAGGATACTCGGGAGGGATGAAGCGGCGTCTCGAGCTCGCGGTCGCGATGGTGCACACCCCCAAGATCCTCTTCCTCGACGAGCCGACGATCGGCCTCGACCCTCAGGGTCGCGCCGGGTTCTGGCGGTACATCCAGCAGCTTCGCCAAGAGCAACGGGTCACGATCTTCATGACGACCCACTATCTCGACGAGGTCGAGAACCTCTGCGACCGGATCGCCATCATCGACCATGGTCAGATCATCGCCACCGGTACGAACGACTCGCTCAAAGAGCGGGTCGGGGGCGACGTCGTGGAGCTCCGGGTACCCGCGAACGCCGCCGACATCTCGGCGACCCTCACGTCGGTCCCGGGCGTCGGCGAGGTCTCCCGCGACGGGACGCTCTACCACGTCCGCTGCCCGCGCGCGGAGGGGGTCGTCTCGCTCCTGGTTCGCGCCTGTGATGCGAGCGGCGTCGCCGTCGAGGGCGTGAGCGTCGAGCGGCCGAGCCTCGATCGGGTCTTCCTGGCCCTCACCGGCAAGGCGTACCGGGAAGAAGGTTACGACGACGGACGCGCCTCCCAGGCCTCGGTGTTCCGAGGCCGCGGCCGCGGAGGTCGCTGATGTTCCTCCCGCTGCGCTCGCTCCTCAAGCGCGAGTATCTGCGCTGGGTCCGGGCGCCGACCTGGATCATCGCGGGGTTGCTGACGCCGATCCTCTACCTCCTATTGTTCGGCCAAGCGTTCAACCTCGGGAAACTGGTCCCCCCCGACCCGCGAGCCCAGGCCGGGCTCTCCGCGGCGCTCCTCGGCGCCCCGAACTACTTCTCATACTTCGCCGTCGGCATGGTGGGGATGGTGGCGGTCACCTCCGCCCTGTTCGCGGGGACCGGGGTCATCTTCGACAAACAGCTGGGGATCCTGCAGCGGACGATCGCCACCCCGGTCCGCCGGAGCACGATCTTCGCCTCCTCGCTCATCTTTCGCGGCCTTCTGGTCGTACTGCCGATCTTCATCGTGCTCGGGCTGGCGCTCGCCTTCGCCCAGATCCCGGGGCTCGCTGGGCTCACCGTCACCCAGAACCTCGGGGCGGTCGGCCTCATCGAGGTGCTCGTGGCGATCTTCGTGCTGGCGATCGCGTTCACCTCGCTGTTTCTGGCGTTCGGCTTCCTGTTCGCCCGGGTCGAGTCGTACTTCGCCGTCGTGAACCTGCTGAACCTGCCGATCCTGTTCACCTCGAACGCGCTCTACCCCTACGGGACCTCGCCCACCTGGCTCCAGAACATCACGGCGTACAATCCGATCTCCCTCGCCGTCAACGTGATGCGCGAGAACTTCTTCGGCGGCGCCTACTACCCGCACCCGGCGTACGTCTATCTCGGCGGCCTCGTGCTCTGGGCGGCGGCGCTGGGGGTCATGGCCCTCCTGCTGGCGTCGAGGGCCTTGCGGACGAAGTGAGACGTCGGGGACACGGGTCCCCGACTACGGGGAGTCGCCGCTCCGTTTCTTCGAATCCCGCAGGATCTCCGGAAGCCTCCCCTGGGCGGCCGCGATCGCCGGTTCGTCCCCGCCCGGACCGCGAAGGACGTAGGCGATCCCCACCGCGATGAGCCCCCCGACGATCGGTCCCACCACGTAGAGCCACGCGTGGCCGAGGTTGTCCATCACGAGGGCGGGTCCGAGCGAACGGACCGGGTTCATCGAGGCCCCGCTCACCGGAGCCGCCCACAACCCGGCGAGCGCGATGTACCCGCCGACCGCGATGGCCGCGAGGGGGCCGACGCTCTGCGCTCGCGAGGCAGTGCCGAGGATCGTGCTGACGAGACCGACGGTCAGGAGGATCTCGATCACCAACGCCTGGGTGTCGGTGAACCCGGCTCCGGGCGCGGTTCCGCCGAGATCGCCGATCCGCCCGAACAGCCCGGCGAGGATCGTCGCGGCGACGAGCGCGCCCGCCAACTGCGCGAGGACGTAGCCCGGGACCCTTCGCCAGGGGAAGTCGCCGCGCGCCGCGAACGCGATGCTCACCGCGGGATTGAGATGCGCGCCCGAGGTGGCGCCCATGAACAGGATGACGGCCATGACCATCAGCCCCGGCGCGACCACCTCGGCGGTCGGGCTCAGATTCCCACCGCTCGCGGCCCCGACCACCGGCCCGCCGGCGGCCACCAGGACGAGGAGGAAGGTCCCGAACCCTTCGGCGAACCACCGGCGGCCCTCGAGCGACGGGTCCCGGAAGTCCTGTTGCATCGACTCGACGGACCGCGGAGCCGTGATCGTCCCGCTCACGACCCTCCCCCCGGCACCCCGTGGGAGCGGCGGTTTCGATGCCTTCCTTGCCGCCCGCTCGGGGCGCGGCGGCCCGGATCGAGAGGCTTCGCCGACGGGGGCACCATCGACGCGGGCGGCGGCGGCACGAGCGTGCCGGCGAATGGAATCGGGGGGATTATCCTTGCGCCGACCTCGACGGCCTCCGCGGCCCACGCTCGGGAAGATCCGGATCCGAGGATTATTCTCCCCGGGCGGCCGAATCTCCCCCCGCTCGAGGGGATCGCCGGGATGCCAACCCGCCTGTCGCGCGAAGCGGGTGGAGCGCTCACCGGCACCGTGGCGGTTCGTTCAGTCCCCACCGTCCGCCCATATGACTTGGGAGGGGGCGCCGGAGACCGTCCGGCGATTCCGGCGAGCGGGCACGCCGTGGGTCAACCCCAGAGCCAGCGAGTCGCGCTCCTCGGTCAATTGCCTAGCCGAGGGGAATCTCGGACGGACGCTTCGTGAGGACGGTGGACCTGACCCGAAGCAACTGGCGATCCTCGGTGGCCACACAGCCCGCCCCACGGCGGGCGGCCGTCGCCAGGATCAAGGCGTCCGGAAGGGTGATTCCGAGCTCGCTGCGGAACTCCCCGGCCGCGACGGCGATCGACTCGTCCACCGCCTCGATGGAGTAGGACCGACTGGCCCGGAGGTGGCTCACGAACGGCGTCCAGAGCGCGGGGACCTGGGCGGAGGTGAAGCCGGCACGGATCTCGGCAATCGTGATGACCGATACCAGGCCACGGATCCTCTCCTCGTCCACGGCGTCGAGCAACCCGCGCGACGCGACATGCCCCGGCTCCGTCGGGTCCCGGGCGGCCAGAAAGACGTTAGTGTCGATGACGATCTTGTCGATGCTCACGGACACTCCACTCCGCCCGAAGTCGACGCTGGGTCTCGACGCCGGGCTCTCCCGACGGCCCCCAGGTGGCGATGATATCGGTCAGCCGAGAGGGTCGGGCCTTGCGCACCACCGCGCGGTCCCCCGACTCGACGTCGAACAGCAGCCGGTCTCCGGGATGGAGCCCGAGGGCATCCCGGACGTCCTTCGGAACGGTGATCTGGCCCTTCTCGCTGAGGGTCCCGCTGCCGCTGGCCATGTCGGAACTCCCTTACTGGTTGGTAAAGAATACAGGAATATTTAACCCGACCACCCCAACTCCCGCCGTCCAGCGAACGGCAGTTCGAGCGAGTGGGGACCTAGAGCCGCGGGAGGGGTTCGAACCCTCGACCTGCTCCTTACCAAGGAGCCGCTCTGCCAGCTGAGCCACCGCGGCATGCCCGGTTCGCGGGAGGCGCCTCAGTTCTTCCCCTTTGCCTCCGGGTCACTTGCCCGCCGCCCCCGCTCGCGAGTGGGGCCCCAGGGGAACCCTTCCGAGGCTCGGCTCCACTCGGAGCGATCCACGGGGGTCCACGCCTTCTTCTCGAGGAATGCGGCCATCCCGGCCCGTTGATCCGGCGTGCCGAACAGCTGCTGCCACATCGACAGTTCAAAGGAGAGGCCTTGCGCCAAGGCGGGGTGGACGGCGCGGGAGATCGCGTACTTCGCCGCCGCCAGACCCAGCGCCGATTTGCCCGAAAGCTGGGTGGCCAGCCGGAACGCCGCGGCGTCCAGTTCGGCCCGAGGGACGACTTCGTGGACGAGCCCCTGCTCGAACGCGCGCGACGCGGGAATGGGGTGGCCGAGGTAGATCCATTCGCGGGCCCGGGCGGCCCCGATCCGTCCGGGGAGTCTCTGGGTCCCGCCCCAGCCGGGCATGACGCCCAGGTTGATCTCGGGCTGGCCGAACACGGCGTCGTCGCTCGCCACGATGAAATCGCACGCCAGGGCGATCTCCGTTCCGCCGCCGAGACAAGAACCGTGGACCGCGGCGATCACGGGGAGCGGGAGCGCTTCGATCTGGGTCGTGACCGCCTGCCCCCGCCCTCCGTGAACGTGGGCCTCCGCCGGTCCCATCGGCGCCATTTCCCGGATGTTCGCCCCGGCGGCGAACGCCTTCGGGGCGGCGCCCTGGAGGACCACGACGCGGGCCGCCGGTTCGCCCTCGACCTCGGACAGTCTCTCCGAGAGATCGTTGAGGACCGCGGCGCTGAGGACGTTGACGGGCGGGTGGTCGATCGTGACCAGAGCGACCGCTCCCCGCTGCTCGCGGCGCACGAGCTCTTTCGGTCGGGTCTCGGGCATGGGCGCGCGACCCGAACGACCCTATTTAATCCCGGGGTCAGGCCGCCTCCCGGCAGTCCATTCTCCCCTCCGCTCCCAGGGCGCTCGCCCTCCTGCGTGGAATCGGCCGGGCTCCGTCGGGGTCCACCGGATCCTCCGCGGGCGTCCAGCTCGCGACCGGAAGGCCGGCGACGGCTCGGCAACAACCCTATCTGGGGCCGCCCTGCTCGGGGGCCGTGCGAGCGCTCGTCACCGGCGCGTCCTCGGGGATCGGTCGGGAGACGGCGCGGTTGCTCGGCCGGCGGGGCGACGAAGTCGCCGTCCATTTCCACCGCCACCCGACCGGGGCGGAGTCGCTGCTCCCCGAACTTCGCACTCGCGGCCGGGACGCCTTCGCCGTGGGAGGCGATCTTTCGGATCGGGAGGAGGTGCTGGCCCTGGCGGCGGCGGTCGCGGGACGCTGGCCTGAGCTCGACATTCTGGTCCACAACGCGGGGGGGTATCCGAGGCGATCGTTCCGCGAGCTGACCGACGACGACTTCGAGGCCTGCTTCCGTACGCACGTGTTTGGCGCGGCGACGCTGACCCGCGCCCTGCTCCCGCTCCTGGAGCGGTCCAGCGGCGGTCGCATCGTCTTCGTCTCGAGCGTGCTCGCGTTCACGGGCTCCCGCCACGGGGCCCATTACGCCGCGGCGAAGGCGGCCCTCCTCGGACTATCGAGATCGCTCGCCCGGGAGCTGGCCCCGCGGATCACCGTCAACGTCGTCGCACCGGGATCGGTCGACACGGCGATCCTCGCCGGTGACAGCCCCACGGTCCGACAGGAGCGGGAGCGCGGGATCCCCGTGGGCCGGATCGGCACGGCGACGGAGGTCGGCGAGGCGATCGCGTTCCTCACCTCTCCCGGAGCCTCGTACATCACCGGGACCACCCTCCACGTGAACGGGGGTCTGCGCCCCAATTAGGGGGAGATGGGAGATGCCGAGGACGCTCGTGAGCACCTGGTACGGGGTCTACCTCGTCGACGCCGGCGACGTCGTTCGCTCCACCGAGTACCCGCGCGACCTCGAGTCGCTTCGGGCCCGATTACGGATGCGGAGATCCGGCAACCTCACCCCAGAGGAGGAGACGATCTCGCGGGAGTCGGCCGCGTCGGAGCCCCTCGTCACGCGGGACCGCCGGTTCGCGATCGTCCCGGGAGTCACCTTCCACGGTTCGGTCGGTGGGAAGGCGCCCGCGGCTCCCGCGGCCCTTCGATCCCGTTGGCGGGAGCTCCTGCTCGACGAGGCCGAAGAGTCGCTCCGCGCCGCCTGGGACCCGTCGATCCATGTCGAAGAAGCCGTCCGCGCGATGGGCGACCTTGATTCCACGCTCAACCTGCTCGGGGAGCGCCTCACCAGCTGGGTATCGCGGGACGCTCCGGTCGTCGACGAACCGGACGAGGGATCGGTCCGGTCGCTCGCGCGTCGGCTGGTGGATCCGGCGGGGTCACCCGAGGGGGTGCTTCCCGGCGCCGACGCCGAGCTCGCCCACGCCCGTCGCGAGCTCGCCGGACTGTACTTGGCGACCCTGACGGCGCGAACCGAGGTCGAGGAGGCGGTCACGGGCGCCCTGCCCAAGCGGGCACCGAACCTCTCCGCGTTGCTCGGGCCGCTCCTGGCGGCGAAGATGCTGGCCCAGGCGGGAGGTCTCGCGCGGATGGCACGGATGCCGGCGAGCACGATCCAGGTGCTGGGGGCCGAACGGGCGTTCTTCGAACACCTGCGGGGCCGCGCCCCGCCTCCACGCCACGGTCTCCTCTTCCTCCATGCGGACCTCCACAGCGCCCCGCGGAAGGCGCGGGGGAAGCTCGCGCGGGCGCTGGCCGGGAAGGTCTCGATCGCCGCGCGGCTCGACCTCCAGGGGTCGCCGATCCGGCCGGAGCTGGCCGACGCGTTCCGGGCCCGCCGGGACGCGATCCGGGCGATGGGAAAATCGAAATCCGGGGTACGAAATCGGTCCGGCTCACGGCTTCCACTTGACGGAGCACCCCTGGACGGGTAGCTCCGGGGTCGCCAACGTCCGTCCGGCGAGCGCCGCGTCGAGGGCGTCGGTCAGGTAGTGGTGCCGCACCCGCTCCGGTGCGTCGAACTGATCGTCGATCCTTCCCTGGAAGATCATCCGACGGTCCGGCCCGAACAACATCGGGTGCGGGGTGACGCGGGCCCCGTAGGCGCGGGCGACCGACTGGGACTCGTCCCGGAGGTAGGGGAACGGGTACTCTCGGAGGCGGGCACGCTCCACCATCGCCTCGAACCGGTCGTCGGGGTAGGCGCGGGCGTCGTTCGAATTGATCAGGACGACCTGGACCCCGCGCCCCCGGTACTCGCGGCCGATCCCGATCATCCTTCCCTCCCACGCCTGGACGTACGGACAGTGGTTGCACCAGAACGCGACCAGGAGGTGCGACGACGCGGCGAAATCGTCCGATCGGTAGGTCTTCCCGTCCACCCCGGGCAGGGAGAACGGCGGGGCCAGGTCGCCCGGATGCAGGTCGAAGTTCGATATCTCGGCCACGCCCTCGCAACACCCTCGGCCTTCAAATCGTTTCGAACGACGGACGGCCGCGTCGCGAGCGTTTTCCGCCCTCGCGGGCTCGACCCCCCGGATGGCCGCGGATCTCCCTCTCGCCTTCTGGGACGGGCGGGTCACCGCCCAGGCGAACGTCGCTCGGGACGACGAGCTCCTGCGGGTGGGGGTGGTTTCCGTCCGGGCGGCGCTCCTGAGCGATCGGTCCGTCTCCGTAGGGGTCGCTCAGCGACCTCCCGACCCGGTCTTCGCCCTCGCCTCGACCCGGCAGCTCCCCGTCGTGCGACGTTCGACGGGGGGCACCGGGGTCCTCCATCTTCCCGGCGACGTGGTCTGGTCCGTGGTCCTCCCGCGCGGGCACCCGCTCGTGGGCTCGGACTTCACCTGCGCCTACCCCCGATTGGGCCAGGGAGTGATCGACGCGCTCGCGGAGTTCGGGGTCCGCTCGACGTGGTCCCCTCCTTTCGCGCTCTCTGACCACTTCTGCCTGCTCGGCCCTCGAGGAAATGTGCTCAACGCCGAAGGTCGCGCGCTCGGGGGGGCGGCCCAGCACGTCACCCGAGACGCCCTCCTCCACCAGGGGATGGTCGCCGGCACGATCGAGCGTTCCCTCCTGGGCGGGCTCTTCGACCTCGCCCCCGATCTGCTCGAACACCGGACGACCGCGCTCGCCGAGCTCGCCCCGGCCGTATCGACGGAGCGCCTGGCGATGCGGGTCCTGGAGCACCTCGAGCGGGTGGTGCGGGAGTCCGGACCGGGCGGCGGCCGCTGATCCGAGGTCAGCGAGGCCAAAGCGCGTCGGCCGCCGATTCGGCGGACCGGCGGATCGGTTCCCAAGGCTCCCGTTGCAAGACCCGATGCCGGACAACGCATTCGCCGTCGACGTAGACCGAGTCCACGGCCTCCTCCGAGGCGGCGTAGGCGATGTGGGAGACGATCGCCTCGGGTCGGGCCGGCAGGAGCGTCGGATGGTCGAGCCGGAACATCGAGAAGTCGGCGCGCTTGCCGGGCTCGAGCGAACCCAGGTCCGAGCCTCGCCCGAGCATCCGGGCCCCGTCGATGGTCGCCATGTCGAGGAGGGTCGATGCGGGGAGGGCGGCGGCGTCCCACCGCTGGTGCTTCTGGAGCAGTCCGGCGATATGCATCTCGCGCAGCATCGAGAGCGAATTGTTGCTGGCCGTCGAGTCGGTACCGAGGCCGACGACCGCGCCCGCGGCGCGGAGTTCCGTGACCGGGCAGACGCCCCCCGTCGCCAGCTTGAGGTTGGAGTTCGGGCAGTGGGCGATCCCGACGTGGTGGTTCGCGAGGAGCTCGATCTCCCGACGGGTGAGCCAGACGCCGTGCGCCGCGATCTGGTCGGGTCCGAGGAACCCGATCTTGTCGAGCCAGATCGGCGGGCGATCCCCGTACTTCGCCTCGTGCTCGTGGACCTCCCGGCGCGTCTCCGAGAGATGATAGTGGACGAGCGTCTTCTCCGCCTCGGCGACCTCGCGGGCCTTGAGCCACGTCTCAGCCCCGCAGACGTAGACGCCCTGGGGCGCGACCAGGGGATGGACCCGGGGATGCCCCGCCCACCGGTGGATGAACTGCCGGGCGTTCTCCACGGGGACCCCTGTCTGGGTGGTCATGGCGGGGTCGAGGACGGCCCACCCGAGGTACCCGCGGATCCCGAGCCGCTCGACGGCCCGGGCGATCGCATCCTCCCCGTAGTAGAGGTCGAGGAAGGTGGTCGTTCCGGAGAGCAGCATCTCGGCGATCCCCGCCGCCGCCCCGGCCTCCAGGTCGGCCTCCGTGCGCCGCGCGTCCACCGCGAAGAGCACCTCCAGGAACGCCCCGAGGTCCCGGTCGTCGGCGATCCCGCGGAGCAGCGACATCGCCACGTGCTGGTGCGTGTTCACGAAACCGGGAACGATCGCGAACGCCGAGGCATCGACCGTTTCGGCCCCGGCCCGATCGACCGTCTCGCCCACCTCGGTGATCGCTCCCCCGTCGACCCGAAGCGACCCCCGAAAGACCCGACGGCGATCGTCCTGGGTCACGAGCAGGGCGCCCTCGAAGACCGTCGCGGGAGTGGCCGTCACGTTCCTCGGAGCGCGAGGCCCGCTTTACCCTTCCCCCGTGGCTCCGTCCACCGCTCCGCGCGGTTCCCTCGGGAACGACCCGCCGAGGGCTTAGCCCACGGGGCCGGAGGCGGTACCGGCGGGGATCATCGCGACCGGGGGGGATCCCCGCCGACGGCGGGGCCTGCGCCGTCCGCCTGGTCCCCCGGGAGCTCCGGCAGGTCCGAGATCCCCTCGGCCACGCGGACCTCGGAGGAGACCAGTCCCCGCAACAGGTCGATGACCCAACGCCGGGAGAACACCAGGAGGAGCGGGACGACGCCGAGCACGATCAGGATCACGTCGACCCAGAAACCGGGAACCCAGGCGGCCGAGGGCATCCCGAGGATCGTCGCGCCGGTGTTCGGGATCAGGACGACGGCGCTGATCAGGCCGAGGATCAGCGCGATGTAGGTGATGCCGAGCATCCGGATGTTCGACGTGTTCGCGAGCGCCGCGATCCGGTTCGAGGTGCGGGAGAGCTCGTTCGCGGCCTCGGCGATCCGGTTGGACTCCTCGGCGTTCCGCAACAGGATGAGGTCGCTGAGCGACTGCTGGACGCTGCCGGCCAGCTCCTGGACCCCGCGCATCTGGCTCAGCATCGACGGGAGCGCCTGGGCGAACCCGGGGAACGCGGAGGAGAGCGGGCCCTCGCACTCGGCGGCGACGACGACCGCCCGGCCCGCCAGCGCCCGGAGGCCCGCCACCCGCCGCTGGAGCGCCCAGACCTCGGCCAGCGGGACGCCCCGGCCCCTCTGCTGCAGGGCGGCGAGCTGCGTGTCGACCTCCTCGATCCGCTCGAGGAGGTTACGCACCGTCTCGGCGAACAGGTCGAACAGCGCGGCGGTGGTCCCGGTGAGGTGGTGCGCTGCCGAGACGTCGTGCGACGTCACGGGCGGCCCGAGGAACCGGACCCCCTGCGGGTCGATCCAGACCCCGTGAAAGACCACCCGATGCTGATCGTCGATGATGCCGAGAGAAAGGAAGCTTCCCGCCGCGCCATGGAGCACTGCCCGAGCCGGCGGATCCTGCGGCGCGCGGCCGAGCGCCTTCAACGCCTCGGGGATCGTCGTGACCGCCACGTTCGGTGCGCCTGGACCCGTCGCTAGATGTCGAGGTTCGTGACCTCGACGGCGTGAGCCTGGATGTAGAGCCGGCGGGGCTCGACCTCCTCCCCCATCAGCACGGTGAACAGGTCGTTCGCCTTCACGGCGTCGTCGACGGTGACCCGGAGCAGGGAGCGGTGGCCGGGCTTCATCGTCGTGTCGCGCAGCTGGTCGGAGTTCATCTCGCCCAACCCCTTGTACCGCTGGGTCGTGACACCCTTGCTCCCCCACGCCTTCAGTTCCCGGTCCCGCTCCTCCTCCGAGTAGGCGTAGACGATCTTCGCCCCCTTCTGGAGACGGTACAATGGAGCCTGGGCGATGTAGACGTGGCCCTCGGTGATCAGCTGGAGCATCTTCCGGTAGAACAGGGTCAGCAAGAGGGTGCGGATGTGGGCCCCGTCGACGTCGGCATCCGTCATCAGGATGATCTTGTGGTAGCGGAGCTTCGCGAGATCGATCTCGTCCCCGATCCCGATCCCGATCGCGGTGATGAGGGCACGGACCTGCTCGTTCTCGAGCATCTTGTCGAGGCGTGCCTTCTCGACGTTGAGGATCTTTCCCCGGAGCGGGAGGATCGCCTGGAATTCGCGGTCCCGGCCCTGCTTCGCCGTTCCTCCGGCCGAGTCGCCTTCGACGATGAACAGCTCGCACTCCGTCGGGTCGCGCGAATGGCAGTCGGCGAGCTTCCCGGGGAGGCCCCCGCCCTCGAGGAGACCCTTGCGCCGGGTGAGCTCGCGGGCCTTGCGCGCCGCCTCCCGGGCCTGGGCCGCCTGGACCGCCTTGATGATCAACGACTGGCCGACGGAGGGGTGCTCCTCGAGGAACTCGTCGAGCTTCTCGTTGACCGCGCTCTCGACCTGCCCCTTGACCTCGGAGTTGCCGAGGCGGGCCTTCGTCTGCCCCTCGAACTGGGGTTCGAGGACCTTCACGGAGAGGACGCAGGTGAGTCCCTCGCGGACGTCCTCGCCGGTGAGCCCCTCCTTGTCGCCCTTGACGAACCCGCGGGTCCGGGCGTAGTCGTTGAGGGTCCGGGTGAGGGCGGCGCGCAGCCCGACGACATGGGTCCCGCCATCGACCGTGTTGATGTTGTTGACGAAGGCGAGCGTCGTCTCGTTGTAGCCGTCGTTGTACTGCAGCGCGACCTCGATGTCGGTCGTGTCCCGCTTCGCGTGGAGGTAGACCGGCTGGGGGAACAGCACGTTCCGCCCGATGTTGAGGTCGCCAACGAACTCGGCGATCCCGCCGGCGTGATGGAACGTGGTCTTCGTTCCGTCCCGCTCGTCGGCGAAATGGATCGTGACCTTCGGGTTGAGGAACGAGAGCTCCTTGAGACGACGGGCCACCGTCTCGCGGTCGAAGATGAGCGTCTCGAAGATCTCCTTATCCGGCAGGAACGTTTGTTCGGTCCCCGTGCCCTCCGCCGGGCCCAAGACCTTGAGCGGGCTCACCGGAGCGCCGCGCTCGTACCGCTGCCAGTACTCGTGCCCGTCCCTCCGTACCTTCACCTCGAACCACTCGGAGAGCGCGTTCACGACGTGGAGTCCGACCCCGTGCAGTCCGCCAGAGACCTTGTACGTGTTCCGGTCGAATTTCGAACCTGCATGCAGGATCGTCAGGACGATCTCGAGGGCCGGCTTGTGGTACTTCGGATGGATCTCGACGGGGATCCCCCGTCCGTTGTCGATCACCGTGCACGTGCCGTCCGTGTTCAGCTTCACCCAGATCTCGGTGCAGGCTCCCGCTAGCACCTCGTCGATCGAGTTGTCGACGACCTCGTTGATCAGGTGATGCAGCCCTCGGGCGTCCGTCGAGCCGATGTACATTCCCGGCCGTTTCCGGACCGCGGAAAGACCCTCCAGGACCTGGATGGAACTGGCGTCGTACGCCGCCTGTACGATGCCTTCTGGAGCCATCCGAAACCTCCCGGAAAAAGGGACCAATCATGCGAGCCGGACGCGCGTTATAAGGCTTGACTCTCGATGGAAATATCGGCGGTGCTCAGGGCCCCGGACCGGAGCCGACGGCTGCCCCGGACGGTGCCCGTTCCGGGACCTCCGGAACCGACGGATGGGCCTCCAAACCGGGTCCGGATCGACCGGCCGGAAGCCGTCGCAAGAGCGCCGCTCCCCAAACTCCAAATAGCCTCCGACGGTGGTCGCCATCGTCATGCCGGCGGAGGGGGAGAATCCGCCACCGGAGCGTCGGAAGGCCGATCCCGAACCGGTTGTAGAATCGGGCGACGAGCCGGTCGATGCCGTCTCCTCACCCGCCTCCGCCCCGACGCCCTCACCCGAACCGGCCGAGTCGTGGGAATCCCGGTTCAGATACCTCTTCGCCGACTTTGAGAACTATCGCCGACGGATGGACCGCGAGCGGGGTCGCGTCGTCCGGGAGGGTCAGGCACGCCTCCTCAACCAACTTCTCCCCCTGTACGAGGCCGCCCAGCGCGCCCGGGAGGCGGTGTCGCACGCTTCGGCCCGGGACCCGGTTCGTCAGGGGATCGACCTGCTCGTCCGGGAGTGGGAGAAGTTCCTGCGCTCGGAGCATGTGGAGTCCGTGGCCCGTCCCGGTTCGCAGTTCCGGTCGGAAACGATGGAGGCGGTCGCCGAGGCCCCTCCCAGCACCGCTCACCCGAGCGGAAGCGTGGTCGAAGTCGTGCAGCAAGGCTACCTGCTCGACGAGGAGCTGCTCCGACCGGCGAAGGTGGTGGTGGCGCGACGCGTCGCTTCCCCCGCCCCCGCGCAGGCCGAGCCGTCGGCGAGCAGTTCGAGCGAGGAACCTTCGGGGCGGTGAGATAGCGGGTTCCATGGAGCGGTCGTCGGAGATCCCCGGATTCTACAAGCTCTCGATCGAGGAGCGCCGCAAGGTCGTCCAGGAGTGGGCGGGCCTTACCAACGAAGAGGCGAAGGTCTACGACTTCCCACCCGGGATCGACCCCGCGCTCCTCGGCCGGATGATCGAGAACGTCGTCGGCAGCTTTGCGCTACCGCTCGGGGTCGCCACGAACTTCCGCGTGAACGGGCGGGACTATCTGGTCCCGATGGCGATCGAGGAGCCGAGCGTGGTCGCCGCCGCCTCGAACTCGGCGAAGCTCGCCCGATCGGCCGGCGGGTTCACGGCGCTGGCGACGCCGCCGGTGATGATCGGCCAGATCCAGGTCATGGGAGTGGCCGATCCGGAGGCCGCGCGGGTCCGGGTGCTGTCCGCCCGCGAGCCTCTCCTGGCGGCGGCGAACGCCAAGGACCCGATGCTGGTCAAGTTCGGCGGGGGCGCCCGCGACCTCGAGGTCCGGGTGATCCCCACGCCTCGCGGGACCATGGTCGTCGTCCACCTCCTGGTGGACGCGCGGGACGCCGGCGGGATGAACGCCGTGAACACGATGTGCGAGGCGCTCGCGCCCGAGATCGGCCGGATCGCCGGCGGACGCGTGGTCCTGCGCATCATCTCGAACCTCGCGATCCACCGCCTCGTCCGCGCCTCGGCGGTGTTCCCGGCCGCCGGGCTCGAAACGAAGGAAGCCAGCGGGGCGGAGGTCGTCGAGGCGATCCTGGATGCGTACACCCTCGCCGTCGTCGACCCGTTCCGCTGCGCCACGCACAACAAGGGGATCATGAACGGCATTTCCGCCGTCGTCGTGGCCACCGGGAACGATTTTAGGGCGATCGAGAGCGGGGCCCACACCTACGCCGCCTACCGGGCCCCGCCCGGGGGCGTCGTACGTCCGCTGACGACCTACGAGAAGAACAGCGCCGGGGACCTCGTCGGGACGATCGAGTTTCCGTGCGCGGTGGGCTTGATCGGGGGCGCCACGGCGGTCCACCCGACCGCGAAGGCGAACGTGAAGCTCCTCGGGGTGAAGAGCGCCGCCGAGCTCTCCTGTGTCCTCGCCGCCGTCGGCCTCGCCCAGAACCTGGGCGCCCTCCGGGCCCTGGCGACGGAAGGGATCCAGCGGGGCCACATGGGGCTGCACGCCCGGAACATCGCCGCGACGGCCGGAGCGCGGCCCGAGGAGGTCGATGCCGTTGTCGCTCGGCTGATCGCCGAGCACGCGATCCGGATCGACCGCGCCAAGGAGCTTCTCGAGGAACTGCGGCGCGGCCGATGAAGGTCGGCGTCCTCGCGCTCCAGGGGGATTACCCGGAGCATCGACTCGCCCTCGACGAGCTACTGCCGCCGGAGTCGGTCGTAGCCGTCCGAAGGCCCTCCGACCTGGCCGATCTCGCCGCTTTCGTCCTCCCCGGCGGGGAGAGCACCACCATCTCCCAGCTGCTTCAGATGAGCGGGTTGTGGGAGCCGCTCGGTGCCCGCCTGCGCTCGGGCCTCCCCGTGCTCGCCACCTGCGCGGGTCTCATCCTCGTCTCCCAGCGTCTCGAGCCGAGCCCGTCGGGTCGGGATCCCCCGACGCTTGGACTACTGGACATCCTCGTCCGGCGCAACGAGTACGGCGCCCAGGTCGATTCGTTCGAGGCCCCGGTCGAGCTGGACGGGAGCGCGGGCGCGCCGTTCCCCGGCGTGTTCATCCGGGCTCCCCGGATCGTGTCGGTCGGGCCGGATGCCCAGCCGTTCGCGCGTCGCGGCTCCGAGATCGTCGCCGTTCGGAACTCCACCGTCTGGGGGTTGACCTTCCATCCGGAGCTGTCGCACGACCCCCGGATCCTCGAAGCGTTCTTGGCATCGGTCCGGGTCGGCGCCGATCAGAAGAAGAACAGCAAGAGCACGAGGGCCGCGAAGAGAACGGCCCCCACCGCGACGGCCACCAGATAGGCACCCCGTCCCGCCCCCCGCCAGCTCCCGAAGAACAATGGCACCGGGCCAAGGAGGAGGACCCCGCCGGGTTCCGTGGTCTTCGTCGATCCGGATCGGTGGCCCTCGTCGGGCCCACCCGTCTCGGTCGAAGAGAACGCGAACGGCATCGTGAAGAACCCGGCCATCAGCAGCAGCACCCCGCCCCCGAACTCCCACGAAGCCCCGGAGAGGACGGGAAGGACGACCAGGAGGTAGAGCCGGGTAGAACCCGTGACGACCGAATGGACGACCAACGCGGTCCCGAGGGTCAGGAGGGCCACGGGGAGCCACCGAACGGCGGTGACCATGGCGTCTCCACCGGGTCCGGGCTATTCGAACCTGCCGACGGCCGGTCAGTGGAACGTGTCGAACCGGTACGGCTCGAGGGGGAGCTCGCCGAGGGCCATCAGGAACTCCGGAGGGGTCAGCATCGGTCTCGAGTACAGCTCGCCGTCGTCGAGCGCGATCCTCGGGCAGGCCGTGTTGACGTAGGCGTCGAGCGCCCGGCCGGTCAGATCCGACGGGTCGAGGCGGCCGAACACCAGGATCTCGGCCGTCCGGCCCCGCGCGTGCGCTCTTGCTTGCAGCGCCGCGGCCATCCCTCCTCGATTCTGGCCGGCGAATGTCGAGACGAGGATCCCCCAATGGAGCGCGTCGCGGACCCCCGCGACGACCAGCTGTCGACGGGCGATGAGGCGGGCACGGTCGATCGGAGCCTCGAGGGTCCCCTGCAACGGGTCGAGCGACCAGACGGGCCGATCGACGGCGAAGGCGAGGCCCAGCGGATGGAACCGGCCCGTTCCGAGGAACACGAACGCCTCGACGTCGGGGGCCACCGCCTCGGCGGTCGTGTAGTTGCACCCGAGCGCCTGGGCGGCGTACTGAAGCCGTCGGTCGCCCGGCGCCGTCCGGATCTCGCGTCCCGTCGCCTCGAGCGCGCGGATCAGCCGGGGCAACAGGTCGAGGTGCTGGATCGAGGCGACGACGCCGAGCCGTCGGGGGAGGCCGGCGGCGTCCACGATCCCGGCTAGCCGCTCCGGGTCCCCGCCGAGGCTTCGCATCTCGACGAAGTAGGTGGCCATCGGTAGGCGGACGTTCGGGATCGGGGCATGGCCGAGGACCACCGAGGCGTCGGCTCCCGATGCCTCCTCGGCCGACGGGAAGTCACAGGCCCCGAAGCAGGCCCGCGCCACGAGGGCGACGGGGAGCCCGGTCTCCGCCCGAAACTGGGCCGCCAGGTCGTGCGCATTGCGGAGCAGGCCGGCGGGGACCTGCAACGAGAGCTTGCGGTGCCCTCCGCGGCGCAACGCCTCGAACAGTTCCGGGCCGACCTCGGGGAACACCTGGTGGCCCGGGCCCCCGACCGCGTCGGGAGGGGCGATCTCGAGCAGGGGATCCGTGCGGGCCGCCATGGGGCGGCTCGACGTAGCCGCCCGACTAAATCCTTGGCGGCCGGGCCGAGCCGAGCCGCTCGACCAGCCGATCGACGGCGGCGCGGTTGTCCTCGTAGTGGAGCCGCCGGCGCGCCTCGCCGACCGACACCCATTCGGACGCATCGTGTTCCGCGCTCAGGGCCGGTGAGAACGAACGGGGGACCGGGGCCCCGAACGCATGGAGCCGCCACGTTCGGTGGTCCGGCCCTTCGAACCGTACCTGCCAATCGAGGTCCATCAGTTCCCCGGTGTCCCGCAGACCGGTCTCCTCCGCCAGCTCCCGACGGAGCGCGGATGGTAGGTCGGGGTCGGTGGAATCGACCTTCCCGCTGACCGGCACCCAGATCGAGCCCCGCGACGGGGGACGTCGGAAGACCAGCAACTCGAGCGGCGGGGTGGCGAACAGGTAGCCCTCGACGCACTCCTGGGCGACCGGCGCTTCCGCGCTAACGGTCACCCGGGCCCCGTCGAGAAAGGATCCGCATGATCGCCTCGGCGGGGGCGCCGTCGACCGCGCGAAGCGCTTCGAGCGCCTCCTCGCGAGAGACTCCGCCCTGCTCCATCACGAGCTGGAGATCTTCTTCGGGCGGGCCGGATGGCACCGGCGGCGGCGCGGGGGCGGCCCCGGCCGCGACGGGAGCGGGTCCGGCGGTCCGCGGGCGGACCTGGGGCTGACCGACGATCTGGTACGTCCGGACCCCCTGAACGGTCAGGACCGTCACCTCGGGAGCCTGGAAGACGTGTTCCTTGTCTCGGGTCCGGATGATGACTTCGTCCACGTCGTCGATCGGCTCGGTCTTCATGCCGAGGCGGCGCATCATCATCTGCATCTGGCGCTCGTTGCGAGGACCCCCGGGCATCATCGTACTACCTCCGATCGCTCCGGCGACGCCGTTCAGTCGTCGTCGCGCCCGCTGACGCGGCGCAACTGGGCCTCGAGCTCCGCATCGACCGGCATCTCGTCAACGGGGACCTGCTTCGCCGACCGGCGGCGACGGTCCCGGCTGGCGTCGTGGACCCGGCGCGCCTGCTCCGAGAGCTCGTCGAGCAGGTCGGTGATCCCGGCGTAGAAGTTCCAGCCGTCCTTCGACGCGTAGAAGATGCCGTGGTCGGTGTGCAATCGCACCGAGACGGTGGCGTCCCCGGACCGGTGGGTGGCATGCGGCGTGATGTCGAGCGAAAGGAACGTCGGTCGGACATGGCGGGAGATGTGCCGCAGCCCCTTCGCCACCACGCGATCGATCTCGGTGAGGATCGTCGGGTCCCCGGAGCCGCGGAGCCCGTGCACCTGGACGTAGACGTCCCCCAATTTGGAGCCGCCCGCCGGCTCCGCGCCCCCGACGGCGAGGCCGAGCAGATCGGTCTGCGAGACGATCCCGGTCGGCTTTCCCCCCTCGAGAACGAACACGCTCGATACCTTCTGGCCGCTCATCAGCTCGGCCGCGGCGCCGACCGTGGTGCCCTTCTCGACGGTGAGCGCGGGGCTGTGCATGATCGTCTTGACCTGGACCTGGGTGATGCTGCCGGAGGTCGCGGCGTCCTTCTTGCCGCCGACCGTCGGGATCCAGAGCACACGCCCGAGATCGGAGACCCCAACGGCTCCGGTCAGGCGCCCCTTTCGATCAATGACCGGGAGCGGGTGTTCCTCGAGGATCCGAATCTGACCGAACAATTGGCCGCACGGCTCGTCCTCGCGGACCATGATCCCGATCGGGCTCATGATCTCCTCGACGCGGTGCCGGGCGATCGTGGGCAGCCCGGGGATCGCCCGGACGAGATCGGAACGGGAGACGAGGCCGACGAGCTCGCCCTTCTTTCCGAGGACGGCCGCCGCCCGCATGCCGGCGGCGAGCAGCTGCTCGGCGATCTCGGCGAACGACGTCGAGACGGTGGCGGTGGGGGGGAGGGTGAGCAGATGCTCGACCTTCGTGGTGAGCGGAAGGTTCGTCCGGCGGGCGATCGTCTCGAAGGTGATGAGCCCGACCAGCTGCTTCTTCTTCATCACGGGGAGCTCATGGATCCCCTTCGAGCGCATCAGGCCGAGCGCCCGGGACAACTGGGCATCGGAAGGGAGGGTGATCGGTTTGGGAGTCATCAAGTCCCGGGCGTTCGGCCACGCAACGACCATATCGAGACCACGGGGGAGGGCGGTCGGCCTTTACCTTTTCCCCGGGCCGGAGGCGTGGCTCACGGCAGCGGGCGCGCCATCTGGTAGCCGTTCTCGCCGTCGGAGTAGTAGCTGCGCAACAGGTCGGTGACGGAGAACTGGAATCGCGTGTAG
>Ga0210384_10002215_pt1 | contig 24139 bp, 26 predicted proteins | sample IncBWH2MmetaG_FD_160574 | JGI IMG/M metagenome (GOLD analysis project Ga0210384, IMG submission 160574) | Forest soil microbial communities from Barre Woods Harvard Forest LTER site, Petersham, Massachusetts, United States - Inc-BW-H-2-M | ecosystem: Environmental > Terrestrial > Soil >...
CTGATAGAGGAAGGTCTCGTAGCGCGCATCGGTCCAGCCGAAGCTCGCGAGCAGCGATAGCTGCGATGTGGCGCGCCAGAGCGTCTCGAGCTCGGCGCCGCCGATGCGCGCCTTCGCCGCGTTGGTAATGAGGGTCACGGGAGTACCGTCGGGATTGAGCCGGGCGAGCAGCCGCTGGATGTCGTCGTACTTCCCGTAGAACACATCGGCGTTGACGGCCAGCGCGCCGTCGAGGAGGTCGGCCTTCACGCCGACCTCGACGTCGGTGAGCTGCTCGGGGCGGAAAGGCTGATCCTGCACGGTCGCGAGCGGGGAGTTCCAGCCGCCCGAGCGCTGGCTGCGGCCGACCCGCAGGTAGCTGTTGAGCTCCGGAGTGAGCCGGTAACGGGTCGTGAGCTCCCACGACCAGTAGCCGAATTTCGCCACCTTGTCGATCGGGGGGCACGGGCCGCTGATCTGGTAAGGAGGGGGGAGCGAGGTGTCGAGGAAAGTGCAGTTCTGACCGACGCCCGGGATATCGACGTAGGCGTCTTCCTTGAGCTCGCGGCGATCATTGGTGTGGCGCACGCCGGCGGCCACCGCCCAGTCGGAGGTCAGCCGATACTCCCCGTGCAGGTAGGCGGCGTAGGAGCTGTTGGTGACCCAGTTCTGTTCGTAGACGGGCAGCGGGGGAAAAAGCGGTGTCAGGTTGACCGCCCCGCCGGTCGCCGCGTCGAGCTGCTGCAGGGCTGCGAGGAACTCCTGCGAGGCCGGCGCCTGAACCGAGGGCGAGCCGCCATCGTCGCGGAACCAGTAGAGTCCTCCGACCCAGTCGAGGCGCTGGTTGAACGCCTTGTCATTGATCTGCCACTCGGCGCTCTTCTGGTTCGAGGTGTTGTAGAGCGTGGTATCCGCCAGCGGCAGCGTCGAGGCATCGACATCGAGCGCGGTCCTCGCATCCAGATGCCGGTAGCCGAGGATGAGCTTGAGCGCGAGGTCACCGCCGAGCTTCTGCACCGCCGTGAGCTGCAGGCTGTCGGTGTGGGCGTCGTCGAAGGCATGAAAATTGCCGTCGGTCTGATAGGGATCGGCCGGAAAGGAGACCGTGGGGAGGCCCGGAATCTGGGCGAACTGTCCGAACAGCGTTCCGATCTGCGACACGAGTGTCCCTGGTGGCGGTCCGGTGAGCGGATGCAGCACTGCTCCAACCTCGTTGGCCTCGAATCGCTCATAGGTGAAATACAGCTCGGTCGTGTCGCCCGGCTTCCACAGTGCAGCGACGCGCGCCTGGTAGCGGTGCTGATTCTGGAAGTTGCCCTGTCCGGAGGAAACGCTCGAGCCGAAGCCCTCGCGGCTGTTTCCCTGGAAGGCGAGCCGCACGGCAGCATCGCTGCCGAGTGGCAGATTGACGATCGCCCGGTCCATGAACTCGCCGTAGTTCCCGCCCGACACCGCGAGCTCGCCCGACAGCTGCTGCAGCTCGGGCCGATGCGTAAGCAGCAGTATCGAGCCGCCGGTGTTATTGCGGCCGAACAGTGTTCCCTGCGAGCCGCGCAGGACCTCCACGGAGTCGATGTCGAGCAGTGTCGTCATCGCACCCTGCCCGTTCGCCACGTACACGCCATCGACGTACAGCCCGACCGCCGGGTCGAACACGATCGCCGAGCGGTTCACGGTCTGCCCGCGGATCGTGACATCGAGCGCCGACACCGACTGCGGCGAGCTCACCATGCGCGTGTTGGGTACGTCACGATCGACGTCCTCCAGCAGCACCGCATTCGACTCGCGCAGTTGCTCGCCTGAGCGCACGCTCACCGCGAGCGGCGTGTCCTCCGCCCGCTCTTCACGGCGGCGTGCGTAGACGACGATCTCCTGCAGAGAGGCTGCGCCGGAGGTCGAGGGCTGAGGCGAGGATTGAGTGGGCGCCGCGTCATCGGCGTCTGCCACATGAGCGGCGACGAACAAGGCCAGGGTCAGCCCGGCATTAACGCATGCCCGTTGCACTTTTTCCGCTCCTCCCACGCCCAGCGACTGGACGCTCACCTGAGCCGGTTACAAAATGTTAGCGGCAGGACCACGCGACGGGAAGCGCCTCGTGCAGCAGCAGCATATGTTGGGGAATGGGAGATCGGTGCGACGGCTGCCGGTCGTGGTGGCCCGCAGCGCTCCCCTGCGGTCCACTGCCCGGGCGTCGCTCGCGATGGGCTCTTGCCGCGGGCGCTCCTGCGCCGGCGCTCGCGGGGTGGACGCATGAGCCTGCCGCCCGTGGCAGCGCCCATCGAGCGGGCGGTGTGCGTGTACTGCGCCTCGAGCCGCATCGCTCATCCTGACTATCGCGCGGCGGCACGACGGCTCGGCGAGGTGCTCGCGGATGAGGGGGTGGGGATCGTGTACGGCGGCGGCGCGGGCGGCTCGATGGGTGCACTCGCCGACGGTGCGCTCGCGCGCGGTGGGCGCGTGATCGGCATCCTGCCGCGATTCATGGCGGACCTGGAATGGGGGCACAAGGGGTTGACCGACCTGCAGCTGGTGGAGGATCTGCGCACGCGCAAGCACATGATGCTGACACTCAGCCAGGCGGCGATTGCGCTGCCGGGCGGCTCAGGCACGCTCGAGGAGCTGCTCGAAGCCATTACCCTCAAGCGGCTCGGTCTGTACCTCAATCCGATTCTGCTGGTGAACACGCGCGGCTTCTTCAGCCCGCTTCTCGAGCTGCTCGAGCGTGCGGTCGAGGAGCGTTTCATGGATCCGCGGCACCGGCTGATGTGGCAGGTCGTCGGCGTGCCCGAGGAGGTGCCGGCGGCGCTCGCGAACGCTCCGGCCTGGACCGCCGAGGCCCGCAACTTCGCAGCAGTCTAGCGGGGTCGCGGCGAAATTTCGCGGGGTGCTCAAGAGCGCCGCGCGCGCTCACTGCGCGCGCACGGTCGACTCGATGAACGCAGCGAGATCGCGCTTCATCTTCGTGATTGATGGAGGATGAACGTACATCATGTGGCCCGCCTCGTAGTACCTCATCTGCACGTGCCCGGCGACGTCGCGCGGGACGCCGAGGTGCATCATGACGTATTCGGTCGCCGAGAAGGGTGTCGCCAGATCGTAGTAGCCGTTCAGCACCAGCACGCGCAGATTCGGGTCCTTGATCAGGGCGTCGGCGAGATCGACGCCGGAGTTGACGATCGGCTGCTCACCCTGCTCGGTGCGGTGGGTCCACTTCCACTTCGACCCGATGTCGTAGTTGGTGGTTCGATAGGTCTCGCCCTGACCGAAGCGCAGATCGCCATGGTAGTAGTCGAGGAACGCGGCCGCGTACGCGGCGCTGATCGCCGAAGCCTGCGGGTCGTAATCGGTCTCCTTCGCCAGCGGATCACTGGTAGGTCCGGTGAAGCGGCCATCGAGCCGGCCCACAGTGAGCCGCCGTGCCTTGAGCAGCTCGTGCGCGAATTCGTTCTCGGACACGCGCAGATTGGCCGCCTTCAGGTACTCGACGGGTAGCCCGATGTACTCATGCATCTGCTGCGCGACCGCATCGCGCTCCTCGTCCGGGAGCGTGTCGCCCTTCTGCAGCGCAGCCGCGAATGTGCCCATGGCGTATCGCCGCACCTCGGCGAGCAATGGCTCGAGTGCCGGCGGTTGACTCGGCGGCATGTGGTGGTACCAGGCCACCGCCGCATAAGCCGGCAGGTACACCGCATACGGGCGATCATTCCCGGGGAGCGAAGCGAATATCGCCTCGATGTCGGTGGCGACGGAAACGAGCACCAGTCCATTGAAGGTGAGCGAGCGGCGTGACCGCAGGTAGTTGACGATCGCCGCGGCGCGCGTGGAGCCATAGCTCTCGCCCAGCAGATACTTCGGCGACGTCCAGCGAGTGTTGTCGCTCACGTACTGGGCGATGAAACGACTTATCGAATCGATGTCGGGGTCGACGCCCCAGAACTCCTCGTCCTTGTGATCGCAGACCGCATGACTGACGCCGGTGCCCACCGGATCGATCATCACCACATCGCTCACATCGAGCAGACTGAAGTCGTTGTCTGCGGTGCGGAACGGGGCGGCGGGTGTCGGCGTGGGATCCGACACGAGCACGCGCTTTGGTCCCAGCACCCCCATATGCAGCCACATCGAGGAGGAGCCCGGGCCGCCGTTGAAGGCGAAGGTCACCGGGCGGGAAGCGGCGGCTTTGGAGTCGTGGCGGGTGTAGGCGGTGTAACCGATGCCGGCGATGGGTTTGTCGTCATCATCGCGGACGATCAGCACGCCGGCCGTGGCCGTGTAATCTAAGGCTTTGCCACCGAGGCTGAGTCGATGCTGTGTCACCGACGCCTGCGCTGTCGGCAGGCGCATCCATTGATCTTTCTTGTCGCCCTTCATGTCGATGCGGCACAACTGCGAGACCTGCGCCGCGGAAGGCGGCGCTTTGCCGGCTGCTTGCGCAGCGGACGCATGACCTTCTGCAGGTGCGGGCTCCTGCGCGTACGCCCCGCCTGCCAGTACCCACAGCACCATCACGCGCGCGACCAGCTGCTGCGACATCTGCCCTCCCCGTCCTCGCTTCCAGGGTCCAGCGCGCGGCGCGCCGACCGGGCGCGCTTATACCATGGCGGGAGCCGTGGCCGCTGTAAGATCGGCGCACATGGCGGCCAGCGACCATCCGCGCTCGATCCGTTCGTTCGTGATCCGCTCCGGGCGCATCACCGAAGCACAGCAACGAGCGCTCGCGCAGCTGTGGCCGAAGTACGGCATCGAGTTCTCGCCCGCACTACTCGATGCGTGCGCGCTCTATGGCCGCGATGCCCCACGCACGCTCGAGATCGGCTTCGGCAACGGCGAGAACCTCGCGGCGCTCGCCCCTGCCCATCCGGAACGGGATTTCCTCGGCGTAGAGGTGCATCGCCCCGGCGTCGGTCGGCTGCTGCGCACGCTCGAGTCGCAGCAGCTCACCAACGTGCGCATCGTTTGCCATGACGCGGTGGAGGTGCTCGCGCAGCAGATCGCGCCGCAGTGGTTGCAGGAGATTCTCATATTCTTTCCCGACCCCTGGCCGAAGAAGCGCCATCACAAGCGCCGCCTCGTGCAGGGTGCGTTCGTGCTGCTCCTCGTCGAGCGACTGGCACGCGATGGCGTGCTGCGCATCGCCACTGACTGGCACCCGTATGCGCTCGAGATGCTGGCCACACTCGCCGGCAGCGCGCAGCTGCGCAACCTCGCCCCGGACGGCACTTTCGTGTCGCGACCTGCTGAGCGCGAACCGACGCGCTTCGAGCGGCGTGGCGCGCGGCTCGGCCACGAGGTGTGGGATCTCGCCTTCCGGCGCACCTGAGCGTCAGCTCACCCCGAAGGCCTGCCGCAGTCCGTCGAGCACGAACTGCACCGCGAGTGCGCCGAGAATCACCCCGAGGAGGCGACCGGCAACGTTGGCGCCGGTGATGCCGATCGCGGCCATCAGGGGATCGGCGAGCAGCATCATCATGAGCGCAATGACGAGCACCAAGAGCACTGCTGCCAGGTACCCGGCGAACACCGCCGGCTGCTGCGTGAGGTGGACTGGCCCGAACCACAGCAGGATCGTGGCGAGCGCGCCAGGGCCTGCAATGAACGGAAAGGCCAGTGGAAACACCGAGATGTCCGCGCGCCGCCGGCTCTCGGCGGCCTCGCTCGAGGAGGTGCGCGTGCCGGATTCTCGCGCGAACACCATCTCGAGGGACAGCAGGAACAAAAGCAGGCCGCCGAAAATGCGGAACGCCTCGAGGCTGATGCCCATCAGCTTGAGAAATGAGGCGCCGCCGAGCGCAAACAGCACCAGGATCGCCGCGGCGACGCTCACGGCCCGCAGTGCCATGCGGCGCTTGTAGGCGCTCGTGGCTCCGGTGGTGAGACCGGTGAACAGCGGAATGAGCGACACCGGTTCGACCACCACGAAGAAAATCACGAAAAACTTCAGCGGCTGCCCGAGCATTTGGTGCTGTGCGCCAAAGCGCGCTCAGCGGCGCTCGTGGCTGTCACAATTAATGTCTTGAAAGCCTCACAGGCGAGGCGCAACATCATTGCAGAGCGGACGCAGAATCGTAAGGGTGCTGAGACGATCTTCGCGGAGGTGGCGACGATGGCGACTCCTCAACCCGGTATCGGCGACTGGTATCGCCTCAACGGTGGGGCGTTGTTCGAGGTGGTAGCGCTCGACGACGACGACGGCACGATCGAAATCCAGTATTTCGATGGTACGGTCGAGGAGATGGACATCGAGGACTGGGTGGCGCAGTGGGAAGAAGGCGCACTCGAGTCCGCCGAGGCTCCCGAGGACTGGTCCGGCTCGGTCGACGTCGAAGGCAGTGACGACGAAGGTCGCGGCGGCGACTCACTCGGCGAGGATCGCGACGTGCGCGCCAGCTCCCTCGACGGTATCGATCTGTTCGAGTGAGCTGCGCCGCCGCTACGGCGCCATGCCGGCGAGCGCATCGATATCGACGCTGCCGGCGAGCATCACGAAACCGCACTGCACCTCGAGCGCCACTGGCGTGAGCGCGCGCCCGGCGCAGGGACCTGCCACGCAGTAGCCCGTAGACTTCTCGAAGAGCGCCCCGTGGGAAGAGCACAGGATGAGTGCGCCGTCAGCGGTGAGGAAGTGCTGCGGCTGCAGGTCGAGCGGGTGACCCGCGTGCGGGCAGCGGTTGATGTAGCCGCGCACCGCATTCACCACCTGCACCACGAATATCCTGAGCGGCCAGTCACCGCTACCGATGGTGAAGCCGCGTGCGCCGGCAGCGAGATCCGAGAGCCGGCAGATGACTCGCTCGAGGTCGAGCTCCGCGCTCATGCCTGGGTACCTGCCGTGGCGCCCGCCGGTGCCGCGGCGGCGTTCGGTTCGAACGCCCCCTGGCGGCGAAGCACGTAGAGCAACACCAGACCCGGCAGTGCCAGGGATGCCGTGTACATGAAGAAGTGCTGGTAGCCGATGTGATCGACCACCATCCCGGAGGTGCCCTCAAGGATTTTGCCGGGTAGTGCGTACAGCGAGGAAAACAGTGCGTACTGCGTAGCGGTGTAACGCGCGCTCGTGAGTCCCGAGAGAAACGCGAGCAGCGCGGTGCCGTGCATGGCGAGTGCGAGATTGTCGAGGGCGTTGACGGCACCGAGGCCGAGCAGTGTCGGTGTCTGCGCCCCCGCCAGCAGCGCGTAACCGAGGTTGGAGCTGATGATGAGCAGGCTGCCGAGGACCAGCGACCGCAGCAGTCCGAGCCGGGCGATGAGCACGCCGGCGAGCAGCACACCGACGAGCGACATCAGCAGTCCGTAGAGCTTCACCACCGTGGCGATCTGCGTGAGTGTGAAACCGCGGTCGATATAAAAGGGGTTCACCATTGAGCCCATGGCGAATTCAGTGAGACGGTACAGGGCGATGAAGGCGAGGATGAGCAGCGCGAGCGCCGAGCCGTAGCGGCCGAAGAAGTCAGTCAGCGGGCAGATGACCGCGGTGAGGAACCACTCGCCCGCATGCCGCAGCCAGCGCGGCCAGTGTGCGCGCCGCTCCAGCCAGGCGATGACCCGCTCCTCGCGCGCCACTGACTCCGGCGGCACCGCGGCCGCGGGCTCCGGCACCAGCAGCGTCGTGAGGACGCCGACGCTCACGAGCGCCGTCATCGTGGCGTAGCTCGTGTGCCAGCCGGCCTCGCCGGCGAGCGCCAGTGCACCAGCGCCACCGACGATGAGGGCGACGCGATAGCCGATCTGGTAGGCCCCGAGCATCGCGCCCTGCATGGGCAGCGGCGCCGATTCGATGCGCCAGGCATCGAGGGCGATGTCCTGTGTGGCGGCGCAGAAGCTCGTGAACAGTGCCCACAGTGCCAGCGGTCGCACACCCGCAGCGGGCTGACAGAGGCCGATGTTGAATAGCCCCACGGCGATACCGAGCTGCGCGAGCAGCATCCAGCCGCGGCGCCGGCCGAGCAGCCGTTGCAGCAGCGGCGGTGGCACCCGGTCGATGACCGGCGCCCACAGGAACTTGACCGAGAAGACGATCCCCACCCAGGCGAGCATGCCGATGGTGCTGCGCTGGATGCCTGCCTGGCGCAGCCATGCCGAGAGCGTCGAGTACACGAGATAAAACGGCAGGCCGGCGGAGAATCCGAGAAACAGCATCGCCACAACGCGTGGCTGGCGATAGATGAAGAGTGCGCTGAGCCAGCCGGCCGCGGTGTCAGCGCGCGGGCCCGCAGCTGCGCTCAAAGACGGTAGTCCACGACGAGCGGCGCGTGGTCGGAGAAGCGCTTGTTCCGATAGATGCTGGCAGCGTGCGCTTTGCCTGCGAGCGAGCCGCTCACGACCTGGTAGTCGATGCGCCAACCGACGTTGTTCGCACGCGCCTGTCCGCGATTCGACCACCAGGTGTAGAGATCGGGCTCGGGGCGCACTTCGCGGAAAGCATCGACGTAGCCGGCCGCACCGAACAGCCGGTCCATCCACGCACGCTCCTCGGGCAGGAAGCCGGAGTTCTTTTGGTTCGACCTCCAGTTCTTCAGGTCGATCGGCCGGTGCGCGATGTTCCAGTCACCGCTGAGGATGTAATGCCGACCGCGCCGGCGCAGCCGCGTCAGGTACGGCGTGAAGGCTTCGAGGAAGCGGAACTTGGACGCCTGTCGTTCCGGCCCGCCAGAGCCCGAAGGCAGGTACAGCGACACCACCGACAGCGCGCCCACCTGCGCCTCGAGATAACGTCCCTCCCGGTCGAACTCCGCGACCCCGAAGCCAGGCACCACGCGGTCGGGTCTCATGCGTGAGTACAGTGCGACTCCTGCGTAGCCCTTGCGCTCGGCATCGCAGAAGAAGCGGTGATAGCCGGAAAGATGCACGTCGTGTCCGGCGAGCTGGTGTTCCTGGCTCTTGGTCTCCTGCAGACAGATGAAATCGGCCTGCTGCCGCCGCAGCCAGCGGAACAGGCCCTTCGCGGCCGCCGAGCGGATGCCACAGACATTGACGGTGATTACACGCATGGCGCAATGATATGGCATGCAGCAATACCAGCTCACCTTCATCGACCTCGCACTGAGGCGCAACGCGCTGCGCTTCGGGCGTTTCACGCTCAAGTCTGGACGCGAGAGCCCCTACTTCTTCAACGCGGGACTCTTCAGCGATGGAGAGTCGGCGGCGGCGCTCGGCCGCTGCTATGCCGCCGCCATCGTGGCGTCCGGCCTCGCGTTCGACATGCTCTTCGGTCCCGCCTACAAGGGCATCCCGCTAGCGACCGCCACCGCGATCGCGCTCTCGCTCGATCCGGGGCTCAATGTGCCGTACGCCTACAACCGCAAGGAGGCGAAGGAGCATGGCGAGGGGGGCGGCGTCATCGGCACCCCGCTCAGGGGCCGGGTGCTGATAGTGGATGATGTGATCACCGCCGGCACCGCGGTGCGCGAATCGATCGACCTCATCCGCGCTGCCGGCGCGCAGTCGGTGGGCGTGGCACTCGCGCTCGATCGGCAGGAGCGCGGCCAGGGTGCCCTGAGCGCGGTGCAGGAGCTCGCAGAGTCGCAGGGTCTGCGATGTGTGAGCATCGTCACACTTGCCGATCTCGTCGAGGCGCTCACCGCGCCGCCGGACGGGCGTGCGCGCATTTCTGACGACCAGCTCACAGCTCTGCGCGCCTATCAGCAGCGTTACGGCGTGCGCTGAGCTTGCCAGCGCCTGCTCCGGCGGCGGAATATAAACATATGTTCCTCGCGTCGCGCCTCCGCTACCTCGCGCTGCTCGCAGCGGCAGCGCTCGGTGCCGCTGCCTGGGCCGCTCCCGGCTCGCACTCATCCTCGCAAAGCTCGCAAAAAGGCATCGCTTATCGTTGGGTCGATGAGCAGGGAGTGGTGCACTACGGTGACAACATTCCGCCACAGTACGCGAGTCAGGATCGCGCCATCCTCAATTCCCAGGGCGTAGAGGTCGGCCACCTCGATGCGCGGAAGTCGCCCGAGGAGGAGGCCGCGGCGACACGTGCACGCGAGGCCCTCATGAAGCAGAAGCAGCACGATGCATTTCTGGTCTCCACCTACACCTCGGTGAAGGACATCGAGGCGCTGCGGGATGTGCGGCTCGACGAGCTGAAGGGCCAGCGCGCCGCAACCGAGCAGTACCTGGAGAGCCTGCGGGTGCGGCTCACGAGCCTGCAGTCACGCGCCCTGACCTACCGCCCGTACAGCGCGCGCCAGGACGCCTGGCGCATGCCGGATGACCTGGCCGAGAATCTCGTGCGCACGGCGAACGAGCTGCGCGTGCAGAGCAGCTCGCTTGCCGCCAAGGGTGCAGAAGAATCGGCGCTGCGCGCGCAGTTCCAGACGGATATCGAGCGCTATCGCGAGCTGCATGCGATCCATTCGCAATCCGGCTCAGCCGTCCCGCCGCGCGCAGCGGCGGCCACGCGATAGCCCCCGCGTCAGTGCTGGCCGGAATGGCCGAAGCCGCCGGCACCGCGCGCGGAGGCGGTGAATTCCGTCACCACCTCCAGCTGCACCTGCACCACAGGCACGACCACCAGCTGCGCGATGCGCTCGCCCGGACGGATGGTGAAAGGCTCGCTACCGCGATTCCAGCACGACACCATGAGCTGACCCTGATAGTCCGAGTCGATCAGCCCGACGAGGTTGCCGAGCACGATTCCGTGCCGGTGACCGAGCCCCGAGCGCGGCAGGATGAGCGCGGCGAGCGCCGGATCATCCAGGTGAATGGCGAGTCCGGTCGGAATGAGCTCCGTCCTGCCCGGAGTCAGCAGCAGTGGATCCTCGAGGCATGCGCGCAGGTCGAGCCCGGCGGAGCCTTCGGTGGCGTAGGCGGGCGGCGGGAACTCCGTGCCGATACGCGCGTCGAGAATCCGCACCTGCAGCGCGCGGCGAGCAGCGGGGGCGTCGATCAAGCGAGCGCCGTACCGCGCTTGCGCGCGCCGCCGCGGGCGGCCATCTCCTGCGCAATCAGCGTCACGAGCCCGCGCGCGAGGGTGAGCTTGCCCGCGCGGGCGAGCTCGTGGCGGCCGCCCCGAGTCAGCACGATGAGCTGATTCTCCTCGCAGTCGAAGGCCTTATCGTGGCCGACCTCGTTGGCGGCGATCATGTCGAGGTTCTTCTTCAGCAGCTTGCTCCGCGCGTTCTGCTCGACCGACTCGGTCTCCGCGGCAAAGCCGACCACGAACGGCCGCTCGCTGCGCGCAGCTACGGTGGCGAGCACATCGGCGGTGCGCTCCATCGCAAGATCGAGCGTGTCGCTGGTCTTCTTGATCTTCTGCTCCGCAGCACGGGCGGGCCGGTAGTCGGCCACCGCGGCGGTCGAGATGAACAGATCCGTGCCTGGTAACTCGCGCAGCACCGCCGCGAGCATCTCCGATGCGCTCTCGACGTCCACGCGCGTCACGCCCGTGGGTGTCGGCAGGCTCACGGGTCCGCTCACCAGCACGACGCCCGCACCGGCCTCGCGCGCTGCCTGCGCCACCGCAAACCCCATCTTGCCGGAGCTGCGATTGCTGATGAAGCGCACCGGGTCGATGCGCTCGCGCGTCGGCCCCGCGGTGATGAGCACACGGCGGCCGGTGAGAGCTCCCGCCGAGGGTAGCAGCAGGGAATGCACCCGTTCGCTGAGATCGAGCGGCTCGAGCATGCGACCCGCGCCCGTCTCGCCGCAGGCCTGGTCACCCTCTCCCGGGCCGTAGATGTGCACGCCGCGGCCGGTGAGCGTCGCGATGTTGGCGCGCGTTGCGGCATTGGACCACATGAGATGGTTCATGGCGGGCGCCACGGCAATCGGCGCCTCGGTCGCGAGGCACAACGTCGTCAGCAGGTCATTGGCCATTCCGGCGGCGAGCCTCGCCAGAAAATCCGCGCTCGCCGGCGCGATGAGCACTGCCTCGGCCCAGCGAGCCAGCTCGATGTGCCCCATGGCCGCCTCGGCCGACGCATCCCACAGATCGCTGCGGACGGGGCATCCCGAGACGGCCTGGAAGGTGGTCGCGGTGACGAATTCGCGCGCCGCGCGGGTCATTACGACCTGCACCTCGGCGCCGCGCTCACGCAGCCGCCGCACGAGGTCCGCGCTCTTGTAGGCGGCGATGCCGCCGGTGACGCCAAGGAGAATGTGCTTGCCTTGCATGGGAGCTGATCTGGTCCCCACGATTATCGCACCCTCCCCTGCAAAGCGCGTAAGCCGGAGTGCGGCAGTGCGAAATGGCCCCAATCGGAGGACTTTCTCCCCCTCGCGCTCGGCGGTTGGGCCTGCTTAGATTGAGCGCACCCATCCTTAGATCCAACAGTAATGAGCATCCGTCACTGGCCCGGTGCCGAGCGGCCACGCGAGAAGCTTCTCGAGCGCGGGGCACACGCGCTCTCGGACGCGGAGCTACTCGCGCTGCTGCTCGGATCGGGGTTGCGCGGCCACTCAGCAGTAGAGCTGGCACGCACGCTCATCGCGCAATTCGGCTCGCTGCGCATGCTGCTGAACGCCGAAGCCGAGCGTTGTCTTGCGCAGGCCGGGATCGGACCTGCGCGCTATGCCGTTCTCAAAGCAGCGCTGGAGCTGGCACGGAGACACTTCCGGGAAGCCTTGCGCCTGGGGCCGACGCTCGGCGCTCCCGAGGCGACGCGGACCTTTCTCGTGGCGCAGCTGCGTGATCGACCGTACGAGGTCTTCTGCTGCCTGTTCCTCGATAACCGCCACCGCCTCATCGCCTTCGAGGAGCTCTTCCGCGGCACCATCGACCGCGCCGGCGTGCACCCGCGCGAGGTGCTGCGGCAGACCCTAGCGCACAATGCTGCGGCGTTGATCTTCGCCCACAACCATCCATCGGGGGTTCTCGAGCCCAGCCAGGCCGATGAGCTCATCACGCGCCGCCTCAAGGAGGCGCTGGCGCTGGTCGATGTGCGGGTGCTCGATCACTTCATCATAGGCGACGGGCACTGCTATTCGTTCTCAGAGCACGGACTCATTTGATTGGTGGGCACCGGCGGGCGGTGTAACCTCCGCCCGCCGGCACGGCCGCGCTTATTTCAGCACGGCCACCTGCACGTTCTCCGAACCCAAGACGGTCCGGATCTTGGCGCGGTCTGCCTCGCTCTTGTTAGCGGCGTCCACCGAGCCTTCGACCTGGGCATTGATCTGATCGAGCTTGCCGCCCAGGTGATCGAGCGCCGCCCAGTTCTTGTACTCGATGATGAGGATGACGTCGGGATCCTGCGGGTTGTGCGGCTGACCGAGCAGCACCTCATAGCGTGTAATGAGGCCGGCGGCCTTGGCTGCCTCTTGCTGTTTCTTGAAGGTGGTCGCGAGCCAATGCATGTAGTCATCCAAATGGCCGTCGATGGTGCGGATGAAGGTCACGTTCTGTACCGGTCCGTCGTTGTAGTCGCGGCCATCGGCGAAGGCGGTGGTCGACAGGGTCGCAAGAGCGAGCAGAGCGGCGGTCGCGCAGAAGCGCTGAGTCAATCGCGTCATGATGAGTCTCCGGGAGTTGATTTGTATTTGTAGGTATTGCGCCGCCAGCACGTGGAGCATCTCCAGGCCGGCCGTCGGGCGGGGCGTAACCTACACCGATAAACCGCCCGCTGCCGGACTATCGCAGAGCAGGGGCGTCTTCTTGTGATCGCGCCGCGGGGCTGGTATAAAGCCCGCCCCGGGGTCGGTGAGAGTCGCCTCCTCGATCCTAAGTTACTGAATCTCAAGGTTGTTCTTATGTCCCGCGTCTGCGAGGTCACCGGCAAGAAGCCGGGTGTCGGTAACCGCGTCTCTCACGCCAACAACAAGAAGCGCCGGCGCTTCCTGCCGAATCTTCATACGCAGCGTTTCTGGCTGGAAACCGAGAAGCGCTGGGTGACGTTGCGCCTCACGGCCGCTGGCATGCGGACAGTCGAGAAGAAGGGCATCGACAAGGTCGTCGCAGAGCTGCGCGCCCAGGGCCACAGGCTCTGAGGCGCCTGAAGGAGCCATCATGCGTGAGAAGGTCAAGCTGCTGTCCTCGGCCGGAACGGGCCACTTCTACGTAACGACCAAGAACAAGCGTCTGCACCCGGACAAGATGGAAGTGCGGAAATTCGACCCCGTGGCGCGCAAGCACGTCGCCTACAAAGAATCGAAGATCAAGTAGCCCTGCCCGAACTTCCCGAAGTCGAGACGACGCGGCGCGGCCTCGCGCCGCACGTGCGTCGCCGCCGCATCGCCAGGCTCTCGGTATACGAGCCGCGGCTGCGCTGGCGCGTGGCGCGCGATCTGCCGCGCAAGGTTGCGGGGCAGCGAATCGTGCGCGTTGACCGGCGCGCAAAGTACCTGCTGCTCCGACTCGAGTCCGGGACACTGCTGCTGCACCTCGGCATGTCGGGCAACCTGCGCGCAGTGCCGGGCGGCACCCCGCGTCTCGCTCATGATCATTTCGACCTGTTGCTGGATTCGGGCGTCGCACTGCGCTTCAACGACCCGCGCCGTTTCGGCAGCCTCCTCTACACCGCTGGCGAGCCGCAGCGACACCCGCTGCTCGCGCATCTGGGGCCCGAGCCCTTCTCTTCGGCCTTCGATGGCGACTATCTCTACCACATCACCCGCGGACGGCGCGTCGCCATCAAGCACCTTCTGATGAACAGCCGTCTGGTGGTTGGCGTCGGCAACATCTACGCGAGCGAGGCGTTGTTTCGGGCGCGCGTGCGCCCCGGACGGGCCGCGCGCAGCTTATCGCGCGCGGAGGCGGCGCGTCTCGTGCGCGGCGTGCGCACCGTGCTGCGTCAGGCAATCCGCTCCGGCGGCACCACCTTGCGCGACTATCTGGGGGCCGACGGCGCGCCCGGATATTTCCGTCAGCGGCTGTACGTCTACGAACGTCGTGGCAAGCCGTGCCGGCGCTGCGGCAATGCGGTGCGGGCGATGTCCCAGGGACAGCGCTCCACGTACTATTGTCCGAGCTGTCAGAAGTAGCCGCGGCACGCGCAACGAGCCTCGTTATATGAGCCGGCACATCATCGACCATCTTTCGCGCGCCGACCCGGTGCTCGGCAACCTGATCCGTGCCGTGGGTCCCAGCCGCCTTGCGCCGGAGGGCGACTGCCATCCCTTCCAAACGCTCGCGCGCGCCATCGCTCACCAGCAGCTCAATGGCACCGCCGCCAACACCATCCTCGGGCGGCTGGTGGATTCCTGTGGCGCCGGAGTGTTCCCGACCCCGCAGCAGGTGCTGGCAGCTTCAGTCGAGAGCCTGCGCGGCGCCGGCTTCTCCTTTGCCAAGGTCGCCGCGCTGCGGGACCTCGCGGAGAAGACACTCGCCGCGGTCGTCCCCGATGCGGCAACCCTGCTGCGGCTCACCGACGAAGAGATCATCGCGCGCCTCACGCAGGTGCGCGGCATCGGACGGTGGACCGTGGAGATGCTGCTCGTGTTCCAGCTCGGCAGACCCGACGTGCTGCCGGTCGACGATTTCGGCGTACGCAGCGGCTTTCAGGCGGCCTACGGACTTGCGCGCTTGCCGCGACCACAGGCGCTCGCCGCGTGGGGCGAGCGCTGGAAACCCTACCGCACGACCGCGGCCTGGTACCTGTGGCGCGCGCTCGAGCTGAAGCGTGCCGGGGCACTGCCGCAGCCGGCCGAGCGCATACGCATGCCGAGGATTCGCAAGCGGCGGCGCAGCGCCGCCCGCCGGGTCGGGGCGAAAAAGCGTCGGCCAGCCCTCAGGGCCGGCGGTACTTCTTCAGCTCCGCTTCGACGATCGGGTGCACGAAAGCACTCACGTCCCCGCCGAACACGGCGATCTCCCGCACCAGGGTCGAGGAAATGAACGAGAACGGCTCCTGCGGTGTCAGGAAGACGGTCTCGAAGTTGCGATCGAGGTGCCGCGACATGTTGGCGAGCTGGAACTCGAACTCGAAATCCGACACTGCACGCAGGCCGCGCACGATCACCGCATCCTGGTAGCGGCGGGCGAAATCCACCGTGAGTCCGGCGTAGCCCTGCACCTCGACATTCGGCAGGTCGTGCAACACCCGGCGCGCCAGGTCGACGCGCTTTTCGAGGCTGAACAGCGGGGTTTTATTCGGGTTGGCGGCGATGGCGACGACCACGTGATCGAAGATCGAAGCGGCACGGCGCACCAGGTCCTGGTGGCCGTTGGTGATCGGATCGAAGGTGCCCGGATAGACGGCGTTGGGTTTCATGCGTTATGTGTACCCGGCGCGGCGTGCGCAAACAGATGATAACCGACCTCTCCGGCCTGCTTCGCCTTCAGTGGCTGCCAGCTCGCAGGCAGCTGCGGCAGACCGTCGCCGGCCGCGCATTCCACATAGATGAGAGCCCCTGCTTTGAGCCAGTGGCGCTCATCGAGCAGCGCCGCGGCCTGACTGAGCAGCTGCGAGGCAAACGGCGGATCGAGGAACACGATGTCGAGCGGCCGGGCGACGCCCGCGAGATAACGCAGGGCGTCGGCACGCTCCACGCGCGCATTCGCGGCCTGCCACTCCGTGAGAAGCATGCTGAGCGCGCGGGCCGCGCTGGCATCGCGCTCGATGAAAGTGACCTGAGCCGCACCGCGCGAGAGCGCTTCGAGACCGAGGGCACCGCTGCCGGCGAAAAGATCGAGGCATTGCGCGCCACGCACCGCTGCGCCCAGCCAGTTGAAGAGCGTTTCGCGCACGCGATCCGGGGTCGGGCGGATGGCGTCGCTCGCGGGGAAACGCAGCTTTCGGCCGCGCCAGGTTCCGCCAATGATGCGCAGCATGCGCGCGCGCGCGGCCCTTCTCGCCGGAACGGCCGCGCTGCGCTTCGACTTGCCACCCAACGCCAAGCGCGCTCAGTCCTTTCCGGGCCGCACCTTGCCACTGTTCTCGCCGTGAGCGTACTCTAGCTTGGCTCGTTCAACAGCGCTCAAGCAGCACCGGCAGGAGGGGGTCACGGCGGTGGCCGGTGAGCCATAAGAATCAGATGGCTCGCGAACTACAGCAGAACACCGACCGCCGGCGTCTGACTCACGCGTGACAAGGTCGGCCAGGAGCTTCCAGGGATATGAAAAGACTCATCGCCGCCAGCCTGGTCTCAGGCGTGTTGTCGCTCGTAGCCGGCTGCGGAAACAGTGGCTACGGCACGGTCGGACAGCCTGACCTTACCGGCTTCAACGGTAACCCCGGGACCCCGTCGTGCAGTAGTCCGGCACGACCAGCCAACACGGCATTGTATTGTCCCGCGGCGGGAATTCTGCCCTACCCCTTTGACGCGTACTTCGCGGGCTCGACCGACGGCACACTCAACATCCAGCCGCCGAATCCGCTGCTGCCGTTGCAGGATGCGGTCAACGCCCTCGATGGCTTCTCGACGATTGCGCCGATCCGTGAGCGCTTCAACGGGCCGATCGATGCGGCCTCGCTCGCCGCTCCCGGTGCCGTCGTGGTCATTCACATCAGCACCAACAACCTCACCAAGGCGCCGGTGAAACCCGCCGCCGTGGGCGGCACGGGCAAGTTCGTCCCCTTGGTCGGCTGCGTGCAGGGTGGCGCGTGCGCGGGGGCCGACTACATGGTCGCGCCGGCGTCAGACGATCCTTCGATCCTCGAGATCACGCCGCTCAAGCCGCTCGCCGCCAGCACCTGCCTGCCCACCCCACCCCAGACCACGTCCCCGTGCCTCGCCGCCGACGGAGGCAATGGCGAGGCCTATCTGGTACTGCTCACCAAGGCCATCACGGTCGGCGGTGCGCCGGCCGTACCCGACGTGGACTATGCCAACTTCCAGGGCGCTCTCGCCTCAGGCGGGCCGACCTGCCCGAGCATCACGGATCCGACGCTGAACGCGCTGTGCCAGTTGACCGGTGCGCACCTTGGGTTCGCGCAGCTGTTGGCGCAGGTCATGCCGGGTTTCAATCCCGCGAACGTGGTGGCGTCCTTCGACTTCTCGACCGAGTCGACCCTCGACACGCTCGCGGCGGCCGCATCGCTCGCGACTCCGCAGCTGATCAAAGTGAGCCCGACGGGGCTGAACACACATGACTTCAATGCCAATAGCCCGGGGTTCGCCGACGTGTACGTCGGCGTGATGACGCTCCCGTACTACCTGGCGACGACCGCCGTGAGCCCGACCGCGCCGGACACCGAGTACTGGCACGCATCGGCGGCCACCGCGCCTGACAAGATGAGCACGCTCACGACGCGCTTCAACCCGTTCCCGGTGCCGACGTTGAAGGCACTGCAGGTACCGGTGCTGATGACGGTGCCCAACATCGGCTCCGGCGCGACAAAACCGACATCCGGCTGGCCAGTCACTATCTTGCAGCACGGGCTCACGGCGAACCGCACGAACCTGTTCGGGATTGCAGATGCGCTCGCGCACGGCGGATTCGTCGGAATCGCCATGGACCTGCCACTGCACGGGCTCACGGTGCCGTACAACGTCAAGGACCCCACCACCTATCTGTACGCCAGCTCCGGCAACCCGTGGTACCAGCCTCTCGGGTTGCCCGCGACGGGCTCGATCGAGCGCACCTTCGACCTGAACACCATCAATATGGCCGCGGGCCTGCCTGGTCTCGACCCGAGCGGCTCTCACTACGTCAACCTGAAGAGCGTGCTCACTTTTCGCGACAACTTTCGTGAATCGTCGGTGGACCTGGTGACACTCGCCGAGTCTGTCGGCACCATCACGCTGCCATCGCCTGCGACGGCCCCATACATCGATCCATTCGACGTCCATTTCATCGGCCATTCGCAGGGTTCAATCATCGGCACCGGCTTTCTCGCCGTGATGCCCCGCCAGGCGATACTGACCGCCACCCTTGCCAATCCGGGCGGCAAGTTCGCCTACCTCGGGATCGAGTCACCGACATTCGGTCCCCCGACGATCGCGGGTCTCGAGAAAGCGAGCAACGGGTTACTGACGCCCGGCACGACGCCCTTCGCCCAGTACATCCGTGACAGCCAGTCGATCCTCGACGCCGGAGATCCGTTGAATTTCATCGGACTCGCAGCCCTGCAGCATCCGATTCACATGATCGAGGTCGTCGGCACCACACCCCCGCCGGCGGGTTGCAACCCGCAGACGCCGCCGGCAGGGTGTCCCGACCAGGTCGTCCCCAACGATGCGACCGACCTACTGATCACTGCCGGCGGCTTTACACAGGTGCATCCGCCCGGCGCGGGCAATCCTGCTCCCGGCTCCCCTCCGCTGCCCCCCTCGGTCGTCAGATTCACGGCGGGAGTCCACAGCTCTTTCCTCGATCCGACGGCGAGTTCCGCGGCTTTCTTTGAAATGCAGACCGAAGCGGTGACGTTCGCGGCCACGGATGGCACGTATCTGCCGGTTACACCGGGCGCTCCAGTCCAGTAACGCGGCCAAGCCGCCGCGGCGAGCACCCGAAGGGCGGCCGAAGGGCCGCCCTTCTTCTTGGCCCGCTACAATGCCGGCCTATGTTCCGCCGCGCTCCCGAAAACGCCAACGCATCGGGCGAGGACCGTCCCGGGTTCCTCCGCCGCCTGCGCGATCGCCTCAACCGCGGCAATTCCTGGCTCACCTACGATCTCGCCGACCTGCTGCGCGGACGGCAGATCGATGCCGCGCTCCTGGAAGAGCTCGAGACGCGGCTCATCACCGCCGATGTGGGCGTCGAGGCGACCGAGCGCATCCTCGAAGGGCTGCGCCAGCGCGTGGCGCGGCGCGAGCTCGCCGATGCGCGTGCGCTGATCACGGCGCTGCGCGAGGCGATCGTGGAGATCCTCGCACCCTGTGCGCAGCCGCTGCAGTTCGACCCCACGCATCGACCGTTCGTCATCCTCGTCGCCGGGGTGAACGGCTCGGGCAAGACCACCACCATTGGCAAGCTCGCGCGGCGCTGTACCAGTGAGGGCCGGTCGGTGCTCCTCGCCGCCGGTGATACCTTCCGTGCCGCGGCGATCGAGCAGCTGAAGGTGTGGGCCGAGCGTACCGGCGCGGACTTCGCCGCGCAGCTTCCCGGCGCCGATCCCGGCGCGGTGGTATTCGACGCCCTGTCGGCCGCGCGTGCGCGCGGGAGCGAGGTGGTGCTCGCCGATACCGCCGGGAGGCTCCACAGCCAGTCTCACCTGATGGAGGAGTTGAAGAAGGTGAAGCGTGTGATTCAGCGCTTCGACCCGAGCGCGCCGCACGAGGTGCTGCTGGTGCTCGATGCCAACCAGGGCCAGAACGCACTGGTGCAGGCCCGGCAGTTCCATCAGGCCGTGGGCGTCACAGGACTCGTGCTCACCAAGCTCGACGGCACCGCCAGGGGTGGGATCGTCATTGCGATCGCCAATGAGCTCGGAATTCCGATCCGCTACCTCGGCGTGGGCGAGGCGCCCGAGGACTTCGGCGAGTTCGATGCGGCGGCCTTCGCCACCGCGCTCACCGAAGGACCCGAGGAGCGTGGCACCGGCAGCGAGGCGGGCGCGGCATGATCGTTTTCGACCGGGTGAGCAAGCGCTACCCCAACGGGCGCGAGGCACTCAATAACGTCAGCTTCAGCATCCACACCGGCGAGATGGTGTTCCTCACGGGCCGCTCGGGTGCCGGCAAGAGCACGGTGTTGAAGCTCATCGCACTGCTCGAGCGGCCGACCCGTGGCGCTGTCACGGTCGCGGGGCGTAACACGCAGACGCTGAAGGCGCGGCACATCGCCGCTTTCCGCCGCCACATCGGCGTGGTCTTCCAGGATCACAAGCTGCTCGCCGACCGGCCGGTGTACGACAACGTCGCGCTTCCGCTCGCCGTAGCTGCAACTCCCCTGAAGGAGATCGACCGGCGCGTGCGCGCCGCGCTCGACCAGGTGGGTCTCCTCGGCAAGGAGCGTGTGTTGCCGCTCGAGCTCTCCGTCGGCGAGCAGCAGCGCGTCGGCATCGCCCGCGCCGTGGTCAGCAAGCCCCCGCTGCTGATCGCCGATGAGCCGACGGGCAATCTCGATCCGGACCTGTCGCTCGAGGTGATGCGACTGTTCCGGCGCTTCCAGGATGTCGGCGTCACGGTGGTGATCGCGAGCCACGACCATACCCTCGTGCGCGAGTTCGGCCAGCGGGTCATCGTGCTCGAGAACGGCCAGGTACAGGGAGACGCCGCCGACCCGCTGCCCTCGGTGCTGGCCTACCGATGAGTCTCGCGGTCTCCGGCGGCCGCCACCTCCAGGCCATGCTGGGGGCGCTCGGCCGGCTTGTGCACAGTCCGCTCGCAACGTTGCTCACGCTGCTCGTGATCGCACTGGCACTGGCTCTGCCGACTGCGCTGCGGCTGTTCGTGACCAACGCGCAGGCAGCGACCGGCAACTTCGCCAACGCGATCGATCTGTCGGTGTTCCTCAAGACCGACGTTCCGCTCGTGAAGGCCCAGCAGCTGGCGCAGGCAGCGCAGCGCCGTCACGATGTCGCCTCCGTCACGCTGATCCCCGCGGACCAGGGGCTCGAGGACTTCAGGACCTACTCGGGATTTGGCGATGCGCTGGTGGCGCTCAAGGAGAATCCACTGCCCCACGTGCTGCACGTGCGGCCGCGGCCCGAGGACAGCTCTGCCGCCGCGCTCGAGGCACTGCGCAACTACTTCACTGCCTGGCCCGAAGTGGACCTCGTGCAGTTCGACTCGGAGTGGGTCATGCGCTTCAACGCCATACTCGAGGTGCTGCGGCGGCTGTTGCTCATCGCAGCAGTCCTGCTCGGCATCGGCGTGCTGGCGGTCGTCGGCAACACCATCAGGCTCGAGATCGCGGCCCGCCGGCCCGAGATCGAGGTCACCAAGCTCGTTGGCGGCTCGAACGCCTTCGTGCGCCGGCCCTTCCTGTACACGGGTGTGTTGTATGGCCTGGGTGGTGCGCTGCTCGCCTGGGCGATTATCACCGTCACCGTGTTGGTGCTGGGTCAGCCGGTGACGACGCTCGCGCGGCTCTACGGCAGCCGCTATCTGCTGCACGGCCCCTCGATGACGGATATCGCCGTTCTGCTCGGTGCCGGGGCGGTACTCGGATGGCTCGGTGCGTGGATCTCGGCGGCCCGGCACCTGCGCCGCATCGAGCCGCGCGCCTGAAGACCACCCTGCCGAGTGGCGACAGACTCCCCAACCGGGGTCCCCGAGAAATTGCGCGTCTTGCTGATCGCTGTGCGCTCGCCGACTAGGGCAAGCGCAATTTCTTGGGGCGGGTTTTCAGGTGGTTGCGGCCGTGCCCACGTCGCGAGCGACCATGGTCGCTTCCACCCAGCGGCGGATGCGGCGCGCATCGGCCACCCGCGTGCGCTTACCGAAGGAGTTCAGCAGCACGATCACTACGGGACGGTCCTCGATCACGGTCTGCATCACCAGGCAGCGGCCCGCCTCGTGGATATAGCCGGTCTTCTGGACCACGATGTTCCAGTCGGGCTTGCTGACGAGTGAGTCGGTATTGCGGTAGCGCACGAGGTGACGGCCGACATGCACCTCGTAATCGCCGTCGGTGGAGTATTCGCGGATCGCGGCGACTTTTGCGGCTGCCATCACCAGCTTGGAAAGGTCCTCCGGGCTCGCGACGTTCTCATCGGAGAGTCCCGTCGGCTCGACGAAATGCGCGCTCGTCATTCCGAGCTCGCTCGCCTTGGCGTTCATGGCGATCACGCAGGCTGCGATCCCGCCCGGATACGTGCGTCCGAGCGCATGGGCCGCGCGGTTCTCCGATGCCATCAGGGCGAGGTGCATGAGGTCCCCGCGCGAGAGTTGCGTTCCGGGCGCGAGTCTCGAGACGGAGCCCCGGCCGGAGAAGCGGTCATCCTCGGTCACGGTCAGCATCTCATCGAGTGACTGGCCGGCCTCCGCGACCACCAGTGCCGTCATGAGCTTGGTGATCGAGGCGATCGGGAGGGCGATGTCCGAGCGCCGCGAATAGAGCACCGAGGAGTTACTGAGGTCGAGCACGAGCGCCGCGCTCGAGCGCAGTGCCGGATCGGTCAGTGAGGGGCGGGCACTGTACCTGAGATGCGTGCGATGCGCGCTGCCAGCGGGAACGGCTGCCTGCGAGAGTGCAGCAGCGAGCGACAGGCATATGGCCGTCGTCGCAAGACCGAACCAGCGAACCCTATTCATCGACCCCTGTGCCTCGCTCCCCGAGTCAGTTGAGTGTATCAGAGCATTCTTTATGTCATGCATTCGTGACGTATTCTTAAGTTTTTACGCGCCTTATCCGCGTCGCTGCCGGCCGGATCGATGGTGCGGTCATAACACGGTCGGCGCGTGACGTACTGCTCGCCCTAGTGCGGCCAGAGCCAGCCGAAGGTGCCGCCGGTGAGCGCTGCGTAGATGAGCCCGTCGAGCGCCGCTTTGAGCGTCAGGCTCCATGAGCGGCGATACCAGATGGAGAGCTCGCACAGTGCGAGCGCGTAGCCGATGAAGGCCGTTGCTCCGACGATCTGGAATACGCGCAGGTAGGGCGTGCCGGCGGGCAGGGTGCGCCCGCCGATGTAGGCGCAGAAGATGCTCACCACGATGAGAAATACGAACCACTGCACGAGGCTCCGCCGCATCGACAGCATGCCGTTAGGCATCACCGTCAGCACCGCGACCGGGCCCTGCTTCAATTTGTCCTTGAACTCCGGCGAGCGCATCTCCTGCATCCCGCTCGCGCGCGGGATGAAATAGTCCCCTGGAGGAATGGCGAGCGGCCGCAGGGCGCCGAGCACTTCGGATTCGCGCGGCATCGGCGGGAAGTCGCCCCGATGCCAGAACGGCCCCATGTGGATTACCGTGCTCGCCACGAACACGATCACCGCCGACACCAGGATCGGCAGCCACAGCGAAGCAATGGTGATCATCGCGCCTCCCTCATTTCTTGTGCCCCCGGATCCTGCGCGGAACCCTGCAGCTTTTCTCCGACTCTACCGAGAAACCGTCCCGCGGTTAATGAGGGCCCCGCCTGAGCCCGGGCGCCCGCGTTTTCCTCGGGTCACCGTTTAGGTCAAGTTCAAGCTTCGCCCTTCTGCGAGCCGGGGGGCGAGCCCGGGGGCCGAGCCCCGTCGTCCGAGGGGTCCACGGCTCCCCAGAAGGGGGATTACACGCGGCCCCGCTCGCGCGCAAGCTGTTGTTGGGAAAGGGTGTAGGGCGAGGGGCCCTGGGAACTTGTCTGGCCTTTAGCACTCTAAGGAGTCGACTGCTAAGATGCCCATCCGAACCACGGGAGATTCAATGACTGCAGGTGCACTGGTTGCCCGCCCGGGCGATCTGGCCTTGG
>Ga0210384_10002216_pt1 | contig 24136 bp, 23 predicted proteins | sample IncBWH2MmetaG_FD_160574 | JGI IMG/M metagenome (GOLD analysis project Ga0210384, IMG submission 160574) | Forest soil microbial communities from Barre Woods Harvard Forest LTER site, Petersham, Massachusetts, United States - Inc-BW-H-2-M | ecosystem: Environmental > Terrestrial > Soil >...
GCCTTGGGGATGTACACCCTACGCACCGGTTTCGCTCGGTACGCTCCTCGCTTCAGTCTATGGGAGAGATCCTGGAGGTTGTCCTCGAGGGTCTCGCCGTAGTGCCGCCACGTCTCCCCATCGACGCCCGGCGCCGCTTCCTTCTTCAAGCCGAAGTAAGCCTCGCGGAGCCTTTCCGGATCGTAGATATGGTGGAGGAGCGCGGTGAACCGCATCTTCTTATCCTTCTTTGCTGCTTGACGTACCCGCTCCAACGCGCTGAGCGCGTCTTCCCGGCTCGGTGTCCGGGACGCGTTTTGCTGGGGCAGGTTCCCTTTGGCCAGACCTCTTCCCTCCATTCCCTCCGTTGCCGGTTGCCCGGCATTGTTCGGGGACTTCTCAGGTACTGCAGGCCTGTCCGACTTCCCAGGTCCGTTCGTCATCGGCGTGCGTCCCTAGACTTCCCGATGCGTCCCAAGGCGACTTCTGCCCTGGGCGAACTTGGGATCTCCCGGTTCCCGAGCGAGGTGCTTCCGTACGTGCACGGGGTCTCTGACCGCGCGGGACTCCAGTGCACCTCGCGGTATCGGTGCACCGAATGGGGCCTTCCGCATCTCCTTACGGCGTCGGCGTCCCGGAGTGAGTCTCTTACGCGGCTGAATACCCGGCCCGCACCTTCCCTTGTCAACGCTTCGACGCCGCCCTCGCGAGCGGCTCCGCATGACTCAGGGCCGATGTGGGTCGCTACTTCACATTCGTATGACTCTTTCATTCACTACACCTCGCCGGTTTTAACCGGCGCACAAGGAGAATGGTCATGAAGAAACAGATGCTACTCTTCGCAGCTGTCTGCCTATTGATCGGAAAAGCGGTGATCCCAGCCCATGGTCAAACCGGCAGCGTGAAGGTCAAGGTCCCGTTCAGCTTCATCTTGGGAGACAAAACTTACCCGGCCGGCGAATATGGATTCTTGGCGGGGAAAACCAACGTTGTCGTCCAAAATTCAGACGGCACACGCATCGCGATGCGGATGGCTAACCATGTTACTGGCAGTTCCGCGGGCAAGAACGGGCAAGTGATCTTTGAGTGCTATATCGATCAGTGCTTTCTGTCTCAGATTTGGACACCGGGTCAGGACGATGGACGCGAACTGCTCCGATCTCGGAGGGAGATGTTTGCCGCGACGAAACACGTGGGAACATACATGGCCTTACTGGGAACGGGCGCTCGGCAATGATGCACAACATGGGGGAAGCGGTCACGTGACAAGGCCCCTTCCCCTCTGACTCTCGCAAGAGCAATGGTCCGAGTTAACGCCGAAGGCTGACTAACTTTTCGCTGGATATTTCGTCCAATGCGCATGCGTCTGACGAAGTCAGCGATCGTCGTTTTCGCTTGTAGTGCGCTGATTTGGCCGCAGGTGGGCCAGCTGAAAACAGCCGACGCGGTTCTGAAAAGATACCAGCAGGCGCTGGGCGGTGTGGACGCCATAGCCAAGGTCCAATCCGAAACCGTGCGCGGTGAAGTTGAGGGCACGGGTATGTCCGGTAAGGCGAGCTTCGTTTATTACGCCAAGCCCTTCAAGACGCTGTCTAAAGTCACGCGCGCCAACGGCAGCGAGGTCGTCTCAGGATTTGACGGCAGCATTTCCTGGTCCGTCGATCCGAAGGGAGCAAGCATCGACAAAGACACCGCTCTCGAAGCCGTGCGCCGGGACGCCGATCTGCAATATGCGCTCCACCAGCCCGACTATTTCAAAAAGCTCGAATTCGCTGGCGTCACTGATTTTGAAGGCCGCCCTTGCTATTGGCTTCACGGCACCACCCACTGGGGCAAGGACAACAATCAGTTCTACGATGTTCAAACCGGACTGCTCGCCGGTTACCGATTTCAATCTGACGACCCGTCTGCGGGTATCACGACGGCCCAGTTTCTGGACTACAAAAGTTTCGGTGGGCCGCTGGTGGCGACGAAAGTGATTTTCCGCACCGGCAACCACGTCCGGACGTTCACATATATATCCGTGGCCTACGAACCGGTTGCGGATTCTGTGTTCGAATTGCCGCAGGCTGTCAAGGCGCTGCTGAATTGATCCGTCGGCGGTCTGGCCCAATGATCAAAAGGAAGGCCGCCTTCTACCCTTCCCACACAAACGCATCAAACACTCGCTTGGTGTCGAACCCCAGACGTTGATAGAGATCCACGGCGCGTGCGTTGGCTTCCGTCACGGTCAGGGAGAGCGTCGAGAAGCTTCGCTGGCGCAGACTGTTGACGGTCACCTCCAGCAGCGCCTCGCCGATTCCGTGCGAGCGATACTCTGGCAGCACGCAAACCTGAGTCACGTGGCCAACATCGTGGCGCACGCGGGAACACAGGATCAGTCCAATCAAGTTGCGCGTCCGCTTATGTATTGCTACGAAGGAAGAATCCGCATCGAAGACTCCGCAGCCTGGAAAGCGCACGATGTTATTCAGAAAGCGCAGCGATCCGCTTAAGCTGCGGTACTGATCATTGATCTCCGAATCCACGTGCCCGCGGTAGGCGGTCGTAATTACAGCGGCGGCTGGCTGATAGTCGGGCTCGGTCCAACGGCGGATCTCGATATCAGGATCGAGCGCCGTAGCCGACTTCCTCATACTCTCCAAAGGCAGAACCATGAATAGCCGGGCATGCCGCTGGAATCCCTGCTCGACAAACGGCTGCGACACTGCTCCGGTTTCGTGCACCAGTAACTGCGCCTCTACGCGATGAATGCCCGGCGACTGCTGCAGGGTTTCAATCACGTGAGTCAGCAGGCGCGTTTCCACTTCGTATACGTTCGACAACCGGCCGTCGTCGCCAACGAATAAGTCGCCGATCACGCCCTTGCTGCCCTCGTAGACGAAAAAGGCGTACCCGAAAATGCGTCCGCGATCGATGGCGGCATATCCGGGTAGTATCTTGGCCTCCACGTAGCGCAGAATCATGTCCGCCGAGCCGCTATAGTCCCAGGAAAGCAGGCGCGACCAGACTTCGGCTTCGTCCTCGAGTAACGGACGCAGATCGGCAGACGAAAAATGCCTGAGGTCAAGAATTTCCAGACGAGGGCTCCTGAAGAGTTCGGGCTTAACTAAAGCGCTCATGGCAGCCACGAAATCCGAGTGTAGTTGCTTCGATGCACAAGAGGCAAACCGGGGACACGCTGAAGTAACAGGGTTGGAGAACAGCATTTAGCCCAGGCAGCTGGCTTGGGTGCTAGCGCTCCTCGATTTTCCTCCCTTCCACCCAGTAATAATCGACGCCCTGCGGCGCAAAGCTTCCCAGGTAGGTAACTCGCCGTCCAACCGTCCATTTCGCCACGCTTACCTGCGATCCCTCTGGAGCGATCACCAGGTGTTCTTGGATAGGCGCCTGACCTAGTTCATAGCGAGCAATGTCTTGATTGCGATAGAACTGCAGCCCGTATTGTGTTTCTCGCGAGAGCCCTAAGATGGCAAGAGGCACGGTCCGGTTCTCTATCTTACTGAGCTCTGCGGCTAGAGGACGCGCTGAGAGTGTGGCGTCCAGCGCGGGCGCGCCGATCCGCAATGCCGCCCATAGCGCCAGCACTACGGGAACCAGCGTTACGAAACGCAAGACTCGCAGACCGAACCGGCGGTAGAGCGTAACCACCATACCAACTCCCAGGACCATGGCGAATGCCAGGGAGATCTCCAATGCCCGGCCCCAGGGCAGCCGATGTTGAAACACGATGTACTGCAGCATCAACGCCGGAACCACGAGCAGCGCCGCTACAATAGAATGTAGAACAATGGGCAGAATTCGCGGGCGCTCCTCATCGTTCGCGTGACGCCTCACGTATTCCGTCAGAAGCAGAGTGCCTGCCGGCAACGCAGGCACGATATAGCCCGGCAACTTAGACGCGGACAGAGAAAAGAACGCCAGCGGTGCAATCAGCCAGATCACCAGAAATGCGCTGAACTCATCCTCGGAGTGAACCATCTTGCGCCCTTCTGCCCACCATCCGCGGACGCTTTCGAGCAGTGCCGACGCTACCAACATGGTCCAGGGGAGCAAGGCCAGCAGGACAACCGGCAGGTAATACCAAAACGGCTGATGATGGTGATAAAGATCGGTGCCGAAGCGTGCCAGATTGTGCTCCAGAATGAAAACCCGAAAGAATTGCGGGTTCCTTATTTGCACGGCGAAGTACCAGGGCAGCCCGACCGCGCAAAATAGTAGGATGCCTGGTGTCCAAAGCGTTCGCCAGATAATCTGACGCTCACCCTTCGCAAGGGCAAACATCACAATGATTACCGCTGCGAGAGCTGGTGCCACCGGCCCTTTGGCAAGCGTCGCTAACCCGAGGAAGATGTAGAACCAGGCCAGGTAGGTTTTGCTGCCACTCTCATGCCAGGCATACCACGCCAGCAACGCGATAGTGAAACTCGCAGCGAGTGGCATATCCGTCGAAGCGGCACGGGCAAACCCGATCACTCCCGCCGCTGACGCTGTCATCAGGGCGCCATCGAGATGAAATCCCGGACGGAAGCGGCGCAGAAAAAGACAAACCGCAATCACCATCAGCGTGGCGTCCAGCGCCGAGGGCAGCCGCGCCGCCCAATCACTCACGCCAAAGACCCTGTACGCCACCATTGCTTGCCAGTAGTAAAGCGCGGGTTTCTCCAGCCAGGGTTTCCCCCCAAGCGTCGGCGTGATCCAGTCATGCCGGGCAAGCATCTCGCGGGCTACTTGCGCATAGCGTGGCTCATCCGCCCCTACCAGGCCGAAATAGGCAAGGCCAAAGAAAAACAGGAAGGCGCAGAATCCAAAGAGCAGCAGCCAATCGGTGAGTGCAGGCCGGCGCTCAGTCAAGGCGGTAGGTTTGGAGATGTCGGGGATTCGTTCTCCTCATTGTTAAATTTTGATCAAAGGCTCCCCGTGCCATCGACAATCAAAAGTCAGCAATCATCGCAGGGAACCTAATGTATGGAGGGGCCAGGCCGCAGCTCCGCCAGCACTCGCGCGGTGGCTGCGGACAATGGGCCGTCGAGCGAGCACCCGCTGGCGCATTGATGACCGCCACCGCCAAAGCGCTCGGCGACAGCGGCCACATCCAACTCGCCTTTGCTGCGCAGGCTCACGCGAAAGCGGCCTCCCGGAAGCTCGCGAAAGAACACCGCTACTTCGACATCTTGGATGGAGAGCGCGTAGTTCACCAGCCCTTCACAATCTTCTTCTTTGGCATGACAGCTTTCCATTTGCTCCTGGCTCACTGAGATCCAGGCCAGCGGTCCCTCGCGATGCAAGTTCGAAAGCGCCGCGCCCAGCAGTCGCATCTTGGCAGTGGAGTGTCCGAAATAAACACTACGAGCGCAACGAGCCGGATCGGCTCCAGCCAGCACCAGTTCCCGCGCCAGCGCGAAGGTGTGTTCGTTGGTGCCTTCGAACATGAATGAGCCAGTATCCGTTAGCACCGCCGTATACAGGCAAGTTGCGATCTCAGGAGAGATTTTCACGCCAGCTTCCCGGGCGAGACGGTAAACCATCTCCGCCGTCGCGACCGCCTTGGGATCAATCCAGTTCACGTGCGCAAACGGCCGCCCGCTCACGTGATGATCGATGCTGATCAAAAACCGCTCCTCCAGACCCAGCAGGCGCGTGCGTTGAATGCTGTCGCACTCCAAGATGATCGCTGCCTCGTAGTTCCCGTTGACGCGCTCCGCCTGGACAACTTTGTCCGCGAACGGCAGCGGACGGTAAATCCGCGGCACGCCGTCGTGCAGAACCACTTCGGCTTCCTTGCCCATGACGCGCAGGATCTGGCCGCAGGCCAGCGCCGAACCAATCGCATCGCCGTCCGGCCGCGCATGCGAAGTCAGCACAAACCGGCTGCGCTGCTCGATGTGTTTGAGAACTTCCCTCAACATGGGTACTCGACACCTCTTACGTGCCCCAACTGCGCCATCACGCCCCATTTCGCCGCACACTCTAGCCTCTCAGTCATCCCGAGCGCAGCGGTCTTTACTTCCTTGCGTCATCCCGAGCACAGCCGTTCTTTACTTCCTTGCGTCATCCCGAGCGCAGCCGTTCTTTACTTCCTTGCGTCATCCCGAGCGAAGTCGTTCTTCATTTCCCTGCGTCATCCCGAGCGAAGCCGTTCTTCATCTCGCGGGAGTCATCCCGAGCGAAGCCGTTCTTCAGGCGGAGCGAGGGATCTCGCGCGCACCATGACTGCTGCCGTCATTCGGTCCGCACCGCACTGCTGCACGCAAGATCCCCTTCGACTCCGCTCAGGGCTGGCTTTCGCAAGCTCAGGATGACGCCCTAAAACAAGGGCCACGATTTCAAGTGACGCTTACCCGCGCCTTCAAAACGCTTCCCGCAATCCGGCTATCTTTTTCTTTTCTTCGCGCGACCCAACAGCTCATCAATCCGTGCGCCATATTGTTGCGACCGGTCCAGTTGGAAGTAGAGCTCCGGCGGACGTCGTAGGTGCAATCTCTCCGCTACTACGCGGCGGATGTATCCGACTGCCGCGGTCAATCCCTCCAGCGAATCGTCGGCTTCATCTTCATCGCCTTCCACGGTCACGAAAACCCGCGCCGAGCGGGCATCTTCAGCGATCTCCACGCTGCTCACGCTGACCAGCCCAATGCGCGGATCGCCGAGTTCGCCTTCGACTATGGTCTCAATTTCTTCGCGTAGGGCCTCTCCCATCCGCTCCCGATGATATTTCTGCCCCCTCCGTTCCACCGCCGCACCTCTAGGTAAAACGAATGAGAATATCAGAAAATCCCAGCTCGGATCTCATTTTGCATCGGACTCCGGCTTCATGCTTGGCTGGTTCCGTGATCTTGTCAAGCCCCTGAATTTGCCCAAATCCTCGCAAGCCATTCAGTTCTTGGACGATATATTTTCGAAAGCCATGTCCCATTTTCCCCCTCCCCCTTGCTATGCTGAAATTGAGGCCAGATGCACCGCCGCGCAGTTCTAGACACCTCCGCGGATGCGCCTCTGGATCTCTTGCGTGCGGAAGTGATCACTTCCCATTAACCAAGCGAACACGGGTCTTGGACAGAAGAAGGTGGAAAGAACGGAGGAAATTCAGGCTGCCAGATACATAAACTACAAGAACTCGACCAAGGAATCGTCGATCTCAGCCCCATTGTTGTTGACGATCCGCGCTGCCTGGCGCTCGACGTTCTTCATCAGGCCATCCAGGTAATCCCGCGAATCGGAAATGCCAACCACACCGACAGTGGCGCGGTTCCATAAGCCAGACGCATTCAGTTCCGCCACTGACACGTTAAAGTGCGCCCGCAGCCGGTCTTTCAGGCTGCGTACCACTTGCCGCTTGTCCTTGAGAGACTGCGCCGCTTCAATGCGCAGTTCGAGGGTGAGAAAAGCGATCATGCGGTCGTTGGTCGTAGGCCGTTCGTCGTTGGCAAAACACTTTTACCGTGGGCGAACGACCAACGGCCAAGGACGGACGACAGCTTTTACACCATTGCCTCCGCTGCGACCCTTTCGGTCACAAAGGCTTCGATGATGTCGCCGACCTTGATGTCGCTATAGTTGGTGATTGCGATGCCGCACTCCATGCCGTTGCGCACTTCGCTGGCATCGTCTTTGAAGCGCCGCAGCGAGCTGACCTTGCCCTTGAACACCACCACGTTATCGCGTAGCAGCCGCACTTCGGAGTCGCGCTTGATCAAGCCATCGGCAACCCTGCAGCCAGCAATCGTGCCCACTTTCGGGATGCGGAAGGTCTCCAGCACTTCGGCGCGGCCCTGGTAAGTTTCTTTGATGGTCGGTTCGAGCAGCCCGCTCATGGCCTTCTTGATCTCGTCCTGGAGTTCGTAAATGATGGAGTGCAGGCGGATGTCCACTTTCTCCTGCTCCGCCAACTCCTGCGCCTTGCGCTCCGGGCGCACATTGAAGCCAATGATGATGGCATTCGATGCCGAAGCCAGCAAGACGTCGGTTTCGGTGATGGCGCCCACACCGGAGTGCAGAACCTTCAAACGGACCTTGTCGTTCGAGAGCTTCGAGAGCAGATCGCCGAGTACTTCGACCGATCCGCCGACGTCGGCCTTTAGGATGATGTTAAGTTCCTTGGTGCCCGCCGTCTTCAGTTGCTCGGCCAGGCCTTCGAGCGACACGCGAGAACTCTTCGCTAGCGTGGCCTCGCGGGCCTTTTGCTCGCGATATTCGGAGATGCCCCGCGCTTTGTCACGATCGGCAACCACTACAAATTGATCGCCGGCCTGCGGCAGTCCTTCCATCCCAAGGATCTCGACGGGCGTTGATGGCGGCGCTTCTTCGAGCTGAGCGCCGCGATCATCAAACATGGCGCGAACTTTCCCGTACACGTTGCCGACGACGAAATTCTCGCCGGCGCGCAAGGTGCCGTTCTGCACCAATAAAGTGGCAACAGGTCCACGACCACGATCTAATTTAGCCTCTAGCACCACGCCGGTTGCGGGACGATCCGGCGTAGCTTTGAGTTCCTGCAGGTCCGCTACCAGGCAGATCATTTCCATCAGCAGATTCAGGTTGGTCTTCTGCTTTGCCGAAACATCGACAAACACCGTGGTTCCACCCCAATCTTCCGGCATCAATCCACGGTCTGCTAGTTGCTTCTTAACCCGGTCCGGCATCGCATCCGGCTTGTCAATCTTGTTCACGGCGACGATGATCGGAACTTCGGCAGCATGGGCGTGGTCAATCGCCTCGAGAGTCTGCGGCATGACGCCATCGTCGGCGGCCACCACAAGAACAACAATATCGGTAGCCTTGGCGCCGCGGGCACGCATGCGCGTGAAGGCCTCGTGGCCCGGCGTATCCAGGAACACAATCTGCCGGCCGTACGCGGGCGACTCTTTGTCCTGGATCGTCACTTTGTATGCGCCAATGTGCTGCGTGATGCCGCCGGCTTCACCTCCTGCCACGTTAGTCAGGCGGATGGAATCCAGCAGCGTGGTTTTGCCGTGGTCGACGTGGCCCATGATGGTGACGACGGGGGGACGCGGAACGCCTTCACTAGCGGCGCCTTCCTCCCCAGCAGCGGCCTCAGAGACCTCTTTTGCCGCCTGCTCTTCAAACGTGATCACGTTGGTGTCGGCGCCGAAGAAGCGTGACATTTCGCTGGCCAGTTCCGTGTCGAGCGTCTGATTGATGGTGGCGAACACCCCGCGAGCCAGAAGACGCGCGATCAAATCCTTGGCGCGGATTCCCAGCTTCTCCGCCAGATCTTTGACGCTGATACCTTCCGTGATCGTAATGCTCCGCGTGATCGGCTGCGGTTCATTGGAGAGAGACAATCGTGGCGGCGGAGTGTAGCCCTTCATCGGGCCTTCCTTCACTCCACGCGGAATGTAGCGCTGCCCCGGCCTGCGTGCTGGCCCACCGGGCCGAGTACCGGGGCGGGTTGCCGGCCCTGTCGGCAAAGCTCCTGGACCCACGCCTAGCGGACGCGTGCCGGTCGGCGACTGCCGCGTCGGGTGCATGGGCCTGCGTTCGCCCGGACGCAGCACAGGACGCGAAGTTGGAGCCCCGGGACGCGGGCGCTGGAAAATCGGCTGGCCGGGAACCGGACGACCTGGAACGGAACGCGCCGGTGCTGCCGGGCCGCCAGCCGAAGCGGTTGGCGAGGCCGGCCTTATTGGAGCCTTATACACAGGACGCGGGCCAGTCTGCGGCACGATCATGCGCGGCAGAGGTACTTGCGGCGAGGGAGCACTCGGTGTCGCTGGCCTTGCCGTCGTGGTTGCATGTTGTGAAGTTGAAGCCCCGGCTTGAGGCGACGGTGCCACGGGCGTCGGCGTTGCCGCTACCGGTCCTGCTGAAGGCGCGGCTTGTGTCGCGGCCGCAGGCGCGGGCCGTGTGGGCGCTGCCGCGGTCGGAGGAGCTGTTGGAACTGTAAACGTCGGTCTTGCCGAAGGAGTCGGCACCACCAGGCGTGGCGATGCCGGAGCTTTCGGCGGTTCGGGAACTGAAGGTTTTGCTGCGGGCGCAGCCGGCGCCGGTTTGGCTTCCACCTGCGGAGGCGCGGCTGGCGGGCGTGGCGGTGCAGCTGTTGCCGGTTGCTGCTTGCTGATGATCGCCTTTAGAACATCGCCGGGCTTGGAAATGTGCGAAAGATCGATCTTGGTTTTGATTTCATCCGCATCACTGCGGCTGACGCGAGAAGACTTGCTTGAAGTCTGCGCTTCGCTAGCGGCGCGAAAGTGGATCCGCACCTTCTCCGCTTCGTGGTCTTCAAGGGAACTGGAATGGCTCTTCTTCTCCGTGACTCCAATCTCTGGAAGTACGTCGAGGATCGCTTTGCTTTTGACTTCCAGCTCCCTGGCCAGATCGTTGATTCGAATCTTGGTCATCCGCCCTTTTGTCCTCCGGACCGTCCCGCTAAGTCTTCATATCAACCTCACGGCGTCAGTTTGAATTCGGCGCGTCTAAGCAGCGCGCAACAATCGCAATTTTACTTCTCGTGCTCTTGCTTGTCGTCGGAAGAGACTTGCCCTTCCGCGGCCTCTCCAGCTGCCGCCGGCGTCTCATCCACTGCGGCGGTTTCTGCCGACTCAGATTCAGGGACAGCGTCCACATCCTCGGTCGCGGCTTCCGCAGACAATTCTGCAGCAGTCTCTTCCCCCGGCGCTTCGCCTTCGGCAGGTGGCTCTGCAACGCCTTCCACTTCGGACGCGGCCGCGACCACCTCTCCGCTTTCCAAGCTTGAGAAATAATTATTGACCGCCAGGCTGATTTTTTCCACTGTTTTGGGGCCAATGCCTTCAATGGCCTCCAGTTGTTCGGGGGTCATGTCGGCTAGAGCCTCAACCGTCGTCACGCCCGCCGCGCTCAGCTTTTCGATCAACCCTTCACCCAAGCCTGTAACGCTATCCAGCGGAGTAGAGGTCGAGCCCACCAGTGCCGACATCTGCAGCTCCACTTCCTGCCGCTTCTCTTCCTCGCTCTTGATGTCGATCTTCCAGCCCAGCAGTTTTGCGGCTAAACGGACGTTCTGTCCCTTCTTGCCGATCGCGAGCGAGAGCTGACTGTCATCCACCACAACTTCCAGATGCTTGTCGGCGCTGTCGACCACGGTGACCCGGCTCACTTTCGCGGGCTGCAACGCTTTCTCGGCGAAGGTCACCGCGTCTTCGTGATACTCGATAATGTCAATTTTCTCGCCTCGCAACTCGCGGATAATGGATTGGACCCGCATGCCCTTCATGCCCACGCAGGCGCCCACAGCGTCCACGTCCTTGTCCTTCGACATGACCGCAATCTTGGTGCGCTCTCCCGCCTCGCGCGCAATCGCCCGGATGACGACGGTTCCGTCGTAGATTTCCGGTACTTCAGTCTGGAACAAGTGCTGCACTAACTCGGGCGCTGCCCGCGACACCACCACCGCCGGGCCTTTCGACGCCCGTTCCACGCGGGCGATGACCACGCGGACGCGCTCGCCCATGGCAAACGATTCCAACCTAGACTGTTCTTTGCGCGGCATGCGCGATTCCGCTTTGCCGAGATCGAAAATCACGTCCGGGCCTTCAATGCGTTTCACCGTAGCATTGACGATTTCGCCGACCCGGCCGATGTATTCGTTGTATACGGTGTCGCGTTCCGCCTCACGCACCTTCTGGAAGATGACCTGCTTGGCCAGTTGCGCCGCAATCCGTCCTAGGATTCCCTCAGTCACTTTGGGAATTTGCAGTTCGCCGCCGATCTCGACATTGGGATCGAGCTTCCGCGCGTCATCGAGCGTAACCTGCAGAGACGGATCTTCGACCTGCTCCGGAGCCTCTACCACTGTCTTGACCGCAAAGGCGCGAATCTTCCCCGTTTCTTTGTCCAATTCGGCGCGCAGATTTTCCTGCGTCTTGTAGTATTTGCGGGTGGCGACCACAATCGCGTCTTCCACCGCGCTCACCACAATCTGAGGGTCAATCCCCTTTTCCTTGCTCAGCGCGTCGATAGTGTTGTACAGCTCGCTTGCCATATGTAAATCCCGACTTCGGACTTCAGACCTCAGCCTCCAGACATGGGTTCTTGCCGAGGTCTGACGTCTGACGCCTGCCCTTAAATCTCAGGCACCAAGTTCGCTTTCTCTACGTTGCCCAATTCGACTTCCAACTTCTCCGGAGCCGTTTCTCCAGGACACGGTTTCTTCCGCTGCTTGCTCAAATCCAGGAGCAAGCGGCCTTCATGGAAACTTTCCAATCGTCCTTCGAAATGCCGGTTGCCGTTTACTGGGTTCCGAGTCGTCAGCTTCACTCGGTTTCCGGTGAAGCGTTCGAAATCCGCCGGGCGAAACAGCTTGCGATCCAGTCCCGGAGACGAAACTTCTAACGTGTACGAATTTCCCGGCACGACATCTTCGACGTCGAGGATCGTCCCTACTTCCCGGCTGAGGTTCGCGCAATCCTCGTGCGTGATGCCGGCGGGTTTATCAATCACGATACGGAGCATCCGGGCCTTTCCTCCGCCGCGCAACTCCACTTCCACCACCTCCAGCCCGCTGGAGGCTGCTACCCGCTCGGCGACCGCGCGTACTTGATCGACGTCAAATCCCATGAAACCAGTAACTTGCGGCGTGTCGCGCAGTTCCAAAACAGGCTGAAACTAAAAAGTGGGCTTGCGCCCACTGGTGTGCTCCGCCAAATCCTGGTTACTACACAACAGTATTCAGCTACAAATATACGCCGCCGGGAAGGAAAAGACAAACCATTGGCGGAGTGTTTTCTTCCTGGACCAAGTCTAGTTGTCATAGCCAGTTCCACGTCTGTCATCCTGACCTAATAGGTTTGTCATCCTGAGCGAAGCCTGCTCACTCGCTTGCGAGTGGGCGGGCGAAGTCGAAGGATCTGGTGTTTTGCCGACCAGACAGCTTGCCTTGACCGTTGTCATTCCGAACAGAGCGAGGAACCCTACTCCGCGAAACGAAGTTCGAGTGCAGGGATCCTTCGACTCCATGGCTGCTTCGTAAGGCGAAGCAGCCACTCCGCTCAGGATGACAACGCTAGGATTGAGCCAACTGAATCACGATCGAATGACACGCCATTTGCTTCAATCCACCGGCCTCTCTAAAATGTTAAGTTTACCCATCGAGAAAACTTATGATTCATTTCCCCGTCCCTGAGGCTCTTACTTTTGACGATGTGTTGCTGCTGCCCGCCCATTCTGATGTGGTTCCGGCGGTGGCCAATACCCAGACTCAGCTCACGCGCAACATCCGGTTGAACATTCCGGTGATCAGCGCCGCCATGGACACAGTCACGGAATCGCACATGGCGATTGCCATGGCGCAGCAGGGCGGAATGGGAATCATTCATCGCAATTTGTCGATCGAGCAGCAGGCCGAGGAGGTGGACAAAGTAAAGCGATCGGAGAGCGGCATGATCGTCGATCCCGTGACGATGTCGCCCGACGCCAAGGTTTCGGACGCGCTCGAAGTCATGCGCAAATATAAAATTTCCGGTGTGCCCATCACCGAGAATGGAAGACTGGTCGGCATCCTGACGAATCGCGATCTGCGCTTCGAAAGCCGCTTCGATATCCCTATCAGCAAAGTAATGACCAAAGAAAATCTCATCACCGTGGCAGTTGGTACCACGCTCGAGGAAGCGGAAAAGATCCTGCACAAGCATCGGGTGGAGAAGCTACTGGTGGTGGATGACAAATACATCCTCAAGGGATTGATCACTGTAAAAGACATTCAAAAAAAGCTGAAGTACCCCAATGCCGCAAAAGACTCGCAGGGGCGTCTGCGGGTGGGCGCGGCCATCGGTGCTACCGGCGATTTTCTGGAGCGGGCGCAAGAGCTGGTGAAGTGCAAGGTGGATTTGATAGCTGTCGACAGCGCTCATGGCCATTCCGGTCGCGTGCTCGAAGCGATCAGAACGGTAAAGGCCAAATTACAAGAAGTGGATTTGATCGCCGGCAATGTCGGAACCTTCGACGGCGCGTGTGAACTGGCGCGGGCGGGCGCGGACGCGATCAAAGTTGGCATCGGACCAGGCTCGATCTGCACCACCCGCATCGTTACCGGAGCTGGCGTGCCGCAGATGACGGCCATCTCGGAGGCCTACCGGGCCACCAAGGACGCAGGCGTTCCCATCATTGCGGACGGCGGCATCAAGTACTCCGGCGATATCACCAAGGCGCTGGCAGCGGGCGCGGGCGCAGTAATGATCGGATCTCTTTTCGCTGGTACGGATGAGAGTCCGGGCGAGCTGATTCTGTATCAGGGACGATCTTTCAAATCCTATCGAGGCATGGGCTCCCTCGGCGCTATGGCGTCGGGTTCGAGCGAACGCTACTTCCAGAACATCGATGGCGACGCTTCGACCGCGATGCCAGTCATCGGAGAAGACTCCAACCGTCTCGGCAAGCTGGTACCCGAGGGCATCGAAGGACGTGTTCCCTATCGCGGCTCAGTCGCCATGATCGTGCATCAGATGGTGGGCGGATTGAAATCAGGCATGGGCTATTGTGGTTGTTCCACCATCCCAGAACTGCTGCAGAAGACTCGCTTTGTCCGCATCAGCGGGGCAGGATTGCGCGAGAGCCATGTGCACGACGTCATGATTACGCGCGAGGCGCCCAACTATGGTGTGGAGTAGAGCTTGGTGGCATGATTTTCGACTCGCAAGTTTTCCATCCGCCGGCACGATCGCTTGAACTCCAACCGTAGGCAGGCCATCAAGGCATGGATTGCGGCGCTGCTGTGGCTGGGTCTCATCGTTGGAGAATCCACCAACTACGGCTCTGCCGAGAATACCAGCCGGGTTCTATATCCCGTGCTGCATTTCCTGATGGGCTTGGATCCGTTCCGCTTCCTGGTTTGGCACTTCTACATCCGGAAGACTGGACATTTCGTGGGCTATTTCGGGTTGAGCGTTCTTCTGTTTCGCGCCTGGCGCGCGACCATCCCATTCGCCGGTGTGATTCGCTGGTCCATTGAATGGGCGCGGATCGCTTTTTTCATGACTGCCCTGGTCGCCTGCCTAGACGAGTGGCACCAAACTTATCTTCCATCCCGCACGGGTACGCTTCGCGATGTGTTGCTCGACAGCACCGCCGCACTGGTGGCTCAGCTGGTAATTTTTCTCTTGTTAAGGCTGCGCTCTCCAATTTCGCAGAAGGGCTCCACCTAGCTTGTGGCCGCTGCTCGCGCTCGACGCGAGGCAAGTAACAACACTGCTGAGATAGCGGCGATTCCAGCGGACAGCAAGAACGGGACTCGAGGACCATACTGTCTCCAGAGTTCACCTGTGATCACGCTGGCCAACAGCGCCGCAACACTAGTCACAAAGAAATATGTGCCTAGAGCGCGGCCGCGCATTTCCGGCGCGACTGTTTCCACCACCAGAGCTTTCAACACCGGGTTGGTCAGGGCGTAGAACAAACCGTAAGTGGCCATCGAGAACCAAATGGCCCGGGCTGATGGCGCGATCGCAAAGATCAGGTACACGGTGGCAAAGACCAGATATCCTGCAGCCGCCATCGCCCGCCGGGAAAGCCGGTCGCTCAGGTGACCAGCCGGCCAGGAGAACAGCGTATAGGTAATGTTGAACACCAGCCCGAGCAGGGGCGCCTGGATGGCGGAAATGCCGATGCTTTGCGCGCGCAGCACAAGAAACATATCGCTGGAATTTCCCAGGGAGAAAAGCGTCACTGCCAAGAGCACGAAATAGAAACTGCGGGGAAGACGCGGAGCGAGGCCCGTGGTTGAGCTCATGACTTCTGGTTCGAGCGTAGGCACATCCAGCCGGCCGCTGCTGCGCACTGCTTTAGTCTCGCGAATGCCCAACGTCGCGACTACGATGCAAAGGAATCCCGGAATCGCTGCCGCCCAGAAGATCCCGCGCAGGCCATAGTGAGGCAGAAGGACGAGCGCGATGAGTGGCCCGGCGATAGCGCCCGCGGAATCCATCGCCTGGATAAGTCCGTAGGCGGAACCGAGACGCGATTCGGCTTGCGACCCGGCCACCATGACATCACGCGCAGTGCCTCGAATCCCTTTGGAGAAACGGTCGGCGAAGCGAATAACGAGAATCTGCCACCAAGAAGTCGTGAGCGCAAGCAAGGGCTTAACGGCGTTCGCGACCACGTATCCCGCCACCACGATGGGCTTGCGGCGCCGAACCCGGTCAGCCAGATAACCGGAGAATAGCTTGGCAAATGAGGCAACGCTCTCGGCGATGCCTTCAATAATCCCCAACTGCGCGGGTCCAGCGCCGAGCGAAGCCAGAAATGCCGGCAGCACCCAGTAAGCCATTTCACTGGCAGTGTCGTTTAGAAATGACGTTGCGCCGAAGGCGTAGATGTTGCGGGAAATTGCTTTGCCGGCAGGTGGCCTTGCCTCAGGCATGCTGGTGTTCTACCACATGACGTGTTACTGCAGGCTGAGGTCTGACGGCTGGTTTAGTACATGGAGTCGTACTTGGTCACGGCCCACTCGCCGTATTTATTTTCGAGAGTGACCGAGAAGAGCTCTTTGTATGTGCCCTTCTGTCCGGGTGTGTCGAGGCGTTTGCCGCGGTAGCGCAGGATGCGCAACGGCGGCGTATCCTCCCACTCCACCAATTGCCAGGAGAGCAATGGGTGGCGCGCCTCCGAGTCGCAGATGAATGCCGCATACTTCTTGCGGTAGTCTTTCTTCCAGTCCGCCAGTTTTTCGTCGCAATGTCCCTCGTGGATGGCGCGGATGAACTTGTTCGCCTCACGCTCAGAAGTACGGTCGCGCAGAGGATTAAGCGAGATGGAGTTTGGGATATTGGAAAGGGGATCGCGCTCCTCCGAACGAGCCAGGACCGGCCCCTGCCCGTTCAGCCACATGAGGTAGCCGAAAAAGATCAGCAGCAGCATGACGCCAGCGCTTGCCGCGATAGCGATTTGGGCGCGGGAGAACTCCATAGTTCTACCGCAAGTCTAACGTCGGGTGCACCGGAAACAAGATTACGGCAGATTGCCGCGACAGGCCATGTACGAGTGGGGCCCGGGGTAGGTTGGTCCAGCCCACTCCACGATCCAGGCTCTCATTTGCTACTGAGCTCGACCTTTAAGATGCGTCCACCAAACGGATCTATCAGGTACGCGCGTCCGCTGGTGCCCGCAACCACGCTGCGTGCGCCTTTTGTGGTCGGCACCAGCGCCACGAGAGTGGGCGTTCCCTTGTCGTCAATGCGAGCAACTGTCAACTGAGCAGCCTCGGCCGCAGCAACATAGAGCAGCCCGGTCTCCTCGGTGTAGTCAATGTTGTCGACGCCATCTCCGGTCTGGATTGATCCGACCACACGTCCATCGTGCGCCGTGTCCAATACGATCACATGGTCGCTACACGCAACAAACACGAAGCCGCGTTTGCTATCCACAGCTACACCGCTAGGGTCGTCGCAGGAACGCCAGGTTGACACGACGGCGCGCTTCCGCACGTCGATAGCTACAGTTTGGCCGGTTTCCTCGAGGTTGGTGTAGAAACGACCGTGAACATTGTCTACGGCATAACCCTCCGCAGAGCCTGGTAGTGGAATTTTGCCGGCTGGAGTCAACTTGTCGGGCTGAGAGGCAGAAAGGATCTTGATTGCACGCTCAGCGGCAGGGATTCCGACCGGCGGCGCCCCGCTGGTGGCCCACAACTCCCGCGTAGCAGCAATATAAATGAGACCATCAGGTGCGGCAGCCAATCCCGCTGATGGTGGAGCGAACGCAACGCAGTCGCCGAGCTTGAGGGTGCCACTGTTGATTATGCAGATCCTCGAATCGGCTCGACTGCCAATGTAAACCACGCCATCCCCGATGGCGACGGACGATGGGCCCATGGGCCGAAGCTTGCCCCGGAGTTCGACCTGCGCGACGGAGAATCCCTCCACAGACTTGATTTGGTCAGTCGTGGTATCGATGACGTCGACACTGCCGGTGTTTGCTGCCGGTACCCAAAGGCGTCTGGTAGCGTTGTCGTATTGGAAATAGTCCAGCATCACCAGGCCGTTCGCACCTGGCAGCGGCAACGGCTTGACCGTGAATTTGCGCGAACCAGTCTCTTGGGTGGCAGCAGTAGCTGTGATGAGCAGAACCAGGGCGGCGAAGAATCTAGAGTGCCAGACCGAGGCCGGTGATCGAAGTAGGTTCGACTGGTGTTTCATGTGCCCTCCTAACGCGCTCCAATTCGGAAATCGATGTACGAAAGGATAGACGTTTGCGCATCGCGATAGGTTAGTGGGGAAAGCGCATGTTGCATCCGAGTGGCCGACCATGCGTCCGGAATCTCGTTCGCTGACAGAGAGCATTCCCCCGCCGCACTTTCGAGATGGCAGAAAATGATGCTATTTTGTCATTGCTGCCACTGGCCTCGAGCCTTAACATCCTGCCATGAGGAGCTCGAAGAAGCCGCTTCCCGTCATGTACGGCTCAAAGACCATCGTCTTTCTTGCCGCGCCAAGCACTCAGATCCTCGACGTGGCGGGCCCATTTCAAGTCTTTGTCCGGGCAGCGGAGCTTTTCTTGCGGGAGCACCCGGCACAGAAGACCCCTTATAGAGTGCTGCTGGCAAGTTCCGCGCGCCGCAGATCCGTAACCACAAACTGCGGATTAGTGCTAACCGGAACTGAGACTTTCCGCACCCTGCGCGGACCAATCGATACTCTGCTAGTGGCAGGCGGAACCGGCATCCATAAGGCCGCTCGTGACCAAGAATTACTCGACTGGCTACGAAAGGCGGCTCAGCGAGTGCGCCGCATTGGATCCATCTGTACAGGAGCCTTTCTACTTGCTTCGGCTGGACTCTTGGACGGCAAGCGTGCGACGACCCATTGGAAGTGGGCAGCGGAGTTGGCAGAAAGATTCACGCACACAACTGTCGATCCGGATCCAATCTACATACGTGATGGAAACACATATACGACTGCGGGGGTCACTGCCGGTATGGATCTTGCGCTGGCTCTGGTGGAAGAGGACCTTGGATCTCCGATGGCCCTAAAAGTCGCACGTGAACTGGTCTTGTACTTGCGCAGGGCTGGAGGTCAATCGCAGTTCAGCGCCGCACTTTCTGTACAGTCCTCCGACCGGAAACAAATCGAAGAGATTCGTTCCTGGGCCCTCGACAACCTGGACCAGGCCCTGCCGGTAGAAAGGCTTGCCGCAAAGGCAGGCATGAGTCCACGTCATTTTGCGCGTGTGTTCCTCAGGGATACCGGTACAACTCCTGCGCGATTTGTGGAGCGCCTGCGCGTTGAAGCTGCGCGGCGACGATTAGAGGAATCGCAAGACAAACTGGAAAAGGTTGCGGACGACTGCGGTTTTGGCTCCAGTCAAAGCTTGCGGCGATCGTTTCTTCGGGTTCTCCACGTTCCTCCGAACGACTATCGGCATCGGTTCGCGGAATTGACCACGAACTGAATTTCGGTAAGCAGCCATGGTTAATGCTTGGCGAAAACGAAACCCAGAACAGTTGCAGGATCGGAGACAGGAAGTGTCAAACAACACTGAAGGGATTCTATGAATAGAAGAGAACTGCTCAAGAGATCAGCAGCATTCGGTTTTGTGGCTGGAATTCCGTTGGCGGCAGGCAAACTTTTCGCCGGCGCAAGCACGCCTAGACCTGACAATAGTACGGACAAGGACAGATCCAGCAGGGCTAATCCGCTTGTCCCTCCTGCCAATGGCGCTATCCCCGTTGCCTTTGTTATTTCTGACGGTGCTGTAGTCATAGACTTCGCCGGACCGTGGGAAGTGTTTCAAGATGTTCATGACGCCCAGGGACACGGATTCTTTAATCTCTACACCGTCGCCGAGACCACCAAGCCTGTGACTGCGAGTGCGGGGTTGAAGATCGTACCCGACTACACCTTCCAAACGGCCCCGTCGCCCAAGGTAGTAGTAATCCCGGCACAGAATGGAGAAAGCGCGGCGATGCTGGAGTGGATTCGCAAGTCGGCGAGAACCGCGGACGTCACCATGTCAGTTTGCACGGGCGCATATGTGCTGGCAAAGACCGGCTTACTTTCAGGCAAAGCAGCGACCACACATCACAGTGCTTACTCAGAGTTTGCCATGCAGTTTCCGGATATCGAACTGAAGCGTGGAGCAAGGTTCGTGGAAGATGGCAACCTGGCCTCTTCAGGCGGACTTTCGTCCGGCGTTGATCTCGCCCTTCGTGTAGTTGAGCGTTATTACGGCCGCGAGCGAGCCGAGAAGACAGCCGACATGATGGAATACCAAGGACAAGGCTGGTTGAATCCAAATTCGAACCAGGTCTATGCCAAAGCACGCGTCTCCACCGATGCACACCCAGTCTGCCCGGTGTGCGAGATGGACGGCGATCCGGCGTTGAAGTCCGTCTATAAAGGTAAGAATTATTATTTCTGTTCGCCGGACCACAAGGAGAAGTTCGACAGGGCTCCCGCGAAATTCGCCGGAGCTTAGGAACAGTGACTTGGGTTGCGGACAGCTTCTATTCTTTCTTGGCTTGTTTGGCCTTGTCTTCGACTTCGGCCTGGTCGGCGGGATATTCGACACCCCTGCTGTGGGGTGCCCCGCTCATCGCGGGTTTTTGCAAGGGGCGGGCTTGGGTTTTGGCAAGGATTGGTTGACCGTCACATCTTTGTTGGGCGAACCAGATTTAACCTCCCTTCATGCCCACGGGTCTAAAGCGATACTAGGGCGCAGGAGATCTGCACTTCATCACCTGCAGTTGCTATCAAAGAAAGCCCTGGCTCGATACCCCCGAGCGGCGTGATCTGTTTCTGAAAGTTCTCGAAGAAGTGCGCAAGGAGCATCGCTTTGTTGTGCTAGGGTACGTGGTCATGCCCCGAGCGCTTTCACCTGCTCATGAGCGAGCCCCAGGGGGGAACACCATCGACTACGCTGCAGAGTGCAAAACAGCGATTCGCGCAGAGAGTCGTGCCAAGGCACCGGCAGCGTCGTCCGGCTCAACGCCCGCTCTCAGAACCGATGCCCGTCTGGCAGCCACGCTTCTACGATTTCAATGTTTGGACGGAGCACAAGCGAATCGAAAAGTTACGCTACATGCACCGCAATCCGGTAACGCGGGGACTGGTCGAGCAGCCGGCGCAGTGGCGCTGGAGCAGTTATCGAAGCTATGCCTTTGGCGACGCCGGTCTGGTTCGGATCAGTGATTGTGACGTGCTGGAGATGAGCGTAGATTCAGTGGCGTGATGCACACACACCCGCCCCTTGCACAAAACGCAAGGAGCGGGGCACCCCGAATTTAGCTTCTACTCTTTCTTGCCTTCTTTGGCTTTGGCTTTGTCTTCGTCTTCAGCTTGTTCGCTGGCGACGCCCTGCTGTGCTTCCGATTCTTCCATGGCCTTTTTGGCTTCGGCGGTACGCTTGGCACGAGCTTCGGCGCGCTTCTCGCGCTTTTCTTCCTGCAGCTTTTCGCTGCCCAGCAGCTCGACGAATGCTTTGTCGGCGCCATCGCCTTTCTGCCAGCCAGTACGGACAATGCGCAGGTAACCGCCTTCGCGATCGCCGAAGCGCGGGCCAATGGTGTCGAACAGCTTGTCCACGGCGGCGCTGGTCATGAGGTAGGCGTGCGCCTGCCGGCGCGCCGCAAGGTCGCCACGCTTGCCCAGCGTGATCATCTTCTCCACTCGCGGACGCATGGCCTTGGCCTTGGGCACGGTGGTCTCGATGCGTTCTTCGAGAATCAGCGAAGTCACCAGGTTCCGCAGCAATGAGCGGCGGTGCGCGGTGTTACGTCCCAGTTTCCATCCTGCAACTTTGTGACGCATGTGAACCTCAGTGTTCGGTGATCAAACTCAGCCGAGTTTCACTCGGCCTGGACGGGCGAGGGCGCCCGTCCCTACACGAGCACTACAGATCGTTGTCGTTGCCGTAAGCCGAAGCCGGCAGCACCTGATTTGAAGTCGGACCGGGCACGGCATTGCCGTGCTCGTCAATCTTCATGCCCAGGCTCAGCCCCATCGAGGACAAGATCTCCTTGATCTCGTTCAGCGACTTGCGGCCGAAGTTCTTGGTCTTGAGCATCTCAGCTTCGGTCTTCTGCACCAGCTCGCCGATGGTCTGAATGTTCGCGTTCTTCAGGCAGTTGTAGCTGCGGACGGAAAGCTCAAGCTCTTCGACGGATCGATTCAGATTTTCGTTCTTGATTTCCGGCTTGCGTTCGTCGGTAGAGGTCGAAGTCTCGATGTCTTCTTCAAAGTTGATGAAGATGTTCATGTGGTCCTTCAGCAGCTTGGCCGCCAGCCCGATCGAATCGGCCGGCGTGATGGAGCCGTTGGTCCACACTTCGAGGGTGAGCTTGTCGTAATCCGTGATCTGTCCGAGACGCGCCGCTTCCACCGTGTAGTTGCACTTGCGCACCGGAGAGTGAACGGAATCGATGGGAATAAAACCGATGCCGAGGTCTTCGTCGAAATTCTTGTCGGCGGAGACATAGCCGCGGCCGCGCTTGAGGCGCATTTCCATGTCAAGCTTGCCGCCCTCGCTGACAGTGGCGACGTAAACGTCTTTGTCGAGCACTTCAACGTCGGCGTCGGCCTCAATCATGCCGGAGGTCACTATGCCCGGTTGATCGGCGCGCAGATAGATCGCCTTAGGCGCATCCCCGCTCAACTTGAACGGAATCTGTTTCAGGTTGAGGATAATGTCGGTGGCGTCCTCGACCACGCCGGGAATTGATTGGAATTCGTGTAGCACGCCTTCGATCTTGACCGCGGTCACGGCGGCTCCCTCGATGGAGGAGAGCATCACCCGGCGCAGGGCATTGCCGATGGTGGTGCCGAAGCCACGCTCAAACGGCTGCGCCCAGAAGGTGCCGTATTTGTCGGTGAGTGAAGAGGTATCGACCGCGAGACGTTTTGGTTTCTGAAAACCTTTCCAAAGCATTTGTTTCTCCTTCGGCCATTTGGCTCAGTGCCGACTCCCTGAATCGGTCCGGATTCAGGTTAAACGTCAGCCCAGGCTGATCTGGCTCGAAATATTGGACCGAAAAAATCAGTCGTTGGTCGTTCGTCATGGGTCTTTCGCCAACGACCAAAGACGGACGACTATTTACTGTACAGTTCTACAATCAACTGCTCATTCACCGGCAGGTTGATATCTTGCCGCTTGGGCAGCGCCAGAACGCGGCCCTTGTAATTGTCGCGATCAATTTCCAGCCAGTTTGGCGAGTTCTGATGGCTGGCGAAATCCTTGGCCAACTCCAGAATCGGCAGCTTGCGGCTCCCCTCCCGAATAGCGATTTCTTCTCCCACACTCACCTCGTAAGAGGGAATGTTGACCTTACGGCCATCGACTTGCACGTGACCATGGCGCACCAATTGACGTGCCTGACGCCGGGATACGCCAAAGCCCAAGCGATAAACGACGTTGTCGAGCCGGCGTTCAAGTTGTTGCAGCAGGATTTCGCCGGTCACGCCCTTGGTCCGCGCCGCCTTTTCGAAATAATTGCGGAACTGGCCTTCCTGGGTGAAATACATGCGCTTGGTCTTCTGCTTTTCGCGCAGTTGCAGACCATAGCCCACGATTTTGGCCTTGCGGTCCTTGCCATGCTGGCCAGGAGCAAAATTACGCTTCTCGATGGGACATTTATCGCTGAAGCACTTAGTGCCTTTGAGGAACAGCTTCATGCCCTCGCGGCGGCAGAGACGACAGACGGGATCAGTGTAACGTGCCAAGTTTCTTCTCCTTATAGATGACCGGTTTACAGGTTTGGCTTCACCCTTCGTCCCGGACGAAATCAGTTGCTAGTGATTAGTGGTCAGTGACTAGAAGAATCGCCTTACTCGTCACTGGCAACTAGCAACTAGCCACTGCTCCTACACCCTTCTCCGCTTCGGCGGACGGCAGCCGTTATGCGGAATCGGGGTTGCGTCTTTAATATTGCGGACCTCGATGCCGGCGGCTGCCAGAGCGCGGATAGCCGACTCGCGTCCAGAACCGGGACCGCTCACCCGCACCTCGACGCTCCGCACTCCGTGATCACGCGCCATATTGGCGGCGTTCATGGCTGCCTGTTGAGCAGCAAACGGCGTGCCTTTGCGCGATCCGCGAAAACCCAGCGAGCCCGAGCTCTTCCAGGAGAGAACATTTCCCGCCTGGTCTGAGATGGTCACGATGGTGTTATTGAACGAAGCCTGGATGTGCGCCACGCCGTGTGTGACGTGCTTGCGCTCCTTCTTCTTGA
>Ga0210384_10002217_pt1 | contig 24123 bp, 16 predicted proteins | sample IncBWH2MmetaG_FD_160574 | JGI IMG/M metagenome (GOLD analysis project Ga0210384, IMG submission 160574) | Forest soil microbial communities from Barre Woods Harvard Forest LTER site, Petersham, Massachusetts, United States - Inc-BW-H-2-M | ecosystem: Environmental > Terrestrial > Soil >...
AAGCCCGCGAGGTCGTAAATATCGTTTACCAGGTGCGAGCAATCGGGCTTTGCGCGTTTGCTGCGTAGAGACCGGTGGTGATCGGAGATGGCATCAACGATTGCCAGCCCCTCGTCGGGAGTTAACAAGCGATAAGCTTCGTGGTGGCTTTCCTGGGAGGCCGTGGCATAGGGCGGACAGAGCGACAACGCGGCAAACACCGTTAGCACACAACAAGATACGAACGTCAAGCCGTGCCGCAACTGCCCAAGACGGCTGTTACATGAGAATCGAATACTTTCTGAAGTCATCGCCAGGCTCATTTTAAAAACACCAATTTAAGGTTACCGTGACGCTGGCCAAATAAAGTTTCCATGACGGTCAGGTCAGTGTGTGGAAGGCACCTGCCCGGAAGTACAGAAAAAGATTGCCAACCAGCTTTTCGATGCTCAGATATTCAGGATCGGCTGGTGTGCTGTCAGGCGCGACATCCTATCCTCAAGTTGGTTAATTTCCAATCGATTATTGGATTAGGACAGCGCGAAACGTTTATATCCAGGAAACCGTGAACTTTATGCGTGCGTTTCGACGCGAGCACGCTTGTTAGACTACGGCATAGGACACGCGTCCCCGCGCATGAGCCCCCACGAAACCGAACGCCTAAATTTTGGCCGGCAGATTGTGTACGCGCGGCCCATCAGCGTGCTGCTGGCGCTGATTGCCGTCATTGAACAACCAGCAACAACATATCCCCGCTACGCGCTAAGCTTTTTAATTGGCTACCTAGTAATTTCGCTGTTGGTCATTCCCGCTGAATGGATTTTTCGTAGCCGGTCCTGGCATTTGCCGCTCACGGTCGACCTCCTGGCCTTAGGCATCTTTTTATACATCAGCCCGTTTTCTGTAGCCTTGTGGTTCCCTTATTTATTCGTGTGTTACGCATCGGGGTCCCGCTGGGGGCTTACTTCCGCGATTCCCATTGCCGGCGTGCTTTCCCTTGCGTTAGTAGTGCGAACCGCGCTTGAGGGGCAAATCGGGTGGATGCGTGCGATCGGGTGGATCGCGCTTGTCGTGATTACGTTTACAGCTGGCGGAGGACTGGCCTTCCTAGGAGATTTGAGTCGACGATATGTCGCGGAAAACGAATTTTTGTCGCGTATCACCGGGACCATGCAGGTTGACCAAGGGCTGGCCGAATCTTTACGTTTATTGCTGGAAGAGCTCGCCAGTGCTTTTCGCACCGAAGAAGCCATGCTCGCCTTTCGGGACATCGATCTCGAACGCATTTTCTTGTGGCGCCTGAAGGCCGGGGAAAGCGAACGGCTCACTCCTCAGGCGCTGCCGCTGTCGCGCTGTGACGGATTTCTTCTGGATGATATGGACGCTACCGTGTGTTGGAATAGCCTTACAGGCGAGGGCTCGGGCTTTGGCTGGAACCGGATGACCCATCGCAAATTGAAGACTTTGCCGAGGTTGCCAGGGACCACTCAAAATGAATTGAAACTGCGCTCTCTAATGAGTGTGACGTTCGACCAAGCAGGCCAGCCTGCGGGCCGAATTTTCCTTATAAATCAACGAGATCACCGCAAGCCCTTTCAAAAAGCTGATCTTGCCTGGCTCGAACGCATCGCCCGCCACGTAGGTCCTGCGCTTGAGAATATCTTCCTACTACGACACCTGCGCGCGCGCGCCATAGAAGGGGAGCGGAGTCGAATCTCGCGCGACCTTCACGATGGTATTCTTCAGACCTTGCTTAGTATTGAGATACAGTTGGATGTGCTGCGCCGCCGGGTGGCGGCCTCGCCAGAGCAGTCCGTAACCAGCCTGGCGGCATTGCAACAAACGGTACGAAATGAGTCCGCGGAGCTGCGGCACATGGTTACGGATTTGCGCCCGTTGCGGGTGCAAAGCGCTGACCTAGTCGACCTGATGCGAGGGTTTGCCGAGCGCTACCGCAATGAGTCCATCGTGGCGCTAGACCTGTTGATCGATTCGGCTGAAATCCACGCTCCGGACCGCGTTTGCCGCGAGATTTTCCAGATATATCGTGAAGCACTCAACAATATAAAAAAGCATGCTAAGGCTTCCCATGTCGTGGTAAAACTGTCACAGGATGACAGCGCCCTGGTGTTAGTCGTCGATGACAATGGCGAAGGCTTTAGCTTCGCAGGACGATTCACCGGAGACGAGCTGGACCGCCTGCGGTTGGGACCCATCTCCATCAAGGAGCGTGCGCGTACTGTCGGGGGAATTCTGACAGTGGAATCGAACCCTGGACATGGAGCGCGCCTAATCATCGAAATTCCGCTCGGCTGACATGGCAAAAACTAAACAACAAATACGAGTCCTCCTCGCGGATGACCACGCGATTTTTCGCGACGGTCTCCGCAAACTGCTAGATTCCGATGAGGATATGTCCATCGTCGGAGAAGCGCAGAACGGCGTGGAGTGCATTAAGCTACTCGCCAAATTGAAGCCGGATATACTCCTGCTGGACTTGCGCATGCCGGATAAAGACGGGTTGGCGGTGCTCGAAGAGGTGAATTTCGACACGCTGCCGACACGCGTCATCGTGTTAACGGCTGCGGAAGACGATCGCGACGTAGTGCGCGCGATGCGACTGGGCGCTCGCGGTGTCGTTTTGAAACAATCCGCCACCGATTTGCTGGTGAAGAGCATTCAACGCGTTTTTGCCGGCGAAATTTGGCTCGATAACCGCATGACCGCCGAGGTGATGAAGGCGTTCTCCAAATCTTCGGAGTCCGGGCCACGGCGAGAGAAGCCGCTATTGAGCGACCGTGAGAAAGAGATCGTTCAGCTAGTGGCGCAAGGGTTTCGTAACAAAGAGATTGGCGAAAAATTGTTCATCAGCGAACAAACAGTGAAGAACCACCTGCACAATATCTTCGATAAACTCGGTGTGTCGGACCGCCTGGAGTTGGCTTTGTACGCCATACATCACCGGCTAATCGACCAGACCTAGGCGGTTACCGTCACGCTCCGCAAGGCAAACTGAACGCTATCTGCCTTATTGTCCGCGCCTCACAGGTTATTTATACCTGATGCTCGCAGGCGCTCGGCTACGGTCTAGCGGAAATACTTTTAGTTGCCACTTCAAAGGTACGGAAGTTGGCGCGAAGCAGGTGGTCTTGTGGCACGCTTGATATTCCAACTTGCCCGTGATGGTAACAACTCTGCCGTCTTTCCCAAGTGAACCGGCAAATTCAGACCCGGAGTTCACTGTCAAGTCCTGGGTGATCTTAAATGCGCCATCAAATACCGGTACGCGGTCTTTGATGGCCGATAAGTAAAGGGTTTTCGACTGCGGGTAAACGGCCCGGCTTCAGGTCCATCTCAGGAATAGGATCAATCACTAAAAGAATAGGCTTGTAGCCGTGAGTGCCTGGCGCGTAGACGTGTACATTGGGCGGCAGCCGCACTTCCGCGCCCACGCTGGTGCGAATGCCGGGCACGCTGGTACGGTCGGATTGCTGCAATGCCAATTGCAAATGAGGCGCTTCCACGGTGTCCGTGACTTCCTGTCCCAATTCGGGAAAGCGTTTGGCGATGATGCTATTCCCAGTAAGAAGCCGTTCCAAAATATTTGAGAGTCATAATTGATGGCCGCGAATTTCACACCTTGCTTTTCGAATCGGGGAATTGCGCTCTGCAGCTGGACCAGCTGCCCTTTGCAGAAGGGTCACCAGTCGGCGGAGCGGAAAAAGTACAAGCACAAAAATGGGCCTTTTGTGACCCGTCCTAGTACATTGGTACCCGCAAAGGTTCAAATTCTTTTGTACCCACAGTCCTATTGTTCCCAATGTGATACCCGGATACACTTCATTCGATCAGGAGGTTCCGCTTTGACCGGCTCAGAACGCCGCACTACCCAGCGCTTTTCCATGCGCCTTCCGCTCACCGTTCGTTGGACTACTGGTGCGGCCGTTGGTGAAACGAGCACAGAATCCCGCGATGTCAGCTCCCGCGGGGTGTATTTCTTCCTTCAAAAAGATGTGAAAGAAGGTTCTGCTGTTGAAATTCTCCTGACGCTACCAAACGAAATTACTCTGGCAGGTCCAGTGCGCGTGCGCTGTCTCGGACGCGTGCAACGTACTGAGCCCCGTGAAGAGGGCGCCGTAGGCGTAGTGGCTGCTATTGAGCGCTACGAATTTCTGCGCGGTGAAGAAGAGCGCGCCTAGTTTTTTAGGTTGGTGTTTTAACTTTTTCCGGGGAACGGCGGCATCGCAACCGCAAGTTTCTCCGGCGTGACGAAAATTCGCCAAGCAGACGTTGTCCCCCCTACTGCTGGCTGTCAGGCTTGAAAGACTTTCTGTTGTAGCAAGTTTCTTGCTCGCACACTGCGGAGGCGGGCAGGATAAGCCGGGGCTCCTTGGCCCCTCAGCGAAGCGCCCCGGCTCCATTTTTTTTTTCGCGAACCGCCCCTCGATTTAACCCGCCTGGATTCCCAGCGTCCTCACCGTTCGGCGATTGTTAGGTTGTTATCTGTGCGCCCCCTGTCCTTCGGGTCAGGCGACATGGAGATGCGCATAAGAGATGATGGACCAGCCGGAATGAGAAAAGAATGGGGAGAAAGATGTCTATTGCGAACGAGCCTGCCACGGAGACGGAAACGCTGAGTGAAATTCAGGCGCTGGATCGATCCGAAATGTCAGTAAGCGAAACGGATAAATTGGAAATGTCAGCGTTCGAGGAGCGTCATGCGAAACCGACGGCCGTGGACGTTTCTGCCGACGCTCTTGGCTTGCCGGCTGAACAATCTTCTGATGTGCATTCCACTGATGTGCAATCCACTGGGGCGTCTGGGACCCGGGCTCTTGATTTGACCTCAGAGGCAATGCAGGCTTCGAGCATTCCACTGATTGAGCTCGCTCAAATTCTGGATGAACACAAAATGTGGGTGGAGTCCGGAGGGGATGAGGGTGCAAAAGCCGATTTAACGGGAGCAAATCTCGCAGGCGCTGATTTGACCGGTGTGAACCTACAAGACGCGGTTTTGACCAAGGCGAAGTTGACGAGCGCGGATTTATCGATGGCCAATCTGCGAGGAGCGAATCTGGTTCATGCAGATCTGCGCAACGCCACTTTGTTGGGCACCGAACTGCGTGGCGCCAATCTTATGGGGGCAACTTTATACGGTGCGGAAGGACTGTGGGTTGGCAGGCTTGGCGGCACGAATCTTTTCGATGCGCTATTGCCGGAATCGGTTGCGGAATTCAGCAGCACGAATCCGATCGCAGAAGCCAGTAAAGTAGCGAGATTCTTTTATTTCACGACTCTAGCGGTGAGCGCCATTTGCTGCCTGATGATCCTTTTCACCACGGATGTGCGCTTGCTTCTAAATACGTCTGCTTTGCCTGCATATCTCGGCAATGCGCTGCCTATGACGGGTTTTTATCTTGGCGCTCCGCTGGTGCTATTTGCCTTGTATCTGCGATTTCATTTCTTGCTGCTGCGCTTGTGGGGCAGTATCGCAGCGCTTCCCGCGGTCTTTCCGGACGGACAAACGCCCGAACGAGACGGTCCGTGGTTTTTGATGGGATTGATACGCAAACATTTTCGATGGCTGCGTGATGGGCGCTCGCCCCTGGCAGTTCTGGAGACTGCGATTTCCATGGCGCTGGGCTATTGGGTAGTGCCCGGGACGTTACTGCTTTTCTGGGTGCGCTACCTGGTGCGCCAGGATTTTCGCGGAACGCTGCTGCAAGTCCTGTTGATCACGGTTTCCGTGGCGGCCGCCACCGGCTTGCCGGATATTGTGTCCCGCGTGTTGCGATCGGGAGAGATTCGCATCGCAAAATCAAAGACTTTCTTTCGACTGGCGCTGTTGACCATGCGCGCGGCGCTGATCATCGGCGGTGTTTTGCTGGTTATTTCGCTAGGGGTGATTCGGGGATTGCCGGCGGATCGAGACATTGCTTCTGAGCACTCTTCGGCGAGCATTCGGCGATGGGCCTCGGAGCTATTTCAAAGCGTGGGCTATCGTCCTTACGCGGACGTGACAGAGGCGGTTATATCCACACCGCCAGCCGCTAGCAATTGGACAGAAGCGGGTATGGCAGAGGCGCCAGGCGCGAGACTTAATCAGATGAATTTGCGTTTTGCGCGCGCTTATCGCTCCTTTCTGATGAATGCAAAACTTTGGCGCGCCGATCTGGAGGGCGCGTACCTTTCGGAAGCAGACTTGCGCGGCGCGAATATGCGTGAAGCGGTGATGCGTTCGGCAAATTTCAATCGCGCGCAAGCTAACCGCGCGGTTCTGGTGTCGGCCAATGCTGCTGGCGCCCAATTTATTTCCACAGATCTTCGCGGCGCCGATCTTTCCTATGGAAATTTCGACAATGCGGACTTGTCGACTGCCAAGGTGACGGGATCTTCGTTGTATGGCGTCAGCATGCGCGGAGCACGTCTGTTGCGAACGGACCTTTCGCGGACGGACTTGCGCGATTCAAAACTGGACCATGCGGTGCTTTCTTTTGCAAATCTGCAGGACGCGGATATGTCTTCGGCAAAACTTGCTGGAGCGACTCTGGCCGGCGCGCAGATGAAAAACACGATTCTCTTGGATGCCGACCTTAAGAATACGGATCTGAGGGGGGCATTCTTGAGTGGCGCACTCCTGCGTGGGGCGGAAATTGACGGTGCAAATCTTGCGGGAGCCGAGATGCACGGCGCCACCGGTTTATCGGCAGGACAAATATGTTCCGCGCACTGGCAAGATGCCTTGCTTGATGCCGAATTGCTCAGCGAAACTCAGGCCCGGTGTGGGACGCCCGGCACAAGTGCCAGCGCTTCCAGGCCGGCGCCGCCGGCTAATGCTTCACCGGCTGCTGCGCCTGCGGATGTTTCTAAACTTGGTTCAGTACAGGCAGGCGCATCCTCGCAAGCAGCTACTGGTGCGCCGGCAAGTTTGAAACCGGTCTCGGAAAAGGCCGTCACCGCCAAGGTAAACCGTGGCGAGACAGGAAAGAGCAAAGAAACCACTTCTACTCAAGTAGGCTCCGTGGCAACAAAAACAAAAAAGAAATCCTCAGCGCCTGAAAATCCAAAAACAAAGACAGATACAGCGGCAACCGTCTCCGCACCTCAATAACCAGGTGAAACTCTAAAGGCCCCAGGTGAAATTCCAAGAGCTCTGATGTTGAGAAGGGATCTGAGCGGTTAAGGCTGTCACGCTTCTTCGCCGAAACGCTTAATGTCTTCCGGGCCATCTTTCAGCGGACCAACTCCACGGCCCTGCACCAACTCGCGAATCTGCGCGACGATATCGGGATTGGCAAGCGTAGTGATGTCGCCGGTATCCAGATTGTTGGAAATCGCAGCCAGGACCCGCCGCATGATTTTGCCTGAACGAGTCTTGGGCATATCAGGCACGATGTGTATTTTTTTCGGGCGCGCGATTTTGCCAATCATGGTTTCTATGGTGGAGATGATTTTGTCTTGCACCGCTTTGCTCGGCGGAATTCCCGGTTTCAACGAAACGTAGACTTCTGGGACGCGGCCTTTCACTTCGTCGACAACCGGGACGACCGCGGCTTCGGCAATTTCTGGAACGGTGAGGCACGCGGATTCCAGTTCCTTGGTGCCCAGGCGGTGCCCAGCTACGTTGATCACATCGTCGACGCGCCCAAGAATCCGGTAATAGCCATCGGCGGGCAATACCGCGCCGTCGGCTGCGTAGTATGGCCAGTCGCGCCAGTCTTTGCTCTGCGGATGCTTGTTATATTTTTTGTAGTATTGATTGACGAAGCGTTGCGCATCGCCCCAGATGGTCTGCATGATGCCAGGCCACGGATTGCGGATACAAATGTTCCCGGCATTTCCGGAGCCCGCGGTGACTTCCTTGCCGTTCTCGTCCCAAATTACCGGGTAAATTCCTAGCGCAGCAGGGCCGGCGCTTCCAGGCTTCATGGCATCCAGCGCGGGTTTGGTGGTGCACAGGAAACCGCCGGTTTCTGTTTGCCACCAGGTGTCGACGATGACCGCTTCGCCTTTGCCGACGACCTGGTGATACCACTTCCACACTTCCGGTTCGATGGGTTCACCCACTGTGGTCATGTGCTTGAAGTGATAATTATATTTCTTGGGCTCGTCACCGCCCGCTTTGCGGAGCATGCGAATCGCGGTTGGCGAAGTATGGAAAATGTTGACGTCCAGGCGTTCGGCGATGCGCCAAGGCCTTCCAGCATCGGGAAATTGCGGGACTCCTTCGTATAGAACACTCGTGGCGGCCAGCGCCATAGGGCCATACACGATGTAAGAATGGCCGGTGATCCACCCAATGTCGGCCATGCACCAATAGACGTCGCTGGGATGAATGTCCTGATAATACCTTGAGGTCCCGGTTACGTACGCGAGATAGCCGCCAGTCCGATGTTGGCAGCCCTTCGGCTTGCCGGTCGTGCCACTGGTGTACATTAGGAATAAGGGAGCCTCGGCATCCAGGGAAACGGGTTCCACGATGCACCCGCGAAAATCCTTCAAAACTTCATCGATAAAATAATCACGCTTCATGATCATGGGCGATTCGGAATTGTATTTTCCGCTGTAGCGCCGCCAGACCAGAACTTTGTCGATGTGTTGCCCTTCCTTTTCGGCGGTTTGCACGGCGATGTCGGCATTGCCTTTGTGATCGACCCATTTGCCATTTCGAAAATAGCCGTCGGCATAAATCAGGACGCGACTGCCTGAATCCGCGGCACGCAGGCCGCAAGCTTCTCCGCTGAAGCCGCCAAACACCACGGAATGAACAATGCCTAGCCGCGCGCAGGCGAGCATGGTGATGGGCAGTTCGGGAATCATGGGCATGTGAATGGTGACGCGGTCGCCGGTTTTCAACCCGGCGAAATCGCGCAGCATGGCGGCAACTTCATTCACGCGGCGGTAAAGTTCCTGGTAGGTGATTACCGTGGCCGATTCTTGTTCCGGCTCGGGGACGAAGATGAGCGCGGCTTTATTTTTGTATTTCTCAAGGTGTCGATCGACACAGTTGTAACACGCGTTTAGTTTGCCGCCGACAAACCATTTCCAGAAAGGTGGCTCGCTGGTATCGAGCGTGGTGTGCCAGTATTGGTCCCAGCGCAGCAGTTCAGCGTATTCCCGGAAGCACTCGGGAAAATGCTTTTCGCTAAACTTTTCTACCATGGCCGGATCGTTCAGATTGGCTTGGCCTATGAATTTTGCGGACGGCTGAAAGTACTCTTCTTCCTTCCAATGCACGGCGATTTGCGCTTCGGTCAGCTTGCGCTCGCCGTGGTTTTCACTTTTCTTTGACTGCTTTTGTTTTTCTTGAGATTTTACGCGAACTTTGGCCACGTTACCGGCTCCCATGAAGAACTGCAATTGTGCCGTCACCGAGCATAACGCCACTTGACGTGGTGTCTCAAGGCAGAGGCCACAGGTCAAGCGTGAGGCAAGATTGCCAGCAGCCGATTAGCCTGGCGCCTCATCGTTTGAATGACCACCCCGCCTAGGGGATTAAGGTATCAAATCGCCTGAGGCCACCTGGGGTGTGGTGCCGACCTCGCTCCAGATTTTCGTGCCATGAGTTTCGCGCAGCAACAAGCTGCCGACTACAAACGTGACGGAGGCGACGATCATCGGGTAATACAAACCGGCATAAATATTTCCAGTAGCGGCGCATGACCATAATCCAATGAGCGGCAACAACCCACCGAAAACTCCATTGCCGATGTGGTAGGGAAGCGACAGCGAGGTATAACGGATTCTCGCAGGGAAGGCTTCCACCAGGTAAGCAGCGATTGGGCCGTAAATCATGCAGACGTAGATGACCTGCAGGAATACAAGAAAAACGAGCATCGGAACGTTGGCGTTGGTGGCGTCTTTGGCCGGCACGCGATTTCCGGTGACAGGATCCGCAGTCATGGCCGTGAGGGTGGTCGCGCCGGTGACTTTGTTCTTTGCGGAGTTCACGCCAACGACATTGTTTCCGGCGGCTCCTTGCATGCTTTTGTATATGGGGATGTAGGTAAGGACCGCGAGCAAGCAGGCCGCCATCATTAGCCATTTGCGGCCGACGCGATCGGAAAGTGCACCGAACAGCGTGAAGAAGGGCATGGCCAGCAGCAAAGCGATGGCGATGATGATGTTAGCGGTTTTCGCGGGGACTTTCAAAATGGTTTGCAGGTAAAAAAGCGCGTAGAACTGGCCGGTATACCAAACCACGCCCTGACCAGCAGTGGCGCCAAACAAGGAAATCAAAACGCGCTTCAGATTTTCCCATTTGCCGAAGGCATCTTTCAGTGGCTGAGCGGAGGTCATCCCAGCGGTCTTGATCTGCGTGAAGATGGGCGACTCTTTCATCTTCAAACGGATGTAAAGCGAAATGGTGACCAGGATGATGGAAATGAGGAAGGGAATGCGCCAGCCCCAATCCTGGAAAGCTTCTTTGGTCATGGATTGCTGAGTGAGAAGAATAACGATCAGCGACACAAACAGCCCCAAGGTGGCGGTGATCTGGATGAAGCTGGTGTAGAAGCCGCGCTTGTGATCGGGCACGTGTTCGGCCACGTAGACCGCCGCCCCACCGTACTCGCCGCCAAGAGCCAACCCTTGCAGCACGCGGATGATGATCAAAATAACGGGAGCGAACCAGCCCGCGGTCTTGTAGGTGGGCAAGAGGCCGATGAGGGCGGTAGCGCCGCCCATGATACTCAGGGTGACGAGAAAAGCGTATTTGCGCCCTACGATGTCACCGATGCGTCCGAAAAAGAGGGCCCCAAACGGTCGCACCAGAAAGCCAACCGCGAAAGTCGCAAGATAGGCGATGTAAGCGAAGGTGTCGTTGCCGGGGGGATAGAATTTCAGCGCAAGGACGGCGGTAAGGCTTCCGAAGATGTAGAAGTCGTACCACTCAATCATGGTGCCGACGGCGGAAGCGAGGATTACCCGCCAGATGCTATATTCAGCTACTCCGCCTGATACGACATTTGTTCGGCTGGCCATACTTCCTCCTGTTGACGCGACCTGGGACCAGGTTGGTGCCGGAAACAGAGCTACGCCGGCACTTTCCATATGGGACGTTACCTTCTTCCGGTCGCGACCCGCTTCAGTGATCAGGCGATGACGGCGAGCCAGGATTTCAGCGACGGAAGGCGAGAATCGCACCGTTCATATATGGGCTGGGTCAAGTTGTCAAGAATGTACTTTGTGCAGCAGGAAGGGGTGCGGCTAGGGGACTAGCAGTATTCGTGTTAAAACTCAGGCTTGACTCTAGAACAGACAATTTTTCTTTTTTTTGCCGCAGCCGTGGGCGGCGCTATTAATGCCGTTGCGGGCGGCGGCAGCTTTGTGGCGTTTCCGGCGCTGCTATTTACGGGCGTGCCGCCGGTTCAGGCGAACGCGACGAACACACTGGCGCTTTGGGTGGGTACCACGGCGAGTGGCGGAGCTTACCGCCAGAAACTGGATATCCCGCGGCGGGTAATCATCCCTCTCATTGTGACTAGCGTGATTGGCGGCGTCGCGGGCGCTCTTCTGCTGATCAAAACACCGGCGCAGACCTTCCTCAAGGTTTTGCCATGGCTCATGTTGGGCGCGACGTTGCTGTTTGCCTTCGGCAAGCACTTGACCGGACGTGTATCCGCGGGAATGTCGGGCGAAGCCACCAAGGGTTCCATGGTTGGAGCCACAATTTTCGAATTGGCGGTGGCGCTGTATGGCGGCTACTTCGGAGGGGGTATTGGAATCCTGAACCTTGCCATGCTTTCAGTGCTGGGCATGACGGATATCCACGCGATGAATAAATTAAAAGTGATTCTGGGCTCGATAATCAACGGTGTCGCAGCGGTCGCTTTCGTGGTTACGGGGTTTATTTTGTGGCCGCAGGCGGGAGTGATGACTGTGGGCGCGATTGCGGGCGGGTATGGAGCCGCGCACTACGCGCAGAAATTGCCGCAAATCTGGATTCGCGGATTCGTGATTGCTACCGGGACGCTGATGACCATTTATTTTTTTATTCGCGCTTACCGGTAGGGTCGCCGATCGCCGTGATGCAGGAAAAAAAAGCGCCACGGGGCGTTTGGCCCGACGGCGCTTTTTCCATTTCTAGTACCTGACTCTTACTGAGCCTGCAGAACTTCGCCGGGAAGCAGGAATCGTGCTGGTTTTGGACCGCTGGTGATGCGCGGAAGATTTACCGGCAAGCGACCTTGAGAACCAACGTGTGACACGACGGGAGCCGCTGTGCCGTCCTCGGCTCGCATCCGCTCGATTTTGATTCCCAGGGTGCGTTCCAGTTGGAAGAGCTCGGAACGTTGTTCCTTGACGAATAGCGTGGAAGCTACGCCGTGTCCCCCATTGCGGCCAGTGCGGCCGACGCGGTGGATGAAATTTTCAGCCACTTCGGGCAAGTCATAATTAATGACGTGGGCGATGTCTTCGACGTGAATACCGCGCGACGCGAGGTCAGTGGCTACCAGAATGCGATAGCGGCCGTGCTGGAATCCCGTGAGCGCTGAGATGCGTTGCGATTGCGAACGATCCCCGTGAATCATCGCCGCAGAGAAACCCTTGCGGTTGAGGTTGTCGGCGATGCGCTCGGTGCCGCGCTTGGTGCGCGCGAAAACCAGGCAGCGTCCGGTTTCCTTGGCTAACAACCGCTGGAGCAATTCCATTTTGCGGTCCATGGCCACTTCAAAGGCCTGCACGCGAACGTTTTCAGAAGGCTTAAGTGTGGAACCGAAGGAAAGCCGCACGGGCTCCTTCATGTAATCTTTTACGACACGAACCATGGAGCCTTCCATGGTCGCGGAAAAGCACATGGTTTGGCGGTCTTTGGGAAGAATGGAAACGATTCTGCGAATCGCGGGAAGAAAACCCATGTCCAGCATGCGGTCGGCTTCATCGAGGATAAGGACGCGCAAAGCGTTAAAGTGAAAAAGCTTGCGATCCAGATAGTCTTCCAGGCGGCCGGGAGTGGCCACTACGAATCGGGCGCCCTTGCGGATGGCCTGGAGCTGGGAGCCTTCGGATAGTCCGCCAACGACGAGAGCTGCAGGCATAAGCTGCTTGCCGCGCAGGGCGTTGTACTGCGCCACAACTTGCATGGCCAGTTCGCGCGTGGGTACGAGCACCAGGGCGTTGATGCCTGGGGTATTTTGCTTCAAGAGTTGCTCGATCACGGGGATGAGGAAGGCCAGCGTTTTGCCGGTTCCGGTCATCGCGGTAGCGAGCACATCTTTGCCGGCGAGCGCCTGCGGAACCGCGGCGGCTTGCACCGGCGTCGGCATGGAAAACTTGGCCGACGTCAGCTTCTCCTTCATGTAAGGAGATAGTGACATTTCTGAAAAAGGTACGGAAACATTCTGCATTGAGTAGTTTAGCTTTCTTGCTGGTGGAGTTGCTCGCGGCACACACACTTAGGTGCGTACTCAGGTGGCAACTCACAAAGCCAGCCTTAGTTTTGAATTACGCTGATAACGTACGGAGGAAACTGCAGGCGGGGATTCTCAGATGAAGCATTAACAAACAACCGAGGGACCGCACAACACAACCGAGGTGATAAGCGCAAAAACAGAGTAGCACAGATTGGCTCAAGTTGATAGTACTGCTTGGTCGTCCCAGAACCTGTTGCCACATTCGCCTGGGTATGAGGTCAAAAAAACGGCGGAGAGCAATCGCTCCCCGCCGCCGGTGACTCGCGTACCTGTAAGTTAGAATGTGAAGTGCACGCCAAGCCGAATTGATCGGCCAGCCTGATATCTGTTAGGCAAACCATACCCGCTGTTAATCGTGACTGGGCCAGGGCCCTTGCCGCCATTGGGAATGGTGTTCGATGGAGCCGAGTTCAGCAAGGCCGCGAAGTTGTAAGGATGCTCGACGGCCGAGTAGAACGGGATGCCGTTGCTCAACGTGAGACCGCCGGGGGCGATGAAATTCTGGGCGAAGCCGCTGTCTATATTGCCCATCACCTGAGTCACGGACTGTTGATTAAGCAAGTTGGCAATCGTTGCAGAGAAGCCAAGAGTTTTGCTCTCGCTGATCTTATAGTTTTGCGTGAAGTTGAAGTCTGTCTGTTCGTACCACGGTGTGCGCCGCGTGAATGGGCTGCCAACTGTAATCACGCCGGTATTCGGGTCCTGTGTAACATTCACCCATTGTCCGCGGTTCACGACGTCCACTGGAAACGCTCCGCCCGCGTTTGGAACGTTGAATCCGGTCGCAAAGGCAAAGCCGGCATCTAGGTAGCTGGTAAGTGGTGAACCCTGGTACAGAACCTGGAAGATTCCGAACTCGGTGGAAAAGTGTCGCATCCAGTTCAGATCATAATAGACATAGCCCTTAAAGGTATTCGGGCGGTCTGTCGGCAGAAGACCACTGGAAGAACCGCCATTCGCGTTGAACGAGAAAAAAGGCTCGTCGAAGGATCGGCCATTGTTCGGAGAATTGCGTCCGCCACCTCCATCTGCCTGGTCGGAACTGGTCAGACCAGTGTAGTTGCCCCACAGTCTGCTGTAGGTGTAGGAGAACATACCCGCCCAATGATTGCTGGTAGCCTTGGTCAGTCGAAGCTCAACAGCGTCATAGTTGCGTTGCGGTGGCAGGATGTTGGGACACGAAGGTGTGCTGGTTGGACTGCAGGTGGAGAATCCCGTGTCCCCAGGTTTGAATCCCGCGAGGAAGTTGTAAAACCCAGAGAATGTCCGATTAATGCCCTCACCCGGATTGACGATCACGAAAGTTTCGCCGATCTTGGGGTTGAAAATTGACGAGTCTTCAATCACGTGGTCGAGTCTTCGCCGGTCATAGCGGGCCTCAAAAGCCAGAGTGCGTGTCACTTGGAAGTCAAAGCCCACGGTGTATTCGTGCTGCTTGTAAGGCTTCAAGCCTGGGGCGACACCCTCTTCCGTGGCGGTGCACGTAGGACACGTCGTTGGGAAACTGCGGAAATTCTGATTCTCCAGAAAGGTTAGTCCGGCGGGAGTCGCGCCTCCAAAGTTGGCCTGGCTGGTTGCATCGGGTCCGACACAATAGCGTTGATTCGCTCCAAATACGGGAGCAATCGACGCAATGTTCGCGGTGTCCAGCGCGTAGTAGCACTGCTGCCAGAACTGTCCACCAAACGAACTGATTGCCAGGTTAAGCTTCATCTGATCGTAGAACTGGCCGTACCCACCGAACACCTTCATCTTTCCGTTTCGAAAGGGATCCCATGCCACGCCAATGCGGGGAGCAATTTTGTCGCCCCAGCCAAAGTTAATGGGTGTGCTTATCCCCCCTGTCGGCTGGTTCTCCGCCGGTAAGGCTTCCTTCTCAATGCGCAGCCCACCGTTGATGGTGAGACCCTTAGCAATGGACCAGGAATCCTGGAAGAAGAGAGAATGATTGTTGCTGGTGACGTTTCCGCCGGAGCCGAAGTCATACACACTGATGTACCCATACTGCCCTTGGCACGTCTTGTGGGCGGCGATAAACGGAGCGCAATTCGCGGTGCCCGTGGGCCCCTGTGGGCTGTAAGAACTTCCTTGGCCTACATAGAAATCGACACGCGGGACGTTGTAATGCTGGCTGATGTCGTTGGAGAGATGATTGAGCTGATAACCGAACTTGAAGTTGTGTGTGCCCTTCCATCCGCTTTTGTACCACGCTAGATTAATGTCGACCTGCTTTGCTTTACTGGCGTTGTGAGTGGTGAAATTGGGGCTGTTGGCGATGTTAAAGAATCCGCCGGGTTGCTGGTAAACAGCCGGAAGCGGATTGCCGAAGGCATCGAGGGCTCCTTTGCCGTTGGCGGTGAAATTTGTGAGCGTGCCGACCTGCGGGAATCCAAAGTCGTGATAATTCTCAAAGTAATATCCGAATCGGCCGGTCAAGATTAGGCGTGAGGTGAGATTGTAATCGGCGCCGACATTTGTGGTGGAATTGGGAGCGGTGTAGCCAACGCTGTGAGCAAAACTGCTCGGCGCGACGGCGGAACTAATGTTAAATTCTCCGTTAGACGAGTCCGGAAATGGCAAGTTTTCGCCGGTCAGCTTTTGAAGCTGGTACAGCCAAGAGCCAAACAGGCGAAGCTTGGAGGTTACGGCCGCGTCAACACGACCCGTAGTGTAGTAGGTCTGACTATTTTGGCTGAAGGCCACGGGGCCTCCCGCCGGTACAACACCTCCAGCCGGATAAACGACGGTGCGCTCTAGGCTGTTGAACTCCGGATTGAAACCTACAAAGCCGAAGATGCGATCTTTCCAGATGGGTCCGCCGAATGTGAAACCCGGGAAGACATCACCAGTTTTGTCTTTCTTCGGCACATATTCCTGAAAGTTCGGATCGGTTAGCCCCCAAGACGTTGTGAGTTGGCTCGAGTTGGGATCGTAACGGCTGAACGTGGCCGGCCGGGAATCCATCGCATCGTTTTCGTAGTAAGAGAATATGGAACCGTGATAGTTGTTGGTGCCTTTCCGCATGATCACGTTCACCACGCCGCCCAACGCACCACCGTGCTCCGCCTGAATACCCGAGTTCTTGATCTCCACTTCTTGAATGAAGTCGAATGGGACGCTCGTGCGGGAATAACCGCCAATCAAGTTCGCCGTTTCCTGGCCTTCCACCAGGTATGAATTCTCAGAGTCCGAACCGCCAGCGACCGAGAAACCGTGATCGCCTCCGTTGGCCGTGCTTCCCGGCGAAGAGCCGCCGCTACCGTTGCCTGGGTATCCGCCTACAGAAGTGTTACCCATCAAGGGCTCATTGCGAGCCGACGGCGCGAACTGTATTACCGACTGAAAGCTCCGACCGTGAGGGACGAAGTCGATTACATCTTGCGTTACATTGGTCGTCGTCACGTTGGTGGTCACATCTATTTGAGGAGCCGCGCTGCTCACCTCGACTACCGTTTCGGATCGACCAACCTCTAGGGTAAAATCAACGTTGGGTAAGCGACCCACTTCGAGCGCGACTTCACGCTTCGCCGTCGTAAACCCTTTCGCCGTCACGGAAACCGTGTAAGTGTCGGGTGGGAGATTCGCAAATCTGTAATAGCCGCTGGCATCCGTATCAACGCTCTTAGTGCCAACGAGGGTTTTGGCGGAAACCTCCACAGTGGCCCCCGCTATCACGGCTCCGGACGCATCCTTGACCGTTCCTTGCAAGCCAGCGGTGGTCTCCTGCGCCGCTACCTGAAAGGTGCACCCGAGCACCAAAGAAACCCACAACAGTAACAACCCACTTAAGAAACGCATTCCCCCTCCATCATCATCTGAGATTTCTGCAAAGGCCCGTATTCCCTGCGACTGCCGTATGAATTTACAACTGATCAATCCAGACAGGTTCCAGCCTCGCGAATACAAATATTCAATAGAGCAGAACTCTGGAATGTCTCGGGAAACCCACTTATAGATTCGTGATTTAGAAATACTATGCAACAACGTGGCCAAAATAACGTGGGCTTAAGTTGATATTTTTCCTTAAGTTTACGCTGAGATCATATGTCCACTCGTAGAGGCTCCTATAAATGGAATGAATTATCCATAACATCATAGGTTTATAATTCACGTCGTCTGGTAATCGGAGCGCAGTGACGTACCGCTTCTATTGGTACCGCTTCTATTAGTCTCTAGCTTGGCTCTCACCTAGTCACTCGTTTCGATCTTTCAGTTGGTTAGTTCACCTTGATTCAGCAATGGACCAGCACATTTGAGAACGTCGTGACATTCAAGTTCTTGTACCTGTGCGAAGCCAGGGTCCAAAGTCATTGAGCTCAACGCCTAAATAACTGGGGGAACATGTTCCTCGGTGATCCCACGATGGACGGGTGTGTCAGAGGATCCGTTTCGCTTCGGCGTTTTTGCTTGGATAATTCGAAACTTTGCTGCTCCGCACGGCGAATTCTGCGCTATAGTTAGCTTCCAAATTTCCATGACAATTTCCGGCATGATTCCAGTGAGGCGAATTTCATGCTGATTTGGCGATTGCTGCGGACCGTTCTCTTCGCTGAACTTTTCTGTTTTGTGAGTGCTTGCACCGGGAACGCCCAGGTGTTCTCTGCGCCCACGTCCTCCAACAGGTTCGGCACTCTCACGAGCCTCGATTCCATTCAAACAGTCCGAATCGACAGCAACGTTTTCCTCATCAACGGCCAGAGGCCGGAGGCCAGCAGCCCGCTACAGGCACCGAGCGGTTCGATTTCAAAACTGGACCTCAAATCCCCCGCCAAAGCTCGCCACGAATACGAAAAAGGCTACCAATTTCTAATGAAAAAAGATTTGGAAGCCGCCATAACCCATCTGACAAAATCACTCGCCATTTATCCAAGTTTCGTGGCCGCGCACAACGCTCTTGGTACGGCCTATCTAAATCAGGGGCAGAACCAGCAGGCCCGGGAGCAGTTCGCCCAAGCGGTTGCTCTTGATGATCATCTGCCGAATTCACATTTAAATCTTGGCTGCGCTGAATTGGCGCTCGATCAATATGATGATGCGGAAAAATCCTTGAAGACGGCTTCCTCCATCGCTCCACTTGATGTTCAGCTACTCACCGCCTTGACTTACGCAGAATTTTTGAACCGGGACTATCCCGCGGTGATCGCCACCGCTCGTCGAGTACACGAAAGCAAACACGAGGGCTCGGCGTTAGTGCATTATTTTGCGGCCGGAGCTTTCGCGGCACAAGACCATCTCACTGACGCGCAACACGAAATGGAAATTCTGTTGCGCGAAGATCCTAAGTCGCCCTCAATCACCCAATATCGGCAGATTCTGGATCAGCTTCACGCCAAACAAGCTTACCTTGCCGCAGCCAACCCGCACTCCGCTGATGTGGTAAATTCATCCCCCACCGCCGGCCAAGACATCGCATGGCGCGCCAAGCAAGCTTTGCAAGACAAGAAAGAAGAAATTCAGATCGCTGAGGCAGAAGCTGAACCGGATCCAACTTGTTTCGAGTGCCGCATGAATCCTCCGATCGAATCTGGTATAGCACCGAGTTTTAATCCATTGTCGGCCCAGTCTCAAGCGCATCTGTCCGCGTCAGTTCTCCGGGTCACGGTGGATGAGGTAGCTATATTTTTCACTGCTACCGATCACGGAAAATCGGTAGTGAGCCTCACCGCCTCAGATATTGAAATTCACGACAATAGCCGGCCTCCCAGCGCCGTCCTCGCATTTCACAACGAGTCTGAATTGCCTCTGCGTCTCGGACTCATCATGGATACGAGTAGCTCTGTAACCGATCGTTTTCACTTCGAGCGAGCCGCCGCCGTAAAATTTTTAGAAACAGCTCTCACGCACAAAGAAGACCTCGCCTTTGTCGTCGGCGTCAACAACTCGGTGCTTGTTGTACAAGACTTCACCGCAGATCACACGCTTATAGCTCGCGCAGTAAGTGCGCTCGCTCCTGGTGGCGGTACCGCGCTGTGGGATGCGGTGGGCTTCGCTGCCGATAAGCTGGCCAGGCGTCCCGAAACCCGGGCCGTCGCACGGATTCTGGTTGTCATCAGCGACGGCGAAGACAATTCGAGCAAGTCCACTCTCAAACAAGCCATCGCGAAGGCGCAGCGGGGTGAGGTTGCCGTCTATACCGTCAGTACCAGGGACGTGTCGCGCGAAGAGCCCAGCGCATTGATTGGTGACCGTGCGTTGAAGACACTCTCCGAACTCACGGGTGGCTCCGCCTCCAGGCCCGGATCAATTCACAATCTCAGCACAAGCCTCGCCGACCTTCAGCAGGTAATCCGTGGCCGGTATTTGATCTCTTACACGCCCTCTTCCTTCCAACTCGACGGACGATACCGGCCCGTAGAGATCAAAGCCGAAAAAGAGGGCCATAAACTCACGGTGTACGCTCGCAAGGGCTACTACGCCTCAGCGCCACAATCTAGTTCCGACCGTTAATGGCCAACGGCGGCGGGCAGGGTGGCATCGTCCGCGTCGCCACGATCGGTCTGGGGTTTTATGGACACATCAAATTGTGCGTGTTTTAGCCATAAATTCTCAGAGACATTATGAAAAACGGAACAAAGTTGGTTGGCAGAGGTTAGTCCGCAGAACCACCATCGAAGCTATACTCAGCACATGGAAATGCCTGCCTCTGCTTTCTCGACAACCGATTGGAGTCAAATTCCCGTCATCGAACATGCCGGTAATTCTGGGAAGGCGTTGTGGCAGACGCAGAATTTTGGCGAGATTCGCGTGCGGATGGTTGAGTATTCTCCGGGGTATGTGGCGGATCACTGGTGCGCCAAGGGACACGTGCTTTTGTGCCTTGAGGGCGAACTGGAAACACGCTTGGCTGACGGCCGGACCTTTACATTGAGGGCGGGGATGAGCTATCACGTTGGGGATGGCGACCCACCGCATCGCAGTGTCAGCCGCGCTGGCGCTAAGTTGTTTATCGTCGACTGAATTATTCCTTAGTTATACTAAGCCGCTATGCCCGCATCGATACTCTCCGCGCTGCAGCGTTATTGGGGCTACTCCTCGTTTCGTCCGCTTCAGGAACAGGTCGTGAAGAGTTTGCTAGCCGGGCGCGATGCGTGTGTTGTCATGCCCACCGGGGGCGGCAAATCATTGTGTTACCAACTGCCCGCGGCAATGACGGAGGGGCGCACTGCAATTGTCGTGTCTCCGCTGATTGCATTGATGCAGGACCAAACTGCGCAGTTGGAACAGATGGGCGTCGCTGCAGCGGTATTGAACAGTTCGCAGAATGCGGCAGAGCAGTCCGCAATTTTGCGTAACGCGAAAGCTGGAAAGTACCGGCTAGTTTATCTTTCGCCGGAGCGATTGGCACGCCAAGACGCGGTCTCCTGGTTGCGTGACACACCCATTTCTTATTTTGTGATCGACGAAGCTCATTGCATTTCGGAGTGGGGACACGAGTTCCGCCCTGAATACCGGCAGCTGCATTCCTTGCGAACGCAATTTCCAGATCGGCCCATCGCAGCGTTCACCGCAAGCGCCACGCAGCAAGTTCGACATGACATCGTGGAGCAGTTGCAGTTGCGGGACGCGGACAAGTACATCGCCAGCTTCCAACGTCCAAATTTGCGCTATCACGTGAAGCAGTGCGATGCGCGCAGTCAACGCGGATTACTGTTGAAAGCGGTACATCAGTATGCCGGAAGCAACATCATTATTTATGCGCCGACGATCACGCGAGTGGAGGAGACCGTCGCGTTCCTGGAATACAACGGGATTGCCTCCGTCGGATATCACGCGAAGATGGACAGCGCCACGCGGAGAAAAAATCAGGAACGCTGGATGAGCGATGAAGTGCGCGTGCTGGTAGGAACAATCGCCTTCGGCCTGGGCATAAACAAGGCAGCGGTACGCGCGGTAATTCATTTGTCATTACCAAAATCGATTGAACAGTATTACCAAGAGGCAGGGCGCGCGGGGCGCGATGGCGAGCCAGCGGACTGTCTGATGTTATGGCAAAAACGCGACGTGGGGCTTCTAACCTACTTCGTCGAGCAATTAACGGACCCCGCGGAAAAAGCGCGCGCATGGCAGCGTTATCACATCATCCGAAGTTTTGTGGAGTCGAATAGTTGCCGACACCGGCGAATTTGTATGCATTTTGGCGAAACGCCGAAATGGTTGGCGTGCAACGCTTGCGACGTCTGCAGCGGCGCGCCGGGTTGGCTCACCGCGACCCCGGTGACGAAAAGAAAACCTGCTCAAAGCAAAGTCGCTAATGTGAAAATTAAGATTGCGGCTCAGTCGATGCATCTAGAGGCCAACGGTGATCTCAGAGAACACTTGCGCGAATGGCGCCGGGGCGTCAGTAGGGAACTCAGTGTGCCGGCATTCATTGTGATGCACGACACAACGCTCGATGAACTGTGTAAGGTGAGGCCCAGTACGCTTGCGCAACTTCGAAGAGTATCTGGATTTGGGGATCGAAAAGTGGAGATGTACGGCGCACAAATTTTGGAAGCCTTGAAAAAATTTGAGTCAAAGCCGCGAGGGGTTGGGACGGGCTAGCGGGCCGTCGGTAGTGGTACAGTTTGGATCCGTTCAACTTGCTATCGCGATGGGGGCACGGAAACCTGCTTCGCTGAAAGCCACGCCGCCGCAGTCAAACATAGGGTAATCGCCATTGAGAAAGCGATGGGTAAGATAAAGAGGTATCTCCAGCTCACAACTGTGATGGCGGCAAAGCAAACGGCGAACGCCCACGCAGGGCCGCGCATGAGCGCCAAAGTCGCTGCCGGAAGGCCACCCAGCTGCCATGCCAATATCGTCGCGAATAGATAAAACACGCCGACAGAGAATCCGGCCCCCAAAAAGAGGTCCCAATACGTGCGGCTGAACCCCTGCACGTCAAAATGAATTGACCGCATTGAGACCCGAAGGGCATCATCTCCCCATTGGGGATCAGACTGGCGAAAGCCGAGTGTATGACCTACCGCGAAAAGCAGCAAAAGAAAGCAGCGATTCGATAAAACACAGATGCTTTCATTCTCGCCTCCAGAGATCACGGCAGCGGACACCACGATCCTGCCACCTAGCTTCGAACTGTACTACTACCGTCAGCTCAAACTGAACCAGTGCCGGGCCGTCTGAACAGTTGCCATCTGAATTTCTTGGGTATAGGATTCAGCCACTTGAAATCGCCTGACGGTTGGCGGCACCTTCAGCCATGATTGCTGCCAGACCTCCAGCACAACAGGAGTGTTGAGCCATGCCCAGATTCCTTCGTTTTGCCTTAATTTTTTTTGTGATTGCCAGTCCTTGTTTGGCGCAGAAAAAGCGCGTTGCGGTGCTGAACTTTGAGTACGGCACGGTGAGATCCAATACTCAGGCGATTTTTGGTACCGACCAGGACGTGGGCAAAGGCATCTCGGACATGCTCGTGCAAAAGCTTGTGCAGGACGGCAAATATTCCGTGATCGAGCGCAATGCGCTAGATAAAGTGCTGGGCGAGCAGAATTTTTCGAACAGTGATCGCGCCGATGCGTCCACCGCCGCAAAAATTGGCAGGATTTTGGGAGTGGACGCGATCATCATCGGCAGCATCACGCAATTTGGCCGCGACGACCAGCACACCAATATTGGCGGGGGAGGATACGGCGGATACGGATCCAAGTTGGGTATCGGTGGAATCGGTACGAAGAAGTCCAAAGCGGTGGTGGGCATCACGGCGCGTCTAGTAAACACCACGACGGGCGAAATTTTGGCGGCGGTGACTGGAAAGGGAGAGTCGCAACGCTCGGGCACTTCGCTGATCGGCGCCGGCGCAGGCGGTGGCAGCGGTGGCGGCGCTGGCCTGGACATGGGGAGCAGCAATTTTGGGCAGACGATTTTGGGTGAGGCAGTACAGGCGGCAGTTGCGGATACAGCGACGCAACTGGATACGGCAGCGGGAAATCTTCCGACGGTAAAAGTTTCGGTTTCGGGACTGGTAGCGGACGTCAGCGGAAACACGCTAATCATCAACGTGGGCAGCAAAACCGGGTTAAAGGTTGGCGATACACTTGATATCAACCGGCAGGTCCGCACTGTGAAAGATCCAGCCACCGGCAAAGTATTGAAGGCTATTACCGATAAAATCGGCAGTGGCACGGTCACGCAAATCGATCAGGATTCGGCGACGGTAACATTTACTGGCGCGGGACCAGCCAAGGTTGGAGACGTGGTCCAGACCCCTTAAAAAGCACAGTTAAGGATCAATCCACTCATGATTGGCGAAACGATTTCGCATTACCGCGTCCTACGCAAACTCGGTGGTGGCGGTATGGGCGTGGTGTACGAGGCTGAAGACATCAAGCTCGGCCGTCACGTGGCTCTGAAATTTCTGCCGGATGACATCGCGACGGACCCGCAGGCATTAGCCCGATTCGAACGCGAGGCTCAGGCAGCGTCTGCTTTAAATCACCCCAACATTTGCACTATTTACGAAGTGGATGAACATAACGGCCAGGCATTCATTGCCATGGAATATCTGGACGGCCTGACTTTAAAGCATACGCTCACGAATGGACACCTGGAGCTGGAGCAGTTGCTTGCGCTGGGAATTGAGATAGCCGATGCTCTGGACGCGGCGCACTCTCAGGGAATAATCCATCGCGATATCAAGCCTGCCAACATTTTTGTCACCAAACGCGGTCATGCCAAGGTCCTGGATTTTGGACTGGCCAAAGTGACCAAGCAGCAGTCCGGCGCTGGCGCT
>Ga0210384_10002218_pt1 | contig 24119 bp, 18 predicted proteins | sample IncBWH2MmetaG_FD_160574 | JGI IMG/M metagenome (GOLD analysis project Ga0210384, IMG submission 160574) | Forest soil microbial communities from Barre Woods Harvard Forest LTER site, Petersham, Massachusetts, United States - Inc-BW-H-2-M | ecosystem: Environmental > Terrestrial > Soil >...
GGGGTAGGACCCCGAGGCCGTGTAGCGGTGCGATGTCGCGGCGCCGGAAGCAGTACTGCCGTCACCGAAGCTCCACGCATAGGAAGCAATGGTGATCCCGCCAAACGCGAGCACCATGCTGCTGAAGTGGAAGGTGTCCGGCGCAGTCTGGGTCACGACAATGCTCGCGATAGGCGGCGGTACGACGGTCCCGGTCGGCGCAGAAGCGGCGCAGAATGCAACGCCGAAGGGGCCATAGCCCTCCGGGATGTACCCGGCGGTCATCATGCTCGCCCGCACCTGGAGGTCGGTAGTATAGCGGTGGTTCGCATCCGCGCGATTGTTGTAGAGGCGATACACGGGCACCGCGCCGTTGGAGCACCCGCCGGTACCCGTGTCCGGCATCTGCACTTGGAAGACGTCGTTGGATTCGAGCTGCCAGCTCCCCGCAAACCGCGCGAGCACCGCCGCGCATTCGGCTGGCGACCCGGAATAGAAGTGCGAATCGAGTCCCGCTTGCGGGAGGCCGTAGAACCGGCACACGGGACTCAGCGAGGCGTCCGTCGGCTGGGGAGCGTAAGCAGTGAACTGATTGCCGGTGCGGTTCCAGCCTCGAATGACACCCGCATCGAGCGCGGCGGCCTCGGCGCTGTCCGCGGTGATGAAATAATGGTCCAATTGTGCGCTGTAATACTCGATGACCGCGACCGGCGAAGGCGCAAATGCGACTGCGGCAGTGGGCAGCGATACGCCCAGTACGATGCTCACTAAGAGGCAGGGCAGCAGCGCCAGTCGTTTCAACATCGAGGCTCCCGCAACTAGAAATTGACGACCGGCGCCCGGCCCCAGCGCGTGCGATAGGGCGCAGCGGAAATTGCGTGAAGCGGCGGGCAGATTGGAGAGTCTCGGGTCAACTCCCGCCCGCCTGCGTGGGCGCAATGACGACGGCATATTAAATGCCAACGTCATTGGATGTCAACTTCAAATTACATTTTTATTGCAAATCGTTAGCACTTGAACTGGTAGTGATTTCTATATTCAATGCCCGACGGGAGCCCAAGCCGCCGCTCGTGCTTCCCGTAACCGTCCGCACGGGGTCAGCATCCGCGAAGATCCGGACACATGAGACCCCGTTCGACGAACTCCTGGATCACCAGCGCCGGCCTCTCGCGTTCTATCAGTGCGGCGTTGAGCTTGGTGCCGTCGACGAGCACCATCCGGCTGAAATGCTCGGCGAGGAATGGCGCGAGATTGGTGTTGAAGGAATCCTGATTCATCACCACGTGCGGTCCGCGGCAGCCGGTGCACCCCATTACCGCGATGTCAGGCGAGTCGACGGGGTCGTCAGCGATTACTTGCGCACGCTCGGGCGGCGACGGAACCCATTCGATGCGCACTTCCGGAAAGCGATCCTCCAGCGCGAGAATGCGCGCCAGATCGCCCCCGGCGGCGATGCGCGTTTGCAGCGACCCCGGTGGCGGCTCGGTGCCAATCTCCGGGAACCAGCGCCTCAGCCAAGCGAGGATCTCGCGGGAAGCAACCAGCGCGCCGGCGTCGTTCCAGTGGGTGTCGGTCTTGTGGTAGAGCCGCTCGCCGGCCTTCGCTTGCCACAGTGCGGCGCGCAGGTCGACGATATCGACCTTGGAGTGCAAGCGCAGATCGGCGAGAAGTTGATCGAGGCGCGACTCGGCCCGCACTGGGCGCAGCGCCGGCGGCATGAACTCCGGATATATCGTCTCCTTGTCCGGGGCCACCACCACCAGGTAGCGAATGCCGCGCTCGGCTAACCAGAGACGCCGACCTTCCAGATCCTCCCGCCAGCGCGCGACCCCAGCTGCATCAAACGGCTTCACGGCACGAAAATAGTCGACCGACTGCTCCGCCGCGTAGAACAAGTACCCCTGCTGCCCGACGAGGGCCTTGGGCGAAGGCGACACACCCAGCGCAAGCATGGCAAGGCTGTGCGCGCGGATCAGGTACCAGCGGAAGGCGAACGAATCGTTCCAGAAGCGCTCGAAGCGGCGCGGAAAGCTCACGACGGAATAGCCCCAGCCAGGGCCTCCAAGCTGGATGGTAGGAAGCGGGGCAGGCCGACGGTTTTCGGTCAGCGCAAAGGCGCCCTCGGTGGGAAGCAGCTTGCCGACGAGCGGGAGACTGATCACGCCGAGAAACATCGCAATCGTGATGTGTTCGGCGACGCGACGCACGGTCGACGACCCCATGGCTCAGAACCGGAAGTAGATAAACGGGTTGTAGGTTCCGGCCGCGAGCAGCATTGCCGACGCCAGCAGAATCGACGCCATCGCCGCGAGCCGGATGCTACTCGTGCCGATCTCGATCGGGGGAGCGTGAAAGCGCTCGAGCCAGCGCTTGAGCGCAGGCATTACCGGCGTCGAACCGATCGCGCCGATCGTCAGCGCGAGGAGGGTCTGCGCGTCGGCGTACAGGGCAAGCGGGTGTTCGAGCCCCGAGGCTGGGGACATGCCCATCATCGCTGCAAGGAAGCGCCCGGCGTCCGAGAGAGTGGCGGAGCGGAAGAACACCCAGCTCACCATCACCACGAGTACCAGGTACGCGTGACGCAACGGCGCTCTCCACGCGGCCATGCGGCGGGCCAGGCCCATGCGCTCGCTCACCAGAAAAGAGCCGTGAAACAGACCCCAGAAGACGAAAGTCCAGCTTGCGCCATGCCACAGGCCGCACAGGAAGAAGACGATGAGCAGATTGAGATAGACCCGTCCCGGCGCGACCCGATTGCCTCCGAGCGGGATGTACAGGTAGTCGCGGAACCAGTTCGAGAGCGAGATGTGCCAGCGCCGCCAGAATTCGGTCATGCTCTGCGCGATGTAGGGATAGTTGAAATTTTCCAGAAAATGAAAACCGAACATGCGGCCGAGCCCAATCGCCATGTCCGAGTAGCCCGAGAAGTCGAAGTAGATCTGCAGCGTGTAGCAGGCCAGCCCCAGCCAGGCAACGGGCAGGGTGAGCTGGGCGCCGGGAATGGAGAAGATCAGATCCGCCGGACCCGCCAGAGAATTGGCGATGAGCACCTTCTTGCCCAGACCGACGATGAAGCGCTCGACGCCGTAGGCGAAGTCGGCGCGGGTAACGCTGCGCTCTTCGAGTTGCTGCGCCACGTCGTGGTAGCGGATGATAGGGCCGGCGATGAGCTGCGAAAACAGGGCGATATACAGCCCAATGTTGAACGGATTTCGCTGTACGGGCACCTTGCGCCGGTAGACGTCGATGACATACGACAGCGCGTGAAAGGTGAAAAACGAGATGCCGATCGGCAGCGCGATCTGCGGCAGGCGCAGCGGCTGCGCATGCAGCTCGGCGAGAACCGAGTTCAGGTTCTCGACGACGAAGTCGGCGTACTTGAAGGTCGCAAGGAGGCCGATGTTGGCAAGCACCGCTGCTGCCAGCAGCAGCCGCCTGCGCCGCGGGTCGGGGAAGCGGTCGATCCAGAGCGCGAGCAGGAAGTTGGCGACGATCGAGGCGAGCATAACCGCCACGAACTTCGGCTCGCCCCAGCCATAAAAGACGAGGCTCGCTCCCAGCAGCCAGGGGTTCCGCCACCGCCGCGGCAACGCGAAGTAAACGGCGAGCGTGACCGGGAGGAACAGAAAAAGAAAGATCGGTGAGCTGAATACCAAGGGGCAGAGTAACGCTCGGAGTGGTCGTCAGCAGAAGTGCTTGGTTACTCGACGCGGGTCGACCAGCGAATGCCGGCTGCGCGCTTCAGCCCCAGGAGCGCGCTGCGCACCGGAACCGGCAGCAGCGTCGCTCCGGCGGCGAGTGCGGTCGAGACTCTCCAGCGCTCGTGCAGGCTCTGCAAGAGATATTCGCGCGCCGTCCTCGTCTCGCCGGCGTGGAGCGCGATGATGCCGAGCCGGTAATGCGACAGGGGACGCTCCTTGCGGAAGTAGTCCGCGGCGCCGGCGGGGAAGAGCTCCGGATGAGCCGCGGTCTTCTCGCCGATGCGCAGGCGCTCGAGGATGAGCTGGTCCCACTTCAAAGAGGCGTTGCCCTCCCAAACGAGCGAAATCACCAGCCGGTCCTCGATGGCGATGCCGCGCCACCGCCGCAGGAGACGCATCCAGCAGTCGGCGTCGTCACACAGGCGGAAGGATTCGTCGAACCCCCCGATATCCTGCACCGCCTGCCGGCGGAGCAGCACCGTCGAGGGAGAGATAAAATTGAAGCGCAGGACCGCCTGCCCGAGCGATTCGGGTAGTAGGTACGCGTTGTCGCCAAGTGGCTCTCGCTCGAGGCCGGCGTACGGCGGTGTCGCCCGTAGGAAGCCGTCCTCCACGACGCTGCCGTCACGCCTCACCAGCCGCATGTCGGTGAAAACCAGGCCGACCTCGGGATGCGCCCTGAGCAGTTTGAGCTGACGGGAAAGCTTCCCCGGCTGCCAGATGTCGTCCTGATCGAGCAGCGCGACATACGGCGCTTGCCCCGCAGCAAGCCCGGTGTTGCGTGCACCCGATACGCCGCGGTTCGCTTGGCTTATCACCGTCACCCGCGAGCCGTAGGAGCGCGCAATGGCGGCCGAGTCATCGCTCGAGCCATCGTCGACCACAATGACCCGGAGGGGGACCTCCTGGCCGAGGGCGCTCTCCAGCGCCTTGCGGATGACCTCGCTGCCGTTGTACGCGGGGAGGATGACTTCGATCCGCGCGTCGGAGGCAGATGAGGCCGACATCGCGATCAGAGCGCCGCCAAGGCGCTGCTCAAACTCTTCGCCGGGTTGGCGCAAATGACGCCTCGATACGCTTCAACGGTCTGCGCGGCAATCACGGGTAGGGCGCTGGTGCGCTCGACTGTCGCACGTGCCTGCCGACCCAACTCGTCGAGGGCTGCATCGGGCATCGCTAGCAAGCGCGAAATTGCCCTGGCAAGTTCTTCCGGGTTATCCGGCGGGACAACGAAACCTGTCTTTCCATCCGCGATCAGCTCCGATGCTCCGACCCCGCTGGTCACCACACAAGGGCATGCGCAAGCCATCGCCTCGATGACCACATTGCCATAGGCCTCGCGAAAAGACGGCAGGACGAGCGCCGCACATGCGCGGTAACGATTCACCAATTCCGACTGTGGCAGGGGTTCGAGAAACGACACCCGCCGGAGCGCCCCGGTGGGCGCCAGCGAATTCTCCATGAACCGCCGCATTGACCCGCCGCCGGGGGCGGACTTGGTGTCGTTGCCGATGAACTGAAACTCGACTTCGGCATGTTCTGCAAGGACCCTTGGGATCGCGGCGGCCAAGACGCTTAGGCCCTTGATCCATTGCAGGTGGCCGGCGAAGAGCACCGTTTTCTTGGACGGTCGAGGCGCTGTCGGACGCGGACAGAACTTTTCGATGTCGACGGGGTTGCGGATGATTCGAATGCGACTTCGGTCGAGGCCCCACTTTGCCGCTAGCAGGTCGCCGAACCCCTTGGTGCCGGCAACAAGGAGCGCTGCCCGCCGCGCGGGATGTCGCTCGAGCAGTTCTTCAACTCTGGATCGCATCGGCGGAACAAACCGCCCATCCCAGCGCTGGACGAGGCTCGCCGGACCATGCAAGTGGATGGCAAAGGGCGCAAACGGAGAACACGAAAAGCAGAAACCTTCGCCATAACCATCGGGGAACCGGACCAAGTCCACTGGGTGCTCTCGTCGCAGGCGTACGAGCGCGCGCCACACGGCGAAGGAACGTCGGACCCATGGAACAGGAACGAAGCGTCCGAGCTTCCAGTATCTCGGTGCGACGCTTTCAAGCGCGAGCACGCGTACCTTTCCATCCCAGAACTGCGTGGCTGCGCTATTGCTCTGGGTGAGGACTAGAACGTGATGACCCAAGGCGGCAATGCCGTGTGCGAGGGTATAGGCATGGGCACCAATGCCTCCGCCTGCCGGAGCGCCGTCGAGCGGGTAGTCGGCCGATGCGAAGCAAAGGCTGAGCGGACGCTGCGAGTCTGATGCGTTCGCGTGACGCGATACGAAGTCCTCACTCTTCACCTGCGCCATGCTCCCATCGGTGCGGGAAGACGAAATGCCCGCTTACCTCGCGCGAGGCGACGCTTGGGCCGTCGACCATGAAGGTCGCCGCGCGCGGCCGCATGTCCAGGTAGCGCTGAATGCGGCTATCCTGGATGGCTACCGTGACGCCATAGCTCCCGCGCGTAAAGAGCACCGGCGCGAGCACGAGACGGACAGTGCTGGTTCCCTGGGAGCCATCGAGCCTGAATCCGTCGAAGCGCGACGTGATTCCTCCGAGCGGATAATCACGTACGTCGTGAAAGGTCAGAGACATTACAGGGTCTTCAATGGGAGTCGTCACCGTGTACGCGATGTCGACAGACCCCGGCTCGCCGTAGGTAAGGGGCCCGTTTACGCCGCCATCGGCACTCCGGATGGTCACGCTGGAGACCCGTATGGGGCTGTCCGAACCGGACTCCGTATCTTGCCATGCGGCGTTCGGGCCGTGGCTGTGAACCGTGCGTAAATAGGCTTCGACCGTTTCGTCGGGATCGCCGAACGCCTGAATCGTCCCATGGTCGATCCATAGGACGCGCGACGAATGCTGCAGGATGCTGGGCATCGTGTGCGAGACGAGGACGATGGTCTTGTCCTGCTCCTTCAGCTCGGCGATCTTGTTGAGGCACTTGGCCTGAAAAGCGGTGTCGCCCACCGCAAGCACCTCGTCGACGAGAAGGATCTCCGGGTCGATGTGCGCGGCCACGGCGAAACCCAGGCGGACCATCATGCCTTGCGAGTAGAACTTGAGCGGAGTGTCGAGGAATTTCTCGACCTCGGAGAAGGCGACGATCTGGTCGAATTTGGCGTCGATTTCCCGTTTTCGCATGCCCAGGATCGCACCGTTGAGATAGACGTTCTCCCGGCCGGTCAGATCGGGATGAAACCCTGCGCCCACCTCGATTAGCGCTCCCACTCGTCCGCTCACGGCGAAAGAGCCCTCCGTCGGCACGGTAACGCGGCAGAGGATTTTCAGGATCGTGCTCTTGCCGGCGCCATTAGGCCCGATGAGACCGATGGTTTCTCCGTGCTCAATATCGAAATTGACGTCGCGCAGGGCCCAGAAAACATCTTGACGTTTCGCATCATTGAACCGCGCACCACGCGCGAGTTTGCGGCGCAGCTGGTATCGCTTCGAGATACGATCGAACCTGATGGCAATATCCGACATCGATCAGATGACGTCGGCGAAGGTTCGCTCCGCGCGTTTGAAGAGCAGGTAGGCCACTCCGAGAGCCAGAACATTCACCGCGTAGGCAACCGCAAGGTAGGTCAAATCCGGATGTGTCCCGTGAAGCAGCGCACGTCGATAACCGTCGATGATGCCGGCCATAGGATTGAGCAGATAGATCGGTCTTAGCCACTCCGGGACGCTGCTGAGCGGATAGGCGATCGGCGAAGCATACATCCACAGCTGAAGCAGGAGCGGAAGCGCGTGGCCGGCGTCTCGATAGAAGACTTGCACCAACGACGTGATAAGGATTACGGTCAATACGAACAACACCTGCAGTCCAAGCAGGGGAATCACCCACAGCGCGGTCCAGGATAGAGACACACCGTAGTAGAGGAACATTCCGACAAGGATGATCGCCGCAATCGCGAGATCGACCAGCGCGGAAAGCATCACCGCGAGGAGCAGTGTTTCCCTTGGGAAATAAATCTTGCGCACCAGGGCTGCATTCGCGGTCATCGCCACCGTTCCCTGAGAGAGGCACGACGCGAAGAACGTCCAGAAGATGAGAACGCTGTAGGAAAAGATCGGGTATGGAAGTCCCTCGCTCGGGATGCGCGCGAACACGGAAAAGACGAACGTGAAGACGATCATCAGCGACAAGGGCTGGATCACTGCCCATGCGACTCCGAAGAGCGTCTGCTTGTATTTCGCCCGGATGTCGCGCTTCGCAAAGCTCAGCACCAGGTGCACGTTATCGGCGAGCTCCCGGAGAGGATTCATGCGCGGACCAATGAAGAGAGGCAAGTGGGCGAGACGAACCTAGGGCGACGGTACTGCGTCGACACTCCGTCGACCTCGATTGAACAGGCGCTTCAGCGTTCGCAGCAGAGGGATCGAGGCTAAAAGCAATCGCCCAACGAAGGGGCCGGGCGCCACGAGGAGAGACACCATCGCCGCGCGGCCGGACCATACGCGATCCATGAGGGGGTGGTTGGCCGTTGCGAGCGAATCCATCCATTCGATTTCGGTCATGGTATGGAGCCGACGGATATTTTCCAACTCCAGGAGTACGCCAGGAGAAAATCTGAGCAGCGTCTCGTCGAAGGCGATTCTGGAGGCGTACGACCCTGGCGGCGCAAGAAGATTGAGCTTCATTGCAATTGCCTTGCCATTAAGCCTAAGCGCCAGCATCATTAGTCGGCCGCGCTCGGAGGCGGCGGTTACGACTTCATTCAGCCACGCGCGATGGCGGGGGTTGCAGCCCAATCCGCTCCCCTGCTTGCCTTTCCACCCGCTCATTTCCAGCGCAACGAATTCCTCGATCCACGTTTGCACATCTTCGCCGGGGCCGAGCAGGTCATAGCTGAGTACTCCCATCTCGGAGAGTCTCCGTTCCTGCCTACGCCACTCCTTGCGATGGTGCGCACTGCCGATTGAGTCGATATAGCGAGCCGCGCTGGCTTTGGGTGCGAACATCGCCCGCACCCATGCATCTGCAATGTAATGGGCGCGCTTGTCCTGTCTCAGCGTCTCGGTCAGCACTCGAAAGAATTCACTCTCGACACGTAGGTCAGGAAACTGGATGATGGTTTGTGCCGGCTGCTCGTTGCGGACCCAATCGAAGAATGCCCGGATGCACGGTGGGCCACAGCCGCGCCGGACCAGTGGGGCGGAGCCAGGCGAGTAAAGATGGTTCCATATGCGCACGACCCTTGTGGGAAAGCCTCGAAACCGCGCGCGAGCTTCGAAAGGGAATACGCCACATAGGGTACCGTCGTGCCCTGACGACGTGGCATTGGACGCGGAAATCAGGGCCACGCGTACCTCATTGCCAGGAAGTTCGTTACGCATTGCTGGAATGAGGATCCACGACTCGGCGGCCGGTGCCGGCTCCAACGCATTTTGGGCAAGCTCTTCCCAGTCGGGTATTAGCGCCTCGAGTGCCCTCCAGTTGTTCACTACGCGCACCGAAAAGTGGCGGGTTTCCACAGGCGGCAGCGTTGCCTTCGAGAGATCCGGCTCAAGGGGGGGCCTGCGGGCAGGGTGAGGTATCTCCCAGAGTTCAGGGATCTTCGGGGGATAGCCGCGGAGCTGCATCATAGGCCCGGGGCAAATAGTAGAATGCTCTCGATTTCCAAGCTGTCAACTTGCGCTACCACGCGAGCCATTGAACCGCGCCCAATTGTATTCGCTTCTCAGGTTCAAATCATACCTGCATAACGGCGCCCCGTGCGGCCCCCGGGATGCCTCCCCAGATAATGCTTAGTGCGAGAGTTGTTGTGCTCAAGGCTTTCATCGTGAGGGCGTTTGCCGGGATATTTCTCCGTCCTGATGGCGGGATCCTGCTGCAGATGCGGGTCGGTCTGATGAATCCGGACAGGTTGACTTTGGGATCCTTCTGCTAAGATTGCAGCGCGCGAAGGCAATCGTTCCTTGCAGGGAGGTAGGGCGTGTGAATAGGCTCGGTCCGCTGGTCACCCTGACCGCTGAGCAACGTGACGCATTCGGGCGCAAGCCGCAGGCCGTGGCGCACCGTCTCCACGAGTCGGCGATTTTCCGGGATGATTCGCTGGTCGCGCTGATCGATGGCTACCCGCGTCAGTGGCTGCAAGCGTTCACCATGGGGACGGACCCGGAAAAGCGGGAGGATTGGGCCCCGGTGGAGATCGGCGACATCGGCGGGAACGATCTTCTCGAAGCGGTCAGGCGCGGGCGCCTGTGGCTCAATATTCTGAATACACAAAAAGTCGACCCCCGATTCAAGCAAATTCTCGACCAGCTCTACGATGAGCTAGCCGCGCAGTGCTCGGGATTCGAGACGCTGATGCGCAGCGGGACTTTGCTGATTTCATCCCCTGGCGCACAGGTGTACTACCATGTCGACGGGCCGCCTAATTTTCTCTGGCACATCCGCGGCGAGAAGCGCGTCTACGTTTACCCTGCAGGGGATCGGCGTCTGGTGTCGCAGGAGATCATGGAGGATGTGTTCGCGTCCGCCGCCGACGAGGAGATGCCCTACAAGCTTGAATGGGACCGCTTCGCGGTAGTGTTCGATCTCAAGCCAGGACACGGTGCGCTTTGGCCGCAGAATTCACCCCATCGCGTGGTGAACGCCGACACGCTCAATGTGTCGCTTGCGACCAATCACTCGACTGTCCAGAGCGAGCACCGCAAGCTCGTCTATCTCGCGAATCGATTCTTCCATCGTCGCTGCGGCCTGCCGCTACGCTCGGTTGAGGAAAGGGGGACGTGGCCACGCGTCAAGACCAATACCTATCGAGTCTGCCGGCGATTGGGACTGGATCAGAGGAAACGATCTTTTGACTATCGCGCCGTGTTCAGGGTCGACCCCGGAGCGCCCGACGGCGTGTCGAGGCTCGAAACTGAGATTCGCGTTGGATTCGGGAAGTAGCACATGCCCTCGTTCAGAGACCTGATCCTTACCGGTTTCATTTTTGCCATTCTTCCGGCCGTGTTTGTGCACCCGGATTGGGGGATCCTGCTTTGGACCTGGGTCGGCTTGATGAACCCTCACAAGATGACCTGGGGGTTCGCCTACGATTTCCCCTTCGCGATGATCATCGCCATCGTGACCATGCTGGCTGTCCTGGTCTCCAAGGAACCCAAGCGGCTGCCGCTGGCGCCACCCGTGGTAGTGCTTCTTCTCCTCGTCATCTGGATGACGATCACGACAGCCGTCTTCAGTCTTTATCCGGATCTCGCTTGGCCAAAATGGGGAAAGGTGATGAAGATTCAGTTGTTCATCCTCCTAACCCTGGTCGTCATGCAATCGGAGCAGCGAATCCGTGCGCTGGTCCTGGTCGCTACGCTTTCCATCGCCTTCTTCGGAATCAAGGGAGGCCTCTACACGATTGCGCACGGCGGAGGCGGGCAGGTGCTCGGTCCAGAAGGCGGTTTCATCTCGGGCAATACCGAAATTGCGCTCGCGCTCAGCGTGACCTTGCCGCTGATGCGCTGGTTGCAACTCCAGACGCAAAGACCTTGGCTCAGGCACGCGGCGACAGTGTCGATGATCCTCGTTGTCATATCGGTGCTAGGGTCCTACTCACGTGGAGGGTTTCTGGCGCTGACCGTGATGGCGGCGTTCGTCTGGATCAAGAGCCGCAAGAAGATCGTCCTCGGCGTCGTCGTCGTGACGGTCGCTGTAGCTTTGTCATCGTTCATGCCCGAGACGTGGCATTCGCGGATCGCGACTATAGAAACCTACGAACAGGACCAATCGGCCATGGGCCGGATTGGCGCTTGGCGATTTGCCATAAATCTTGCCCTGCATCGACCGATCAGTGGCGGTGGCTTCGAGACGTTCCAGAAAGAGGCGTACGACGTATTTGCGCCGGGCGAACGGCCGCTCGACTCTCATAGCATTTGGTTCGAGATTCTGGCCGAACAGGGGTTCGTCGGACTTGGGTTGTTCGTGCTGCTCTGGATCCTGACATGGCGCACCGGATCGCAGATCATAAGGTTGTGCGGAGACCGACTCAATTTCATATGGGCGAGAGATCTCGCCGGGATGATTCAGGCGGGGCTGATCGGGTTCATGGTTGGCGGCAGTTTTCTCGGACTGGCCTACTGGGACTATCCGTATATTCTCGTGATTGTCCTGGTTCTCACCAAGGTCGTGGTTGAAAGGCAATTGCAGCAAAGCGTCGAGCCAACGCCTCGGCCAGTTCCCGCACCCTCCCGCCTGCGCACGCAGGGCTGATCGAACCTCGTTTTAGCCCGGAGACCCACCCTTGGGCGCTCGCTTTGAGGACCAGTGGCGGACCAGGTTCGAAGAGTTTGCTGATCTGTGCGACGACGATGCGGGCATTGCCGGTTGGACCGCAACGGGCTTGGATGCGCGAATCAGGCGTTTCTTCGATCTCTGGAAACCCGGCCCGCCCGGACGACGATGGCTTGACGCCGGTTGTGGTGCGGGAACCTACACGCGGATTCTGCTGCGCCACGGCCAAAGTGTTGTCGGTGTCGATTATTCGTTGCCGACGCTCCTCAAGGCTTCGGCCCGTGGTTTGCAGGGCGCCGTCGCAGTTGCCGATGTTCGGCAGTTGCCGTTTCCTCACGAGCAGTTCGACGGCGTCCTCTGCCTCGGAGTCACACAGGCGCTTGCGGGCGCCGAGCCGGCTCTCCGCGAGCTCTCTCGCTTGCTGAAGCCGGGAGGACAACTGTGGATTGATGCGCTGAATGGGTGGTGCCTGGTCCACATTCTCGGCACGCTGCAGCGTCGCCTACTCGGTAAACCGCTGCACTTGCGCTACGAGTCGCCGGCGCGACTCAAGCGGCTCGTCCGTGAGTGCGGGTTTACCGATGTCCAACTGCATTGGATGCCGATCATGCCAGCGCACAGGCGTGGTTTGCAACAACTTGTCGAGTCGCGCCACGCTGCCTGGACCCTCCGCAACGTCCCGCCGGTTGGATTGGTGATCTCTCACGGCTTCATCGTTCATGCCCTAAAGCCGGAATGAGGCAGCTCAACCTCGGATCCGCCGCTGCTGGAACCAGAGCTCGAGCATCATCAGGACCCAGACCATCGTCCCGTAGTAGCCGGCGTGCTCCCGAAGCTGCGTCCCGACGAGGTCATCGAGGAACCCGCGGTTGAAGATTCGTCGCTCGCGCAGGCCCGCGAACGCATCCTGGGACAACTTGCGAAGCGGCTCGTAACTCGAAAGCCACGGCCCGGCCGGCAAGCCGAAGCCATGTTTGTGCTTGGTGAGCGTCTCCCGCGGGAGGAAATCGCGTAGCGCGTGTTTGAAAAAATAGCGCAGGCGCGTTCCGCGCACCTTCATCTGCGGCGGCAGAATCGCGGAAAAAGCTACCACGCCATCGTCGAGGAGGGGAAAGGCGACGTCGACACCGGCACGGTCACACATGCGCGTGACTTTCGGCAGATCGTTGTCCGCGAGCGTGAATTTCAGATCGAGAGCCAGCAGTCGGTTGATGAGACTCGATGCATGCGCGGATGCGTAGGCCTGCGACAGCATGGCGATGGGTTGCGTTGGATCAACCCCCGCCAGAAACTCGGGATCGAAAACGTTTCGAGGGCCGAGGCGCTCGAGCAGGTTATAGGACTCGTAACGCGCGGGCATGGGTAACCGCGCCTGCTCCACGTAGCTCCTGCCCTTGCGCAGGATCGGGATCGATTCAGCGAATCTCGTCGCCACGAGCGGCTCGACCACGCCCGTGCGCAGCCACGCAGGGAGCCGTTCGTAGAGGGAAAACTGGTACTGCCTTGCGTAGCGCGCGTTTCCCCCAAACAGCTCGTCGCCGCCGTCCCCGGCCAGCATGCGTTCGACCCCCGCGTCACGCGCAAGCTTCGCGCAGTAATATGTCGGGACGGCCGACGCATTGCCGAACGGCTGGTCGTACTCGACCGCAACGAGCGGAATCGCGGCCACAACGTCCTCCGGGGTCACGTAGTATTCGTGGTGATCGGTGCGAAAGTGTCGCGCGGTGATGCGCGCGTAGCCCATCTCGTCGTACCCGGTCGCGTCGAAGCCGATCGAATACGTACCGACTCGGCCCACGGAAATCTCGGAGAGCAACCCCGTCACCGTGGAGCTGTCGGTTCCGCCGCTGAGGAAAGTGCCGCACCTTTCTGTTGTAGCGCGGGCCTCGACGCCCGCGCGCAGCGTATCCCGGAATCGCCGTTCCAGCTCGCGCTCGTCGGAAGTGTCGGCTTCGTCGAAGCGCATTTCCCAGTACGGCACCGCAGTGGCTTTTCCGCCCTGGGCTAACACGTAGTGACCGGGTAGCAAGCGCCGAGAGTCCCGGAAGATGGTGCGCGGGCCGGGAACCATGTGGAAATAAACGTAGTCGTACAGCGCTTGCGCGTCGAGCCGGTGGTTGACGAGCGGGTGGGCAGACAGCGCATCAAGGTTCGGCGCAAAAATTAGCACGCCCTGCTCGATGCGGTAGACTAGGCTGCGCACGCCCATGCGGTCGATCGCCAGGAGCGCCTGACGCTTCTCCAGATCGAGGAGCGCGAGCGAGAAATCACCGGCGAGGCGAGTCAGCGCGTCCGCGCCGCGCTCGCGATAAGCCGTCGCAAGGCGCTCGCAGAGCTCCACCGGGGGCAGCGCACGGTCGGCTCCGTCGCGCCAAAGGCCATGGCCGTGAAACGCGATACGCAATGCGCCGAAGGCGAACACGCCGATCGTGTCTGGGTGCCCTACCGCCAGGAGTCCGAAAGCATCGCTGGTTTCGCTGCGCTCGCCCGGGGAACCCGTCCAGGAGATGTGCCGGCGCATTGCCTCGATCAGCACGGCTGGATCCACGTCGAGCTCACCGAACCAGCCGCAGACACCCGTCACGATTGGGGCTCGGAAGATCTCAGCAGCCGATCGCGAACGCTCACTGCGATGGGCTTGATGGTCGTCTCCCACGCGGCCGCGGCACGTCCCGCAAGCGAGTGTCCGTAGACGGTGAGCTCCTGCATGGGTTCCACGTCGTCGGCCCACCGGTGCTTGTAGGCGTTGTTGCCCGGGCCCATGTAATAGCGGCGCAGCCCTCGCCCGAACAGCCCCTCCAGCATGCACACGTTGAGATGCGTTCCCGGGGAGAGCTCCTCGAACTCGGCATCGAAGTCGGAGCGCAAGGCAAAGACGTTGCCGCCGGCGACGAGCTGATACTCCATGGCCAGAGGTCGTCCGTTCACGCTCATGATCCAGAGCGACAACCAACCCTCTCGGGCCGCAAGCTCGGAAAGCCGCCGGATGAACGATTGCGGTCCCTGCTGATCAAGCGAGTTGCCCGTGCGTCGCTTCCAGCTCCGAGCGGAAATCGCAATCGCGCGCTCAAGAAAGCGGTTGACCTCGGTTGGATCGCGCGGTTCCGAGGTGAGGCACTCTACCCGTATTTCTCCCATTCTCTTCAGCCGGTTCGCGGCCAGGTTGTTCGCCTTCTTGAGGCGGCGACTGCGGGTTGCATAGTACGCTGCCCAACTCGAGTCCAGGCGAACGAAGGGATTCCCGGGGAACGCCGTGACGCGGGCCGTGAATCCTGATTTCTTAAGAGCTGCGCAAAGCGCGGAAACCGCTACCGCGCCCGTCGCGAGATACTTGAGTCGGATCACGTCCCATTCGTTGGCTCTTCGAGCCAGTTCGGTTGCGAATGCCACGGCTGCAGACGATCGATACGGCTCGGCGGTGATGATGTCGCAGAACTGCGTGTCGGGGACGGTCAGGAACGTGAGTTCGCGTACACGCAAGCCCCGGGCGCGGCTTTCCCGAAGAGCAAGTGGGAGCACCGCACCGAGGCGTTCGCTGACGTAGAAACACAGCACATACAGGCTCGCCGTGTGCTGTCGCCACTGCCATGCCGCGTCGAACCATTCGTGGCGGCCAAATGCCGACAAGGGCTCCGGCAATGCGGCCATGGCATTCCAGTCCATATCGAGCGCCGTGAAATCGCCTGCTGCGGAAACGAGCCGCACCGATCCGCTGGAGCTCGCCGCCACGACCGGCGCGGCCGCGCGGTTCGTGTCGGCCGGCATCTTTTCTGCTGTAAGGCGGCAGCGGGGCTACTTCGCGGCCGCGTCGTCGGAGAGAGTAGGCGTAGCCGCGGCCCCAGGGGACTTTTCGGCTGCGGGCGCCGGGTTGTTGTCCTTCGCGGTCGGATCCCAGTGCCCTGCTTCCTTGAGCATGTTGCGCAGGCCCGGCAGGGAAGCGCCAAGCGCGTAGGCGCGCTGGGCGTGCGCGTTCGCGAGGTCGAATTGCTTAGTTTTCAAATAGGCGAGCGCGAGATTGTAGTGGGCATTCGTTAGGTTCGGATCGAGCTGCAGCGCATGCCGATAGCTTTCGATGGCCTTCGAATACTGCTGCACGTGATGAAGATGAATGCCCAAGATTACGTACGTATCGGCCACCCTAGGATTGATCGCGATCGCGTTCTGGAAATAGTCGTACAGCATGCACGTCGGAGACTTCCATTGCTCGCAGATCTGCGACATCAATGCCAGCGCAGTCGGGTGGTTCGGAAATATCTTGAGGATGAAATTGCATTCGCCCATTGCTTTCGGGTAATCGCGCGCGCCTAGGCGCTTCTCGCAAGGCCCGAGGTGGAACTGGTCAACGCCCTTGGTGGCGCCAGTGGCGAGCGCCGCGTAATAATCATTGGCCTTGTTGTAGTCCACCTTGCCGCTCGCCACGCCGGTAGCGAACACCGCAACGAGTGGGGCGAGCAGTCCGATGAGCACCCGTGCATGCGGACGGCATCGGCGCGAGCCAGGCAAGTGGCGGGAATTCATGAGCATGGGGACACCATTGTGATTACTCAATACGCCCGAACCATTGCCGAACGCGCGGTCCGAACCATCGAAGCCACTCCAGCGCTCCGCTGAGCGTTGGCCGGAACACATACAACGTAATCAACTCCTCGACGCGAGTTGCCCATCCCAGCTTGTTTGGGTTTCAGGACCGAGAATGCCGGAATCCCTCTCGCTCCGCCATATCCAGCTTCGATCGCGCGAACTTCTTCGCTTCGGCAATCAATTCGTCGAACCCAAGGCTTATTTGCTCCCGACACGAGGCTCCTGACCCCATTTGCGGTAGGCGCGAAACAGCATTGACCCGAGCCCGAATACTCGTCGACCGAAGGGAACAGCTGTGTCAGGTGCGGGGCGCAAGTCAACTGCTTCGGAGGCATTATGGCGGATATCGAATTCCGACAACGCCGCATCCATCTGCACTACCGCACCGATCTGTCTGCAGAATTCTGGAAAATCCTCCTTTGCCGTCTCGAGCCCAAACTGCATTTTCCTAGGCTTGTCCTTCAAGAACGCTTCAATGTTGCTATTGACGGTCTCGCAGTAATCCAAAGCGACGGACATGGGGTCGGTGGTCTCTGGCACGCCCATAATGATTCCGGTTCCCCTGTACGCCTTAATAATTCCGTTACCATATCGCTTCGCGTAGCTAGCGGCTGTTGCTTGGACGTTCCTCGTCAGATGAACATAGAACGCGTTACTTCCATAGGTCTTATCCAGTCTGCCCAACAACCACGAGAGTCGGTTGTCCGCCTCAATATGATTCGCGGGATAACTGAAGCGCTCGGCGCCGAGCAAGTACGATCTTGATTCGTGCGCTGAGGAAAAGTTTGATATGTGCCGGCATGCCTCTATGAACGTAACTGAACCACACCTTCCAGTGCACAAGACGAATACGTTCATGTCGACCTCCTTGGTTGCTCCCTGTGTTCCCTCTGGAACATCCGGGGTTGGAAGAGCGCCCAACAGAGAGAAGCCCACTTACCAGTAGTACAAGGCGGCCTTGAGATGCCCGGCCGCCAAAATCGCTTGGCGGGTCCGCCCACTCAGTTCCTCGAACGCAGTGCCCTTGGCTGCGAGAAGCCTCTCGATGAAGTAGATGGTCCGTACTTCCCTTGGGCAATTGCAGTCATATAACTCAAGATGTGCCAGTTGACGAAGTTGATGAGTCGCTGCTTGATGATCTCGATGACCAAGGCTCTCTCGCTCCGCCCTTTGGGTTGCTCGGTTTGGGAAGGTATCACAAGGCGCTACCGCGGCGACGACGGCTCGCTACGCGGCGGGCCCGATGCGCTATCGGCGCGCCGTGGCTAGGTCCGGTCAGGGGCTGGGCGCGAACGGCGAGCGTCCCACAGCGACGCCTTCATGCTGGCCGCCCGTTACCTCTCTTGCCGCTTACGCCAGCGGTGTCGGGCCGATCTGCCTCAACGTCCGCCGATGCATCCGATCGGCTTTCTCGCGACTACCACGTTGTCGATATAGAGGTGCAGGTCGCGAGCAGCCGTCGCGGTTCCGCCGTGGTAGACGTCCATCCATACCCTTTCGATCTTCAGAGAATCGGCGTCCCGCACATAGACGTCGGTCTTTTCGAAGGCGAGCGCCCCGTCGATCCATGCCCGGAGGATGCCGTCCCTCGAACCCGGTGCGTTGACCCTGAAATACTGCTCGAGGCAATACCAGCGGTTGCGTTGCAGCAGTCCGAGGCCATCCCTGGTCCAGTACCATTGATCGCCGAATTTGTCTTCCATCTCCGCGTGGTACGCGTAAGTGCCGATGGTGGTTTGGCCGTAGAGTGGATTCGCCGGGGAGGGCGCTCGATTGAAGCTTCCGCGCATCGACCAACCGGTCAGCGGGTCTGCCCGGCGTCCTCCCCAGCCGGCCTTGCCATAGGTGCCGGCGAGCCCAGGCAGCTTTCCGCCGTCCACGGTAGGAATCCAGTCGTCCGCAAGACGAAGGTAGTAGCGAAAATAAACTTCCTCCGGTTCGTAGCCGAGCTTGTCCTTGAAGTCGAAACCCATGTCGAGACCAAAATTGTCGCCTTTGGGAATCTCCACCCGCAGCGCCTTGCCCAGGAAAGGCTCGAAGCGTCGAGCTTCGTCGCGGGCAACGACGTCAACGTGGCTCCTCGCACTCACGTAGCTCCAAGCAGCGCGCCACGATGGCGATTCGAAACCGGTCGCCATGAGAACGTCGGGGTCCTGATCGATGCCGCGATCGTCGCGGTAGTTGCCTGCGATGCCGGCATGCGAGCGTGCCGCAGCCACCGTCACGGGCGGATCCAATCTGAATACCCCGATGCTTACCGGCGAGGACCGCTTGGTCAGTGTTGTAAGTTTCAAGCTGGCTCGGACGATCGACCGTCCGGCCAATGCCGCGAGATCGAACTGCATCGCCACACGAGTGCCGGCTCCGACGTGCAGTTCACCGTTCGCGCCGAGCGAACGCCTGGTGGAACAGTCGAGCGTGGCATCCGCAGTAGGAACCAATGTCTCGGGCTTCGCCCGGCCGGCCCGATGAACCGTCAACCGGGGGCGCAACTGCTCCAAGCCCACCTCGCGGCTGGCGAATACGGCGGTGCCTGACGGCGCTCCAATTGCGGCCAGCAAGATGCCGGTATTCGGATAGGTCCCCGAAAGCCATCCGTGGACCACGCGTGTGAGGTCCCATTCGATGACGGTGAACGCACCGCCAGCCTCTACGGCGGCCCTGGCGAACGGCTTCTCCCCCTGCGATTGCCCATCGGCGTCGACCCAGTCCCCGAGCGCGTGTCGCCACGGGATCCGTCCGCCGGCATTGAAATACGCGCACGTGGCGCCGTCCTCACCGTCGTAGAGCTGCGATCGCGGGTCGGACGCTTGGGCCGTGGCGCGTGCCGTAAGGCCCAGCGCCAAGAGCAGCGCCCAAAACAGCAATCGCCGGGCGCTGCGCGCGTCGAAGCGGCCGTAGCAGCGGGATGATCGACCCGCTGAAGTGAACTTAAGCACGCCCTTCGTAGGCGGTTTCATGGTGATCGATACGGGGGTCTGGTCAATTCGCCGCAGGGAGGACCCCGTCCGCTGCAACGGGTGTAGGCCACGAATTGTGTCGACTTATCTTACAGCCACGCCGCCGAGAAATAGCCAACTCATTGATTGATAATCATATTAGTTCTTGGTGCGCGACTTGCTTCCCTGTTTAATGATTTCTTTTGAGACAGAAAAAGAGGTGTCAGACATGAGCCATTTAAAACAGTTTGCATCGGCGGTTGTCCTCGCAGCCGCGGCGCTGTTCGCGGCCGTGCCGGCGAGCGCGACGACGATCTTAACCTTCGGCCAGACCCTCGGCGGCACTCCGATCACCGCGACGAACAGTGGCGGCGTTTCGACGACGATCACCGGAAGCGATGTCGCCGTCACCATCACGCAGATTGACGCTGCGTTGATTACGCCCTTCGGCGCTTTTCTTAACCTTACCGCGACGAGCGTGGGCCCTGCCACATTGACCGCAGGATTCGTCAGTCAGGTATTTGGCGGCACGTTTACCATCACCAGCCTGGCCGGCGGGCTAGGCACCAATTACCTCTCCGGCACGTTCACGGACGCGGTCTTTGGCGCTGCAGGTGGAGCTTCGTTGACGTTGAGCGCGGCGCAGCCGCCGAACACGGTAACCTATACTTCGAGCGTTATTCCGGCCGGTGACCTGGGCCTCGCCCGAGGCATGTCTCTTTCGTTTGCCGACGTGACCCCGGGCGTCCACATCACCGGCTCATCGTTGGGTTCCTTCCATTCTTCCGTATCCGGCACGTACTCGGCGAACGTCGGGCGCCAGGTCCCTGAGCCAGGCAGTCTGGCACTCGTGGGACTGGCGATGCTCGGTCTTGTGGGGCTTCTTCGCCGCAAGTCGATGCGATAATCGTCCGCCGCCAGCCAAAGGCGGCGCCCGAACGAAGCGGGCGGGTCCGAGCGATCGGGCCCGTTTCGTTTGCGGCCCGGTTTGCGAGCCGCTGTCGACGATATTTACAGAAAATCCCTATGCAGGTGTGCAGTACACTAATTTCATCGTTGAATCAGTAGCTTGATGATGTGGAATGTCAATTGCTTAAGGTTGTGGTCGAAGAAGGCCAGTCACGGACCCAATTGAAAGTGGACGGATAACATGAAGCATCTCGCAGCGGCACTCCTTATCGCGGCGGCGGCCGTATTCGCACCGGCACCCGCAAGCGCGACAACGATTTTGACTTTCGGTCAGACGCTCGGCGGCAGCCCGATCGTCGGCACGAACAATGGCCTCGGCTCAACGACGATCAGCGGCGTCAACGTCTTGATCGACATAACGCAAATCGATGCGGCGCTGATCACCCCGCTTGGGGCGTTCCTTAACTTGACCGCCACCAGCACAGCCGCTGCAACATTGGTGTCCGGATTTGTGGTCCAGCCATTCTCGGGGATGTTTACCATCACCAGCTTGCCCGGCGGGTTGGGCATCAACTACCTCTCGGCCACGTTCACGGATGCCGTATTCGGTGCCGGAGCTTCACTGACGTTGAGCGTCGCGGACCCGCCGAATTCAGCCGCCTTCACCTCGGATGTAATTGCGGACCTGGGTTTGCCGACCGGCATCTCCTTCTCGTTTGCCTCCGTGCACCCGCCCGTCGGCATCCATAACGGATCTCTGAGTTCTTTCACTTCCTCCGTATCCGGCACGTTCTCGGGGTCGAAGCCGCAGAATCAGACACCTGAGCCGGGCAGTCTGGTGCTGGTCGGACTGGCTATGCTCGGCCTTGCAGCCTCCCTTCGCCGCAAGTCCGGGCGCTAGGAGTCGGAGCTACCCGCGCGCAAAAATCGCGCGGCTTGCGGTTCATGCTCTCCGCGGCGCGTGAGGCCGCAGGCGCGATCTGACCGTTCTCCAGCTCCGGCAATACAGCCAAGGCCGCCCCGAAAGCGGGGCGGCCTTCGTTTTTAACCAGCTCGCTTGCCCCGCCACGAACACGTTGACCCACACCGTGGTCCGCGTGGGACCTAATCCGACCCGGCGCATCAGCGTGGGGTTCGACGCTGCGCTCGGTCAGGCGGGCGTGTGTCCCCGCAGGTTGGCGGCACTGCTACCGGCAGTCCGTCGAAGCCGGTAGCGGATCGCTCAGCCCGATGGCAGCCTCCACGGCACGGTTGAGAGCAGCGACGTAACGATCTCACACAACCCGTAACGGTCCGGCGACCTCGCTTTCACGTCCCTCTTGAGCGGGCTTGACCGTCCTGCGCCCGTCTCGAACGTAACCAATCCGCGTTGGCGCCGCCGCCACCGCGGTCGCTTAGAGCTGCGCACCGCGGCGCGACTCTTGCTCCATTGCGGCGAAGCTGCCAAGGCATGCCTGGTTTGTAACTCTTGCGGGCATTTTTGGGGTGTGGGTGCCGGATCTGCACGTTTGCCCACACGCAACCAGGGCAGTGCGTGCGCACAAGACAAATGCCTTCCGGGCTCGATTCGACAAACCGCAGTCGCTGGCCCTGCCCGCGTTGCGACCGCGGGGGTCGGCGAACGTTGGTCGAACAGCGAAACCCGATCGAAGTTCACAAAGCGCATTGCAAAAGGAAAGGGGTAGTGACTGCAGTCGCCAGTTTTCGTTTCGATGCATTGGCCAGCGCAGCAATGCCGTCGATCCGTACACCACAGAGAATGACGCTTGGCCGGTCTGGTCGACCGTTCGTCGTCGGGGTGCAGCAACCGACTCGATCCGCATGGACGCTCGATTGGAAGCCGCGTACATTGAGCGTCCCTTCGCGGCAGTGGCCATTCGCCAACGCAAGCGACAGGATCTGTCACACCTGTGTCGCGCGCAGGCGCTACAAGAGTCGACCGACGAGCGGATGTTGCGCAGGGAGCAGGCACGGTGAATAAACTTTTGCGTTACAGCGTTCAGCGTGCCAGCGTGCTGCAACTCGCGGTCGAACTGTCGTGGGTGTTCGTCGCTGGCATCGCTGCGATCCTGTTCCTGGAACGCTTGGCGATCCCGGTTTTCCGGGCGGCCGATGCAACACCGGAGATTCTCTATGCCATCCTGATCTTGGCCTTCAACATCGGGTTTGGGGTATACCGGAGAAGCGAAAGCCTCACCCGCAGTACCTACTTCACACGAGTGTGCATTGCTTCTGCGCTGGCGACGCTACTCGCCTATGTCATCGCCGATGCCTTACCCGGCGGAGCTGTCTTCCGGCAGTGTATCGGCGTTGCCGCCCTATTCGCGATCAGCGGTCTGTTGGTGCTGCGGCACATGGTCGTGTTGCCGCTGATCAGTAGCCTGCTGCCCTACCGGCTGCTGGTGCTTGGAACCGGTCCGGAAGCCAAGCAAGTCGAGGCTTCTCTCGCCCAAGAGGATACCGGCCTGTCGCTGGTCGGTTTCTACCCGTTTTTGACGACGCGCCAGGAAACGGCCGTGTCCCCGCAACATATCCTTGCAACCAACGAACCGCTGCCACAGGTAGTCAAGAAGCTACGAGTCAACGAGATCGTCGTCGCGGCCCGGGAGCAGCGCGGTGGCGCGCTGCCCTTGCGGGAGCTGCTCGCCTGCCGCCTTACCGGCGTCAAGGTCACAGAGCTCGCGCGATTCTTCGAGCGGGTGCACGGCCACGTCCCGCTCGACATGAGCAGGGCTAGCTGGTTCATCTACGGCAGAGGCTACCGCCAGAGCTGGCTGCGCGGCGTCGTAAAACGCACCTTCGATCTGGCAGGAGTGGCCGTGCTGATGCTGCTTGCTTTGCCCATCATGGTGATCGTGGCGCTCGCGATCGCGGCCGAAAGCGGCGCGCCGATCATCTATCGCCAGACGCGCGTCGGCCATCGGGGCAAGCAATTTACGCTGCTCAAGTTTCGCAGCATGGCGCTCGACGCCGAAAGGGACGGCAAGCCCGCCTGGGCGAGCGTCAACGACGCGCGGGTGACTCGCGTCGGCCGCCTGCTGCGACAGACGCGCATCGACGAATTGCCGCAACTGATCAATGTCGTGCGCGGTGAAATGAGCCTGGTCGGGCCGAGGCCCGAGCGTCCAGAATTTGTGGCAATGCTCTCGGAGCAAATCCCGTTTTACTCCATCCGGCACAGCGTCAAGCCGGGCATCACAGGCTGGGCACAAGTCAGATATTCATACGTGGCCACGATAGAGGACACGGCGAAGAAGCTTGAGTACGACATCTACTACGTCAAGAACCACTCGCTCCTTCTGGATATCCTCATCTTGCTCGAAACGGTAAGAGTTGTTCTGCTGGGCGAGGGCGCTCGATAGGCCGGGTCAGCTGTCGGACAGCGTCTGGCAGGCAGCGCTCCCGGGACAGCCGCGCCCGGCTGCGCAGCGGGCGAGAGATCTGGCCGTGCTTCGCCAACCGGCTCTGGCCGGGGCTTCCTGCCGTCGTGAACCCGCGCTAGAGTCCCCTCCTTATCGTCGAGCGACCAGCCGTCCCCGTGACCGGAAGCGCCTTCGTCAGTCTCGCCACCTGGAGCTATGGCCTTGCTCTGGTGGCTTATCTGGCATTTGCCGTGCGCATGGTACTGGGCTGGCGCCGCAGCGTTCGGGCGGCGCTGCTCCTTGCGGCCATCCTCGCAACGGTGCTTTGGGCCGCCGCCGCAATGGTGCTCGCGTACTCCGACTCAACCAGCCTGTGGCTGATGGCCAATGCGGCGGACACTGTCAGG
>Ga0210384_10002219_pt1 | contig 24118 bp, 19 predicted proteins | sample IncBWH2MmetaG_FD_160574 | JGI IMG/M metagenome (GOLD analysis project Ga0210384, IMG submission 160574) | Forest soil microbial communities from Barre Woods Harvard Forest LTER site, Petersham, Massachusetts, United States - Inc-BW-H-2-M | ecosystem: Environmental > Terrestrial > Soil >...
ATTCATCGGACGTTGAAAAAGCCGGGCTGTGCTCGGCCGGGCAGGTGAGGACACCTGCCCCTACGTGAACTGGTGAGATCGCCAGTTCACATTTTTCGTCCTTACTCGCAAGCCAGGAGACCGGCGTGAACCGTCCACACCAACCCCTTTCGCGTGACAAAGGAGGAGTGCATGCGGTGCTTCGGAATTTTCGTCTCGGTATTGGTCCTGCTGGCGGCGTCTCCGGCTGCCGATCTCAAAATCAAGGTGGTCGATCCCCAATCGGCCGCAGTCGCTGGAGCGCAGGTTGAACTGTTCCGCAGCGATTCGTCAACTCCGGCCGCCATCCAGACTACATCGGCCGATGGACTGGTGGTATTTCGCGAAGCGAACGCCGCATCGTACCGCGCTCGCATACTGGCTGCGGGTTTTGCTGAACTGAACCTGGATGTGTCTTCGTCCTCGGAAGCGATCACGGTTGACCTTCGACTGGCTCCAGCCACTGAAACTGTCAACGTAAGCGCCACTCGCACCCTGGTTCCAGGCAGCGTGGCAGGGGCCGACGTCGAAATCCTGAACGCGGGACAACTGGAAGTCATGCGGCCGGTGGCGGCCGATGACGCTCTGCATTTTCTTCCCGGCGCGGTGGTGAGCACGGCCGGGCAACGCGGCGGATTGTCTTCCTTGTTTGTGCGCGGCGGCGAGTCCACCTACAACAAGATTATCGTGGACGGTGTCCCGGTCAACGATCCCGGCGGAATATTCGACTTCGGCGTGCTGCCCCTGGCTGGAGCGGACCGTCTGGAATTCGTTCGCGGCTCGCAGAGTACGCTTTACGGCTCCGATGCCATGACCAGCGTCGTTCAGGTTTTCACTCATGACGGAAGCACGGCAGTTCCAGAACTGCGTTTCGGCGCCGACGGCGGAAACCTGGGGACCGCGAATGGATATGCATCGCTCGCCGGCGCCAATGGCCGCTTCGACTACAACCTGTTCGGAGACCAGTTCAACACTATGGGTCAGGGCCCGAACGACGATTACTCAAATTCCCTGGAAGGCGGCAACGTCGGTGTGAAGTTGACCGACCGGGCGGCGCTCCGTCTGCGTGCCCGCCACTCCAACAGTGCTACCGGCGTGCAAAGCTACTGGAATTTCAACGGAGACCCAATCTTGCCTCCGGACCTTGACCAGCGCGCGCGCCAGAACAATCTGCTGGCCAGCGCGGAGTTAACCATAGCGGGGCCGTCGCGCTGGCAGCATCGTTTCAACGGCTTCGAGTATGCACTGCATCGCACCAACATCCAGCCCGTAAGTCAGCCTGGCCGGGTGGACCCTTTTGGCGATCAGATCGACACTCCATTCCATTCCATCACCAACATCAATCGCGCCGGCTTCGACTATCAGGGCGACTACGCCGAACGCAGTTGGGCGCAGACCACAATCGGATACGAATTCGAAGATGAGAACGGAACCACCGGCAGCCTGCCCGATTCGCTCAGTCATGGGGTGCGGTTGAATCACGCCGTCTACGGGCAACAGCTTCTGATCCTGGGGCGTCTCTCCATCGTGGCCGGCGCGCGCTTTGTTCACAACGAGAGTTTCGGAAACAAAGCCGTGCCGCGGATTGCGTTGGGGTTCACCGCCCTGCGCGGAGGGAATTTCTTTTCGGGCACGCGTTTCCGCTTCAGCTACGCCACTGGAATCAAGGAACCCAGTTTCGCGCAGTCATTCGGAAATGGCGGTGGTTTTCCCGTGATCCCCAACCCCGATCTCAAGCCCGAGCAGGTGCGCTCAGTCGAGGCCGGTTTCGAGCAAAAGTTTTCGAGGAACTACTCGCTGACCGCTACTTACTTCAACGGGCTGTTTCGTGACAAGATCGATTTCAACTTCCTGACGGGCGCGGCCTGCCCGCCACCCAGCGCTTTCTGCGGACAGTATGTCAACGTCAATGAAGCCATCGCGCATGGCGCTGAACTGGAGTTTCATGGACGGCCGTTGACGAAACTGTCACTCGACGGTTCCTACACCTACACTTCGACTCAGATCCTGAAGCAGCCTTTCGCCTTCGATCCGCTGCTAGAACCTGGCCAGGCCTTGCTCCGACGCCCCAAGCATTCGGGAAGTTTGCTGCTGACCTACCTGAGCAACCGGTGGGGAGCAAACCTGGGTGGAAGTTTCATCGGAAGACGCCTTGATTCGGATTTCCTCGGCTACGGCGTCAACCATGCTGCCGGCTACGCTCGGGTAGATCTGGGCGGATGGTACGCCATTACTTCGCGGATCACAGCCTACGTAAATCTCGAGAATGCTTTCGATAAGGCATATCAGGAAGTGGTCGGCTATCCCGCGCTGGGAGCAAACGCCCGCGCAGGCATGCGTTTCAGAATCGGCGGCGAGTAGGGGTTAATCTGGTGTTGTGTGGAGCGGGCGCCCTCGCCCGCGCCACACCGGCCTTGTTCTTACCGGTGTCGGACGCGACGCGGTCTGGGCGCTGCCTGCGGGCGATCATCGGTTTCGGCCGAGAAGGGGACAGCGAGGGGCAGCGGCGCTGCAGATCTCGACCCTTGATATTTGCTCCGAGCCGCCATCAATTTGCCCAGCTCTTCACTGCCCAGAGGTTGCTGCCGTCCGAGCAGGTGGGTGACCAGCGCAATCTGGGCAAAATGCTCGACCGTCTCCATCTTCATATACGCATGGTGGAGATCAGCGCCATACGCCACCACGCCGTGGTTCGACATGAGAATAGCGTCGTACTGCGGTACCAGCGGTTCGAGAGCGGCGGTCAGCTCAGGCGTTCCGGGTGTGCCGTATTTCGCTAGCGGAATCGAGCCTAGTCCGATCACCACCTCGCACACCAGCGGTTGGTTGAGCGGCATGCCAGCCGCTGCGAACCCAGTGGCTGTCGGCGGATGGGCATGCACCACGCCTTGCACGTCCGGCCGCAGCTTGTAGATCAGGAGATGCATCGCGATTTCGCTCGAAACATCGCGACGGCCTTCCACCCGGCGGCCGTCCATATCCACGATGACCATGTCCGAAGGCTTCATCATGCCTTTGCACATTGAGGTCGGGGTGGCCAGAATGTGGCGCTCGTCGAGGCGCACGGACAGATTGCCATCCATGGCGGCCACGTAGCCGCGCTCGTGCAGGGCCCTGCCAAAAAGGGCAATTTCGCGGCGATATTGACGTTCACTAGGCATCGTTGGGAAAGGTAAAACCGAAAGCCCCAGCTGTTTCGGCGTATGTTAACCCAAGCGATTGGTGGTTACAACTTCGTTTACACACTATTACATTTTGGTCTGAGCGCCCCCCAAGCCGCTTTCCGGTGCAACCCGGGGAGAAATCCTATAATCAACCAACGTGCTGGTTTCTGATTTCAATTATTCACTTCCTGAAGAACTTATCGCCCAGGAGCCATTGTCCGACCGGGCCGCTTCGCGACTGCTGCATCTGAATCGCAGCTCAGGGCAGTTGCGTGACTCACGATTTCGTGAGTTTCCTGACCTGTTGAGAGTTGACGACCTGGTGGTGTTTAACAATACTCGTGTCTTTCCTGCCCGGCTCTACGGCCGAAGGAGCGGGGCAAAAGCACAACCCCTCAGCAGCGCGAATCCCGCGTCGCGCGATTTTCTAAAAGGCCAGATCGAAGTTTTGTTAACTCGTTCGCTATCGCACCATCCCAATGAATGGGAGTGCCTGGTACGCCCAGGAAGAAAGATCGGAGTCGGAGAGCGCTTGTTTTTCGGTGAGAAGGACCAACTGCAGGCGGAGGTTCTGGCCAGAGGCGGTTTCGGAGAACGCCGCATCCGGTTCGCCCCCGTGCAGGATTTCTTTGCTGAGGTCGAGCGCATTGGCCATGTGCCTCTTCCGCCTTACATTGATCGGCCCGATGCTCCAGCTGACCGGGAGCGCTACCAGACTATCTATGCCCGGGAAAAAGGTTCGGTGGCTGCGCCCACCGCGGGCCTGCACTTCACGCCCGAAGTTCTGTCCCGCATAAGGGAGCGAGGCATTGAAACCGTAGAGATCACTTTGCATGTGGGGCTGGGGACATTCCAACCGGTGCGAGAGGAGCGGGTGGAAGATCACAGGTTGCATCGTGAGTCTTACTCCATCTCCGCAGAGTCGGCGGAAGCGATCAATCGCGCTCTGGACAGCGGGCGACGAGTCGTGACCATCGGAACCACTACGGTCAGGTCACTCGAATATTCCGCAGCGAAATCGGGGCGAGTGACGGCAACCAGTGGCGAGACCGACATCTTTATCTATCCTGGCTTTGAATTCCGGGTCGTGGGCGCGCTGCTCACCAACTTCCATCTGCCGCAATCCACCTTGCTTATGCTGGTGTGTGCCTTCGGAGGCAAGGAGCGTGTGCTCGAAGCGTACCGCCACGCTGTGCGCGAGCGCCACCGCTTCTACTCCTACGGCGATTGCATGTTCCTGGATTGAGAAGTCATCCGAATTTTTGCTTTGAGGGCATTGCAATCGTGACAAACGAGGTGTATGTTTGCCGGCATTCTCGGAATAGGTCCTCGCACCCGTCGGCGTCTCTCTGCCTGCGGCTTCGGTCAGCCGTGCGCCACTGCCACGCCGCCTCGATCCCGGCACGGTCGTTCGCGTGCTGCAAGCATCGGGTACCGTGACCACGACATTCACAGATCCGCTAATTGTCGAGAATAACTATGTAACCAATCGATATGACAACGAGCGCAGCGGTTGGAATCCGAATGAGACTACTCCGACCGTTAACAGGGCCAGGGGGCTCGCGAAAATCTGTGAACACATGGTGGATGGACCCATCCGGGCGCAACCACTTTTTGTTCAAGATGTGGACATCCCCGGAAAATGCTGCATGCCTACGATGCCGACAACTTGGACGATAGCCTCTTCAGTCTCTCCGGCCAGCACTCAGTCGATTTCTTGGGTAACTCTACGTCGTGGCTCGATATCGGCCGTTGGGCCCTATCCTGGCGAAACCCGTTTCAAGTACTGCCGGTAATCCACGGCAAAGTGTATGCAGGTTCACAAGATCGGCTGGTTGTCTTTGCTCGGGCGCGTTGTTACCCGGTTCAAGATTCCAGCGTCGTCGTCTTCCTGTGTCCTCGGATTCCGGCCCAACGCATTCTGCAGAAAAAGTTAGCGCGTAAGTGGATCACGGTCACGGATCCCGCTTCGAGAGTTGATAAAGACGTTATCTATTTGTTTGACCATCCCCGGAAGGATGTGGCCACGTACAGAGTATGTTTCAAGGACTTGCCAAAGAGCTGCCTGCCCGAGGTGACAGTCAAGATCAACTCCGGTCGGTGCAGGGGCGCTGCTGGCTTCCGCTCGCCGTGTCTCTTTCCGGGAAAGCCGCCGTGGTCGCTGCCGCGGCCGGCCGACGACAAAACAAACAACGATGTATCGCCCGCTCCTAAGCAGGGAACGCCTGCGCGGAAGCAATGAGGTTGCAAATGAGGCCCGCGTGGACAAATGCCAGGCGATATACTGGCATTGTGCGGGGTGAAGCATGACTACACACGCGCCGGCCAAACCAATCGGGATCCAGGATTTTGCTACAGCCTTACGGAAATTTCCCGAGCCGGCATTCAACCGGATCGATGAAATCATTCATTTTCTCCAGACCACAGCCGTGGCTCCAGAGAGCTTGTCTCCTTACCTGACCTGGGATCGCCAGCACTACACGCGCAATCTAATTGACAAGACGCCGCTCTACGAACTGGTCGCAATCTGCTGGGAAGTCGGTCAGGCGAGTTCGATACATAACCACCGCGAACAAAATTGCTGGATGGCGGTCCCGATCGGAAGGCTACGAGTGGAAAATTACCGCACCATTTCGCAGGATCTGGCTGCCGGCACTTGCGAACTCGAGACTGCCGACACTGTGGAAATGAATCCGCGCCGGCCTTGCGCCGTCGATCCGCTGGAGCCCGTCCACCGGGTCTACAATCCCCGTGAATTCAACCAGCGGGCGGTAAGCCTGCACGTCTATTCCCGCCCCTTTGACACCTGCGTGGTCTACTCGCAGGAGCAGCGCACCTGCGGCGTGATCAAACTGCACTACCAAACCGAATACGGGAAGCCGGTGAAGAGCAGCAATTAGGAATTGGCCAAGCCAACTGAGAACCGAGAACTCCTAACTTACAACTGTTGTCCTGCTAAACTTAGCTGTTGCCTCCCCGAAGAAAACCCTCGACTCCGCCACCCGAAAGCGCTTCGGAAACGAAGCCGGTCCCTTCTCCGCCGAAGCTGACGGTTACCGACGGCCGCCGCATCTTCCTCATGGATGCGATGTCTTTCATCTTCCGCGCCTACCACGCCATGGCGCGAACACGCGGTATGACCACCAAGACGGGATTGCCCACCGCGGCAACTTACGTCTTCGTCAACATGTTGCGCAAATTGCGCGAGGACTTTTCTCCCGAATATCTCGCTGCGGTGTTTGACGTCGCCGCCCCTACTTTCCGCGATCAGGCAGCGGAAGCCATCACCAAGGTTCGCAAGTTCGACCTGAAGACTCAAACGTTTCAGGAAGTCGAATATCGCGGCTACAAGGCCAATCGCAGCGAAATGCCGGCGGAGTTGGTGCAGCAGGTGCCCTACATCCGGCGCGCCCTCGAGGCTTACCGCATTCCTATTCTCGAACTCGCAGGCTACGAAGCCGATGACGTGATCGGCACGCTGGCCCGCAAAGCGGCCGCGCAATCGTATCTGGTGTATGTGGTTTCGAGCGACAAGGACATGCTGCAATTGGTCAACGACCGGGTGCTGGTCCTGAATCCGCCCAAAGATAACCTGATTTGCGATGCCCAGAAGGTAGAAGAGATTCTCGGCGTCCCGCCCGAGCGGGTCGTGGATGTGATGGCCCTACGCGGAGACTCGGTCGATAACATTCCGGGAGCTCCCGGAATCGGCGACAAGGGTTCGGTCGAAATCATCAAGCGCTTTGGAACTGTGGAGCAGGCTCTCGATCGCGCCGCCGAGGTTGAGAAGAAATCCTATCGCGAGTCGCTCGAGAACAATCGCGACATTGTGCTGTTCAGCAAGCGCATGGCAACCATCGACTGCGCCGTCCCCGTCGATCTGAATCTGGATGCGATGCGCGCCGGGGCGCCCGACGTCGAAAGCCTGCGCGAGTTGTTCACGGAGCTCGAGTTCACGTCCCTGTTGAAAGAGTTGCTGCCGGTGGTGGAGGTGACCGAGGCCCACTATACCGAAGCCAAGTTCGAAGCTGATGTGGAGGCGGTGCTTAGTAAAATTTCAGCGGGAAACGCGCTCGCGGTAGCGATTGAGGCCGAGTCCCCCGCTCCCGACGATGAGGATGAAGAGGAAGTGGATGAGCCTCAGGGAAGCATGCTGCCACTTACCGCTCCGCCTGCCGAAAGTGCACCAGCCAGGAATGTCGCTATCTCGGCAGCTCCTGGGACGGCGTTGACGGTTTCCATGCAGGAAGGGGCGGGCTCGCGGTTACGCACCGCGCTCGAAGACGAAGGTGCGCCCAAAGCGATTCATGATTACAAGGCCGCGATTCATGCGCTTCAGCCGCAAGACATCACGCTGCGCGGTGTGCTGCATGATCCCATGCTGTATTCCTATTTGCTCGATCCCACGTATTCCTCGCACCGGATTCCCGAGGTGGCGCTGCGTCGGTTCAATCTCAAGCTGGGTGGCACGCTGGCGGAATCCGCCGACGTCACCGGGCGTTTTGCCACAGCTTTGCGCCGTGACATAGAAAGCGCAGGGTTGCTGAAGCTGTATGAAGAAATCGATCTGCCCCTGGTCCAGGTGCTGGCCCGTATGGAGCAGGCAGGGGTCAAGATCGACCGCAAGGTCCTGGAAGAGATGTCGTCACGACTCGAACGCGAAGTCGAAGCCAAGGCCGGTGAAATCTACGAGCAGTCCGGATCTCAGTTCAACATCAATTCGCCGAAGCAACTGGGCGACGTGCTCTTCAACCAGATGAATTTGCCCAAGCCGGTGAAGTACGGCAAGGGCAAAACCATTTCGACCGCGGTTGATGTCCTGGAACAACTGGCCCTGACCCACGACATCGCCCGATTGGTGCTGGAATACCGCCAACTCTCGAAGCTCAAGTCAACTTACGTCGACGCGCTGCCAGCACTGCTGAATCCGGCCACGGGCCGCCTGCACACCACGTTTGGCCAGACCGGTACGGCTACAGGAAGACTGTCGTCCACCAATCCCAATCTGCAAAACATTCCCATCCGCACCGAACTGGGCCGCGAGATTCGTGCAGCGTTCACCGTGGAACCGGGTCACGTCCTGCTGGCTGCGGACTATTCCCAGATCGAACTCCGCCTGCTGGCCCACTTCTCGAAAGATCCGCTGCTGGTTGAGGCCTACCGTCGCGGCGATGACATCCACACGCTGACCGCGTCGCAAGTCTTCGGTGTGCCGCCGCTTATGGTTACGTCCGACCATCGCCGCCAGGCCAAGGTAGTAAACTTCGGAATCGTCTACGGGCTTTCAGCATTCGGATTGTCACAAACTCTGGGCATCGAGCCCAGGGAAGCCAAGCACTTCATCGAAGCTTATTTTGAAAAATACAAAGGCGTGCGCGCCTTCATCGACAAGACTCTGGAAGAAGCCCGGCGAGAGCAAAAAGTCACGACGCTATTCGGACGGGTGCGCCCCATCCCCGACATCAACAGCAAGAACATCAACCAGCGCGGCTTCGCCGAACGCACGGCGGTGAATACGCCGTTGCAGGGAACGGCGGCAGATCTGATCAAAATCGCCATGATCCGAATCGATAAGGCTCTGCGTGAACGCGGTCTGAAATCACGCATGACCCTACAGGTGCACGATGAGTTGGTGTTCGAAGTTCCAGAGGCAGAAGTGGAGACCACGCGCACCCTGGTACGCGATCAGATGGAAAACGTTCACTCGCTTACCGTCCCGTTGCTGGTAGAAGTCGGCGTAGGGCAGAACTGGCGAGACCTGGAGTAAGAAAGAGAACCCGGCCCCTGGTGATCGCAGGCCTCTATGCTCCCAGCGCACCCTTGATTGCCCCGGCGATATTCTGGGCCAGCACTTTCATCTTCTCTTCCGACTCGGCTTCGATCATCACACGCGCCAGCGCTTCCGTTCCCGAGTACCGCACAACGACGCGCCCATTTCCATCCAGTTCGCGCTCAGCAGCGTCAATTGCCTTTTGAATCTCTGGCACTTTGGCGAAAGGCACTTTCTCGCGCACTCGAACGTTCTGGATCATCTGCGGAAAGACTTTGAGATCGCTCACCAGTTCAGCCAGCGGCTTTCCCATCCGCGCCATCGTTTCCATGACACGCAACGCGGTGAGCAGGCCGTCGCCGGTGGTGGCTTCGCCATCGCGGAAAATAATGTGGCCGGATTGCTCTCCGCCCAGCACCGCACCACTCTTCTGCATTTCCTCGAGCACGTATTTGTCGCCCACGTTGGCCCGCAGCAGGCGAATGCCGGAATTGCGCAGCGCGATTTCAAGGCCCATGTTGGACATCGTGGTCGCGACCACAGTGTCGCCGGGCAACGCTCTGTGCGACTTCATCTCTCTCGCAGTCAGGAGAAGAACCGCATCCCCATTCACCACCCGGCCGTTGGCATCGCAAAAAAGCGCACGGTCAGCATCGCCGTCGAAAGTCACCCCCAGATCGAATTGCCCCGGCTTCTCCGCCACCGCGCGGGCCACAGTTTCGGGATGCAGCGCGCCACAATTCTCGTTGATGTTCTGGCCGTCTGGAGTTGCACTGAGAAACGTCGCGTGTATGCGACAGAGGCCAAACAATGCCGGTGCCTCAACCGTGGCCGCGCCATTGGCGCAGTCCACCAGCACTCGCAACCTGCTTATATCGGCTCCGACGTTCTTCGCCAACCATGCGATGTAGGCGTGGCGCAGTTCGGCCTGCCCCGGAAGGCTCGGCGAAAGCTGGAAAGACGAATCCACGTGGGCCTCGGGGTTCTGCAGCAGAGCAAAGATTTCCTGTTCGATGGCAATCTCATGTGCGTCCGGCAGTTTGTAGCCGTCGCCGGAGAAAACCTTGATGCCATTGTCGGTCCACGGATTATGCGACGCCGAGATGACCACGCCGGCGGCATATTTGCGCGAGCGCGCCAGGTAGGCCACCCCGGGCGTGGTAATGACCCCCGCGCTGTGGACTTCAATCCCGCTGGAGGTCAGGCCGTGCGTCACCCGGTCAGCGATCCATGCACTGGATTGGCGGGTGTCTTGTCCAATCACCACACGGCCCGTTCCGCCCGAACGTTTCAGATCGTGGCCTAGCGCGCGGCCGATCATGTATGTGCTGTCCTGGGTCAGGGGAAATTCGCCGGCGACGCCGCGAATCCCATCGGTGCCGAAGAGTTGTCGCGTCTGGGTTGTCATGCTGAACTGAAAGTGCTTAGCGTACGCCGGTTCCAGCGGAGGCCTTTTCCATAATAACCGTGACGCGTACCGGATTGGGGTCCATTACTTGAACGAGGGGATCAGAAACGTAAGCATGCCGCACGAAAGTGGCGCGATCCATGGTTCCGCTCGCATCCACCGGATCGGTGATGGCGGCGTCCACAGCTTCCACCCGCTTGCGTGGCCCGCTGATCGTTATCGTAGTCGGCTGAGCTTCGATGTGCCCGATCTGGTAACCCGCCGTGAAGTTGCCGAACACTCGAGGACGAACCGGAACCTGGCGGGTAAGACGAGTGTCAAAGGTCAGGTGAAACTGGTTGGGAATAACCTGTACGACCTCGAGCTCCCGCGGCTGGTGGACCTGCTGCGACGTCAGATCAAACGTGCGCTCCCCGGGCCTCATCCCGCTAAGCTCGATCTCGGCGTAAATATCCGCGGGCTGCAGACGCCGCACAATCCGCTGCGGACCGCGCACCCGGATTTCGGCCCGCGGAACGCTCTCGGTACTGATCTCCAGGTTTTCCGGAATGTTGCGGAATTCAATAGGCACTTCCACCGCGATCTCGGCCACAGGATCACGCGTCACCGCAAGCCACAAACCCACGGCCAGTGCCAGCGATAGCAGCTTGATGCCGAAATTGTGCAGCACACGCCGGCGAAGAAAGTCCTTCATAACTAGCGCTCGCCTCCCGGAGTTACCCGCGAATCAGCCGGGCGTGGCGCGGACCTCTGAGTATCGTCCTCGGAACCCGCAAGTTCCTCATTGCCATTCATCATGGGAGTGGGCAGGGTAGAGGGAGGCACGTAGCGGCGTAGCAGTTCTCCGATGCGCTCTCGCAGTTGCTCCACGGTCAGGTCCCGTTCGATCGTCCCGCCCACCGCCAGGCTAATGGCGCCGGTCTCCTCGGAAACGATGACGGCGATAGCATCGGTCTCTTCGGTCACGCCGATGCCGGCGCGATGCCGGGTGCCGAGTTGAGTCGAAAGCACCGGGTTCATGGAAAGCGGCAGAAAGCACGCCGCGGCCGCGATACGGTCCTTCTGCACGATCACCGCGCCATCGTGCAAGGGCGCGCTGGGACGAAAAATCGTGGCCAGCAAGTCGTAGGAGAGATGCGCATCCAGCGGGACACCGCTCTCGATGTAGGTGCGCAATCCTATTTCCCGCTCGATCACAATCAGGGCGCCTGTCTGGTTCTGAGAGAATAGATTGGCCGCAAGCACGATGTCGTCATAAGCGTCCGCCTCAGACGCCGCTGTCCGGCTGCGCAGAAGTCGCCGCCCCAGGCGCGCCAAGGCCTGTCGGATTTCGCCAGCGAAAATTACGATCAGTGCGAACACAGCGTAAGGCAACAATGTGCTCAGCAGCCAGTTCAGCGTGGCCAGTTCTCCGGCGCGGGAAAAATAGAACGCCAGGGCCAGGCCGGCCACGCCCACCAGCATGTAGGCGGCGCGGGTGCCCTTGATGAGCGCCAGCAACTCGTAAATGATCACAGCGACCAGCAGAATGTCGATGACCGAGATCACCGACAAATGCGGCCACGGCGCTGCAAAAAACTTCACCTGCGTTACCTTTCCGAAAATTCGCCTTAGCTGAATCGCGACAAAAACTAATTGTAATCCAGGGTCATGTGATCCCGGCTATCTTTATCGAAGTAAAGGCTTTGTAAAGATGTGTCTGTGTGGGGCGGACACTCTTGTCCGCCGCCTTTGACTTTGATTTAGATGGTCCTGGGTAAACACGCAGAATCCGAGTGAGTTCAATACTGGAAGTCCAAGTCAAAAGCGGCGGGCGAGGGCGCCCGCCCCACATGGCTACTCTGGTTGTCGACGGCCGACGGTCGCGGTCACCGTACCTTTTGCCAGCCGAGCAGAAATCTTGTCTCCAGCCTTCACTCGAGCCGCATCTTTCAACAGCAGCCCGGCGGAATCGAACACCAGGGCATACCCACGATCGAGAATCGCAAGAGGCGAAAGCGCTTCCAACTGCCCCGTAAGTTGATTGAATATGCCTCGCTGGCGTAACAACAAAGTCCGGGCAGCGGCCGTGAGTGCAGCCAGGCGAGAATCCAGTTCCTGATGGATGCCGGCCAGCATCCGTCGCACGTCGTAATGCCGGACCGCGGCCGCCGCAGTTTCCAAGCGCCGCCTGTGCTGCTCCAGAATCTGACCCTCCGACCGGTTCAGCCGGTTCTTCAGCTCATCGAGCCTCTGCTGACGCCGGTTGATGACATCGACCATGCGCGCAAAAGCAACGTGCTGCGCGACTTCAGTGAGTGCCTGCCGGCCCATCAGCAACCGGTAGCGGACGGCGCGAACCAATCGCTGGCGCAGCCCCTCGGCTTGGTCCTCTACCTCCTGGCGGGAACGAATCACCAACTCGGCTGCAGCGGATGGGGTCGGGGCTCGCAGGTCAGCCACAAAATCAATAATGGTGAAGTCGGTCTCGTGTCCCACCGCGGAAATCACGGGAATCCCGGACGCGGCAACGACGCGCGCCAACGCCTCGTTATTGAACGCGGCCAGATCTTCCGCGGAACCTCCTCCCCGGGCCACGATGATGACGTCCACGTTGCGTGCTTTATTGAAGTAGCGCACGCCGGCGCTGACTTCCGCTCCGGCCGCTTCTCCTTGCACCTGTGCAGGAAAAATGAGAACCCCGGCGGTATGGTGACGCCGCAGCAGAATGTTAAGAATGTCGCGCAACGCCGCCGCTTGCGGTGAAGTCACAATCCCGATCCGTCGCGGCAAAGTAGGGATCGGCTTCTTGCGGCTGGCATCAAACAATCCTTCAGCTTCGAGCTTGGCCTTGAGCTGTTCGAATGCAACCTGCAAAGCGCCCGCACCCTTGGGCTCGAGGTACTCGGCCGAAATCTGAAGTTCGCCGCGATCCTCGTAGATGGTGACTCGCCCGCGCAGCACCACCTGCATGCCGTTCTCAGGACGAAACCTCAGCAACCGCGCCTGTGATCGGAACATCACGGAACGAATCTGCGAGTTCTGGTCCTTCAAAGTGAAGTACAGGTGTCCCGAGTCATGCGCTTTGAAATTCGATATCTCGCCTTCCACCCAGGTATCGCCATACTCGCGCTCAATATGCGTGCGCACCGCCGCCACCAGGTCACGCACGGTCCATATGCGGTGATCGGGTGGTTTGAAACTGAATCCAAGTTGGTCGGTGGAGGACACTGCAGTGGAGTTTATAACACCAAGGTTCAACTCTTAGCCCTGAGCTCTTGGCGCTTAGTCGTTGGCGTTGAACATCCGGAATCTAAACGGTCAGCCGAAGCGGCGGAAAAATGTAGCCCGGGCGCAAGCCCCGGGTCGGAGTGGAAGATGGCTTTAGCCCTGGAAGGGCGAAGGAACGCCTGCGGCACAGACTTACAAGTTTGGGAGGGTAAAGCAGAAACTCCGAAAGCGTGAAAAGGCAATTGCCCCAAAGAAGACGTCGCAAACGTCTACAAGCCCGGGATCACGCTCGCTGCCTTATCTTCCGATTTAGGCGCCCTTCCCTGCTTACTAGACAACGCTTCCCGGACGCAATTTCTTCCCGCTTGTTTTGCCGCATACAACCCGGCGTCGGCCGCTTTTACCAGCTCCTCGCGAGTGCTGCCGTGATCCGGGCAAGTTGCGACGCCGGCGCTGATTGTAACCGACCGCGGCACTCCGGGAAATTGCCAGCTATCCACCATCCGCCGCAGCTTCTCGGCCACCCCCAGAGCGTGCTGCTGGCTGGTTTGGGAGAGCAGGACGGCGAACTCTTCTCCTCCATAGCGGCAAACCACGTCGATCTTCCTCAACTGCTGCGAAAAGATCGAGGACACCTGGCGCAACACTTCATCGCCCAGCAGGTGGCCGAATTCATCGTTCAGTCTCTTGAACTGGTCGATATCCACCATGATCACAGCCATGCCAGAATTAAACCGGCGAGCACGCTCCAGCTCCTCCTCGATTCGGAGTTCGAAGTAACGGCGGTTAAAGATCCCTGTCAGGCCATCCAGGTAGGCCAGACGTTTGACCCGTTCCACATAGTGAGCATTCTGAATTGCAGTCGCGCAAATGTCGGCTACCGATTCCAGAGACTGAATATCGCTGACACTGAACGATCCCGGCCGCGCACTGTCCAGCACCAGGACGCCCAACGTCTGCCCGAAGGAAACCAGCGGAATGCACATTCGGGAACCCGATTCCACATAGATCCCCACGAAATCCGGGTCCGCCTTTACGTTGTTCTCGATCACGGTCTTGCTCTCGCGCAGCGCTTGCCCCCAAAGACCTGCCCCCGCCGGCACTTTGCCGCCCTCCGGAATGCGCAGCGTCAGGTCGCCATGGTGGGCCTGCAGCACCAGGTCTTCCTCTTCCTTGACCAGCATCGAAACGTGAGAGACCTCGAACGCCGGCCGAATCTTCGCGCAGGCTTTTGACAGCAGTTCCTTCACGTCCAGCACAACCGTAGTCTCTCGCGCGACGGTATTGATCGCTTCGAGTTGCGACGCCCGCCGCCTTTCCAGTGAATACAGCCGGGCATTCTGCAGAGCCATCGAAGCTTGCGTGGAAAACAGGGTTAACAGATCGACGGTTTCGGAATCAAAGTGGTCCGGGTTCTCGCTTTGACAATCCAGGACACCGACTACTTCGTCCCGCACCATGAGCGGAATCGCCAGTTCAGAACGGGTCTTCTTGCCCCACGGCTTGTAACGGCTTTCTTTGGTGAAGTCTGGCACGTATAGAGGACGTTTCTTCTGGGCAGCGGTGCCGATCAACCCCATCCCGATGCTCACCGTGACCTTGTCAAACCCCTGCTCACCGCCGATCTGGGAGCGAGTGCAAAGCTGGTCTGTGTCCTTATCCAGCAACAGGATAGCGACGTTCTGCAAATGGAAATAGTCCTGCGCAATCACCAGAATGCGCTGCAACACCTCGTCCAGGTCAAAGGTGGACAGGACGGCCTGGCTGGCGTCGTATAGGATGGCGATTTTTTGCATGGGACCAGCCGGATTGTAACCCGCCAGAGATACCTGACCGATGTTCCCAAAGTAACGTGGAAGATTGCGGGATCCTGGTTATCGGGGAAGTCTAGACTTGCGTTTCCAGCCGACGGTGATGTCCTAAGATTTCACTCCCGGCTTCTTTGCGCCCTTTGCGGTTAAAGATTTAGCTCTGGCGGAGATCAAAGTCTTAAACCGCAGAGTTCGTTAAGAAACTCGCAAAGAACGCAAGGATTTCTGAGGTTACCGCACGACCCGGCCGTTCACCCATTTGACGATCCCCAAAGCGACCAGGCAGAACGCGGCATCCACCGCGAGTCCCACATCGGTCTGGAAAGGCACGTGCCGGAGTGGCTGTGGCAGGTAGGGCATGAGGAGAAAATAAGCCGCATTGCCTGCCAGCACCGCGACCAGGGCATAGACGAAGTTCTTCACCGATCTCTCCTGCTAACATCGCTGAGATGCTCGAGCTCTCCACCTCGGTCCAATATGTAAAGGGCATCGGCCCTCGCCTGGCCGAGGTGTTGGGTGCCAAGGGTATCCATACCGTCGACGATCTGCTCCATTACCTGCCCTTCCGCTACGAGGATCGCGTGAACCCGCGTGGGATTTCAGAACTGCGCGCGGGCGAGATGGCCACCGTCATTGCCGAAGTCCGCACCTCGGGCCTTTTCCGCACACGCCGTATGCCGATTTTTCAGATGACTGCCGGCCAGGGCAGAAGCCGATTGAAATGTATCTGGTTTAACGCCACGTATCTGCGTGACCGCTTCAAGCCCGGGCAACTGGTGGCCCTTTACGGCAAGGTGGAGGAGGAGCGCGGTGGAGAATTGCAACTGGTCCAGCCGCAGTTTGAGATTCTCGGCGACTCGGCCGACGAGGGCGAAGGCGGAGAACAGAAAGCTGCCGCATCGCTTGAAGTCGGCAGGATTGTCCCCATCTACGAGTCCGCCGGCCAGGGACGCCTGACTCCGCGCTGGTTTCGGCGCATCATCCATACCGTGTTGGAGAATCTCTCGCCGCAACGCAACGATCCGGTGCCAACCGCAGTGCGCAACCACTTGAGCCTGATTCCACCGCGGGACGCGCTGCGACAAGTCCATTGGCCCGATCCCGGCGAGAGTTTTCAAGACTTGCAGGCCTCCCGCACTCCGGCTCACATCCGCTTGATCTTCGAAGAGCTCTTCTTCCTCGAGTTGGGACTCGAGCTCAAGCGCCGCGAGCAGAAGGCGCAAACCGGAATTGCGTTTAACCTGGACAATCGGGCGCGTGAGGCGATTAAGAAGATTCTGCCTTTCCATCCCACAGCGGCGCAGAAGCGCGTGCTCAAGGAAATCGCCGCTGACATGGAAAAGCCTTTCCCCATGCGGCGGCTGCTGCAAGGCGACGTGGGCTCTGGCAAAACCATCGTTGCCTTCGAGGCGGCCATCATCGCAATGGAAAATGGATACCAGGTCGCGCTCATGGCGCCCACTGAAATTCTGGCCCAGCAACATTACTTTTCCGCCCGCCGAATTCTGGAAAATGCCGGATACCGGATCGTCCTCCTCACCGGCTCGGTGGAAGAAGACCGCAAGCGCGAAATCCGGCGCCACATCGCCCAGGGCAACGCCCAACTCGTCATCGGAACTCACGCACTGATTGAGCAAAAAGTCGAGTTCGCCAAACTGGGGCTAGTCATCGTCGACGAACAACACCGTTTCGGCGTGATGCAACGCTTCAAGCTGATGAAAAAATCCACAGACGAAGGAGCCGGCAACGGCCACCCACGAATGGCCACTGTCGCGAACCACGTAGGGACAGACGCCCTCGTCCGCCCAGCGGAGGAAAACTCGGCAACCCCCGGAGAGCCCGATGTCCTGGTCATGACCGCCACTCCCATCCCACGCACCCTCGCCCTGACCCTTTACGGTGATCTCGACATCAGTGTCCTCGACGAAATGCCGCCGGGCCGCACCCCCATCGTCACCCGCCGCATCTCCGACGATCGGGCCGCCGAAGTCTGGCAATTCGTTGGCAAGCAGGTTGTCGCTGGCCACCAAGCGTATGTTGTGTATCCGGTGATCGAGGAAAACGAGGAGTCCGAACTCAAAGCCGCACTCAAGATGCACAAAGAACTCAGCAAAAAGATCTTTCCCGACCGGCGAGTGGAACTCCTGCATGGACGCCTGCACCCTGATCAGAAGGAAGACGTCATGCGGCGATTCCAAAAAGGCGAGGTGGATATTCTGGTCGCGACTACCGTGATCGAAGTCGGAGTCGATGTAGCCAACGCTACCGTGATGGTGATCGAACACGCCGAGCGCTTCGGCCTCTCCCAGCTACACCAGCTCCGCGGACGCATCGGCCGCGGAGCAGCCAAGTCTTTCTGCATTCTCATGACCGGCGGAAAAATCTCCGAGGACGGCGAACGCCGCCTTGACGCCATGGTCCGCACTACCGACGGCTTCCAGATCGCCGAACTCGATCTCGAACTACGCGGCCCGGGCGAGTTCTTCGGTACCCGCCAGGCCGGCATGCCCAGCTTCCAGGTGGCCAGCCTGATCCGCGACCGTCAGCTTCTGGAAGCCGCCAAGCGCGAGGCCGCAGCCGTCCTGGCTGGCCCCACCGTGGAGATCCCGAAAGAAGAAATCGACCGCGCCCTACGCCACATGCGCACCCACTGGCACAAGACCTACGGCCTGGTAGAAGTGGGATAGTTCTGCCCGCTGCTTTTGACTTTGAATTGACCTTGACCCTGAATTTGACTTTGCTTGTGGACCCAGCCTCCCTTTAAGCTTCCGGCTTTCGCGGGCGGGGGCGGCCGCGCCACACGCCCCAGTTGACAACCACCCCCTAAATCCGGAATCTGCTCCCACCCGTATTTGATGTGGGCCCAAAAAATCACATCTCTGAAGGAGACTATCCGCCATGCCAAGAACCTTCCGGCATTCCCTGTTGGTGGCGCTGATGCTGGGCTTCATCCCGGCCAGCGTGTTGAACACCCTTGCCGTACCTCTCCCCCCAAACCCGGCTGAGCCGCAGGCCGCAGCGGCCCAGGACTCGCTGTACAAACGCCTGGGAGGCTATGACGCCCTGGCCGCAGTCACTGACGACTTCCTCGGCCGCCTGGCCACTGACGCCAAGGAGGGCCGTTTCTTTGTGGGCCTGAGCAACGATTCCAAGACCCGCGTCCGCCAGCACGTTGTGGACTTCCTGTGCGTGGCCACCGGCGGCCCCTGCAAATACACCGGACGCGATATGGAAACCGCGCACACCGGCCTGAACATTACCGAAGAGGATTGGACCATAGCCGTCAAGGCCCTGGGCGACACCCTGAACAAGTTCAAAGTGCCCGCCCGCGAACAAGGAGAAGTAGTAAGCGCCATCGCTGGGTTGAAGAGCAAAATCGTAGGACGGTAGGCAGCAGAACAAAGGCATAAACCACCAAGGACACGAACTATCACAAAGGAAACCTCGAAGTCGGAGGAAGTCCTTCGTGGTACTTCGTGTCCTTCGTGGTTTATGCGTTTGATTTTGGCTTCCACCGCACCGGATGGGATAATCATCCCGGGTGCCGACGTCTTCCAAAGCCGATCTCTACCGGAAACTGCCCTCCGTCGACGAGTTGCTGCACAGCCCCGACTTAGCCGCTATCATTTCGAGCGAGGGCCAGGCCCCCGTCGCTGACGCAGCCCGCGCCGTGCTAGCCCGGATGCGCGCGGAGATTGCATCCGCCAGACTGGACGCAGCCGCCGTTGACCTCGCTCTATCCGGAGTCTCCGGAGCCATTGAGCGCCAGGTCCGACAGTCGCTGACCTACTCACTGCGTCCGCTCATCAATGCGACTGGCGTGATCCTGCACACCAATCTGGGACGGGCCCCGATCGCAGCATCCGCGTTGGAACACATTCGCAACGTTGCTTCCGGATATTCCAACCTGGAATTCGATGTCGAAACCGCAGACCGGGGCAAGCGCGACGTCCACCTCGACAGGCTTTTTCGCAAACTCCTGGATGCACACCTGGGGACAACCGCCCTCGGCTGTCCGGGCGAACAAATGTCGCCAGTTCACGCACCAGCCACCATCTCGACTATCGTCGTCAACAACAACGCAGCCGCTGTCCTGCTGGCAATGAACACGCTTGCCGAGGACGGAGAAGTCATCGTCTCACGCGGAGAACTGGTCGAGATCGGCGGATCGTTCCGCATCCCGGATGTCATGTCGAAATCGAACGCCGCCTTGCGCGAGGTAGGCTCGACCAACCGCACGCGGGTGGCCGACTACGAGCGAGCGATCAACGAGAAGACCCGGTTGTTGTTGCGCGTGCACCGCTCCAATTTCCAGATTACCGGATTCACCGAGCAGCCGGCGATCGAGGAACTCGCGGCTCTGGCCCGCGCGCGAAACATTCCGTTGATGGAAGACTTGGGAAGCGGCGCGCTGTTCGACCTGCGCACCATCGGAGTCAGTGGCGAACCGGGCGTGCTGGACAGTCTGCAGGCCGGCGCGGACATAGTCAGCTACAGCGGGGACAAGCTGCTGGGCGGCCCACAAGCGGGGCTTCTCAGCGGCCGCGCCGACCTCATCGGCCGCATGCGTGCCAACTCCCTGTTCCGAGCCCTTCGAGTGGACAAGCTGACCTACGCCGCACTCGAGGCCACGCTGCTCGCCTACGTCAAGCATGACCACGACGCGATTCCCGCGCTGCGCATGATGCATTTGTCCAAAGACGGAATTGCTCGGCGGACAGTAGCGGTCGCTGCGAAATCCGGATCGCCGGAACTAGCCGTAGAAATGATTGACGGCGAATCCGTTATTGGCGGCGGCGCAGCTCCCTCGGCAGTGCTACCGACCAAGCTGCTTGCCGTGACGCGCGACGGTCTGAGCGCGGATGAAATATCCGCGCGCCTCCGCGCTTCGGAGCCGCCAGTCATCGCTCGCGTAGAAGAAGGCCGGGTCCTGTTGGATCTGCGCACCGTGTTCCCGGAGCAGGACGAGAACGTAATCGCAGCCCTGCGAGCGCTGTGATTTTCACTTGGCGAACCTCTACACCATCGGCCATTCCACTCGCACTCTCGATGAATTGATCGAAGCTCTGCACGCCCATTCCATCTTGAGGCTGGCTGATATTCGTTCGTTCCCCGTGTCGCGTCGTCTGCCTCACTTCAATCGTGAATCACTGGAGCAAACTTTGTCCGCGACTGGAATTCAATACGTCTGGATGAAAGACCTCGGAGGACGGCGCAAAACCATCCGTGATGACTCGCCCAACATCGCAATACGCAACTCCAGCTTCCGCAATTACGCCGATTACATGCTCACAGAGGAATTTCAGCGCGCCGGTGCCAACCTGATCGAGATGGCTGAGATGTCACGCACCGCGTACATGTGCGCCGAGCGCGTCTATTTCCAGTGCCATCGCATGCTGGTGTCGGACTGGCTGACAGCTCAGGGGCATGAGGTTCTTCACATTGACGGAACCGGGCCGGTAAAGTCCCACAAGATGCTCGCCGAAGCGCGTGTCATTAATGGCCAACTGATCTATCGCGGAGATCTCCTGCTCTAGCGACTTCTACCTCGAGGGTGCCCCGTTCAAGCTTCGTTTGGGCGGGGTTTCAGCCGCAACCTGCGGTCATACGAACCTCCACGGGACGCTACAATCGTTCCATGCTTCCGCGCATCGCCATTCCCGTTCCCCACTCGACCGACCCGGAATACGCCGAGCGGGCCTTCCCGCAGTACGCACACGCGGTCGAGATGGCTGGCGGAGACCCGGTGCGTATCCCCTTGGACCAGTCGCCCACGGCAGTCGTGAAACTAATCGAAGGCTGCGATGCGGTTCTGTTGCCCGGCAGCAAAGCCGATATCGACCCGGCGAAGTACACGGCCGCGCGCGACGCCCGGACCGCGCCGGCCGATCCCATGCGTGATGCGGTCGATGAGTTGCTGCTGCGCAATGCCTATGCGGTGCGCAAACCGATTCTTGGCATCTGCTACGGGTTGCAAATCCTGAACGTGTTTCGCGGCGGAACGCTTTTGCAGCACATCGAGTCGCCCGTCAATCATGAGGCGGGACGGGATGTGCGGATCGCCCACACCATAGACGTGGATTCCAGTTCGAAAGCAGGCAGGATTGTTGCTCCGGACGGGAAGGGAAAGCAGATTTCCGTCGCAGTCAACTCGAGTCACCATCAGTCAGCGGAAGAAATCGGCGACGGACTCCGCATCGTGGCCCGATGTCCGCAGGATGGAATCGTCGAGGCGTTGGAGGGAACGTCTCCCGATCACTTTGTCCTGGCAGTGCAATGGCACCCGGAACGTTCGGTAGAAGATGACGAAGGCTCGCGGGCAATCTTCCACGCCCTGGTAGAAGCGGCGCGCCACTGACACTGGGGGCGCGAGCGTCCCGCTCGTGCCGCAGCGCCACGGGCACCTCCGCACGAACGATGGCGCTCGCGCCCGCACTATTTCTTGGCCCTTCCGGGCGCCTGTTTCACGGCCGTTTTCCCCAGCAGCACCACGGCGTGCGCGATCGCAGCATTATCCGTCCCCATGCCTTCCGGAGTCTTGGCTTTCACCCCGACGCAATCGGCTGGAATCCCCAGCAACTTGGCCACGTGGGCCCGAATGGCGCCAGCATGCGGGCCAATCTTGGGTGCAGCCAGAATCAGGGTCGAATCCAGATTAACCACCGCATAGCCCGCCGTGCGCACTCGCTTGACTGCCTCCGCCAGGAAAAGTGCGGAGTCGGCACCCTTCCAGCGCGGGTCGGACGGGGAAAAAAGGGAACCAATATCGGGAGCAGCAACCGCGCCCAGCAAGGCGTCCGTGATGGCGTGCAAAAGTACATCGCCGTCGGAGTGCCCGCCCAACCCCTTCGGGTGCGGCAGGGTAAGGCCGCCAATCTTCAACGGAATACCGCGTTTGAATTCGTGAGAATCCCAGCCATAGCCGATGCGAGTCTCTGGTTTCAAGGTTTCCAGTCTTGTCGTTGGTCGTTAGTTGTTGGCCGAAAATCCGGTGCCGCTCTTACTGTTTCAGGAAGAACTCCGCCAGCTCCATATCCGCGGGCGTCGTGATCTTGATATTTCGCGGCGAGCCCATCACGACGACGACCTCATGCCCCGAGCGCTCGACCAGCGAGGCTTCATCGGTCCCGAGAAACCCGTCAGCCGTGGCTTCATCGAAGGCCTTTTTCAACACACTGTGCCGAAAACCTTGAGGCGTTTGGGCCATGACCACGCGCTCGCGCGGCAGCGTTGCCGTGATCACGGCGCCTTCGGCGGTTCGTTGCACTTCCTTGATCGTATCCATGGCTGGCATTCCGGCGATGGCCGCGCCATATTTTCGCGCCGCCGCGATCACGTCGTGAATGATTTCAGGGGTGACAAAGGGACGAACTGCGTCGTGCACCAGGACAATGTCGTTCGCATCGGCCGAGACCGCCGCAATCGCGTTGGCCACGGATTGCTGGCGATGCTCGCCCCCCTCCACCAACTCAATCCTCTTCCGCGAAAGGTCCCTATCCGCTTGCAGACGGGCGCGAAAACCCGCGATCTCGTTGGCCCGCAGGGCCACGTAGATCTCTCCAACCTCCGGGCTGGAGGCGAACTTGCGCAGCGCATGGATCAGGATCGGCGTTCCCCCAATCTCGGAGAACTGTTTGGATGCCGCGGGCTTCTTGCTCCTGGCATCGGAGACGGAGGTCATGCGTGTCCCCAACCCGGCCGCCGGAATGATCACTACGACCTTCATCGCGGGCTGCAAGTATACGGCCCGGGGAGCGTCGGTTCAAATGCGGCCTGCCCAAAACAGCCTGTCATCCTGAGCGAAGTGACCGCTTCGCTACGCGAAGCAGCCACGCAGTCGAAGGACCCCTATAAGCTGCACGCTCTTGCTGTGTGATCCCATCGAAATAATCCCTCACCCTCCCGCTACGCAGACGCCGCTAGGTGTCGTTCGACTCCATCGGCCCATTCGCAAGCGAATGGGCTGACTGGGCTCAGGATGACACTGCTTGTTTCTCCGCAGAGTGTTAGTCGCACCGTTGTGACTTGAGCTCTTACTCAGCTCAGGACTGTCGGTTAAGGTGAGCGTCTAAGAATTTCTATTCCTCGAAGTCGGGATCTGTCATCTGCGTCGTCTGGCATTCCAGAGACAGCCCTAACACCAACCGGGGCGACAGATCGATCCTACGCGCGGCCCTAGGCTTCAATTTCCCAAGGGGACCTAGACGATAGTGTTTGGATTTCCGGCGAAGTCCAGCTTCGCGGGTCGCGCGATCTTCTCTGAAGAGGGCAGCGCCGCGGGCCCAGGCACACGAAGAGCGTTGAGTCGCGAAACTTTGGGGAGGATGCCATGGACAATTCGAAGTGGCTATAAAAATTAAGAGCCCCGAGGTGGTGTTGAACCTGTTCGCCTCGGCCAGTAGCTCGCTTTAGACCCTTGCTGACCTGCATTCGTTGTCTCCTTGCGAAGACGACGGCGCGCGATCTGTGCTTGGGCTCCGGGCTTACCGCCAACCGGAAAAACTGTTCAACGCCTCGGGACTCTATCTTGCCTCTGACGGGTGTTCTCGTTCGCCTCGACCAGCGTTTGGCTATAGACCCTCGCTGACCCTCCCTGAAACATCTTGCGATGTTTCAGAGTGACCTCGCTTGAGCCCCGGACGCCACACCAACCGGGTAAACTTCAGAACGCGTCAAAGAACGAGGTTGTTTTTACTCCTTTTGTTTTTATAGTCAATAAAAAATGACTCGCTTTATC
>Ga0210384_10002220_pt1 | contig 24117 bp, 26 predicted proteins | sample IncBWH2MmetaG_FD_160574 | JGI IMG/M metagenome (GOLD analysis project Ga0210384, IMG submission 160574) | Forest soil microbial communities from Barre Woods Harvard Forest LTER site, Petersham, Massachusetts, United States - Inc-BW-H-2-M | ecosystem: Environmental > Terrestrial > Soil >...
AGCAGAAAGCTGGAACTTCATGGAAACCGCAAACTCAACCGTCATCGCCCCCATTCCAGCCCCGATGCCGACCCAGTCCGCATCCATCGCCCAGAACAAATCGCTGCAAGGTTCGGTCCTGGTCCTGATCCAATTCGACGTCTGTGAGGAGATCAACCTCGACGCCCTGCGCGACATTTTCGGGGCCCGACGCCAGGAAGCCAGCTTCAAGCACCCTGCTCCTGGATACGTCCGCTTTGAACGCGCGCCGGTCGTCGAACCGGTCGAGCCGCTGATCCTTGAAAGCGGCGAACGGCTTGACGTGCAGATCAAGTACTACGATTACGGGGTTTTGAGCGTGGTCTTCGAACTGCCGTTTTCTGGCGACTGGGATACGCTTGTCCGTCTGGCCAGCCGCTGGGTTTGGGACACTGATTTCACCAGCTTCGCGCAGAAGATCGTCAAACAGAAAATCGAGCGCGCCCGCCCCGCGCTGGTCAAGCTTTACGACAGCTGGCTGCATGAAGATTATTTCGTCTTTCATGTGCGCGACATCGCCGGCAATCCGTCCGCTGCTGAACTGCTCTCGACCGAGGGGGGACGAATTGCCCAGATCGTACGCGGCGAAAACGCTCCGCTTTCCGACGGCGAGCAGCAGGAAATCATGCAGTCGAAAATCTCCTACTATCCGAACGACCTGGCCGTGATCAGCTGGAACGGAGCGTTTCTCTACGACTCCGCGGCCGGGGCGGAAACTGTCATTCAGCTGCTGGAATATGCCAACTCGCAGCTCCTCGAATTCCGCCATTACGACGAACTGCTGACGCGCGAACTGAAAAGCGTCTACGATTTCATGGACAGCGGCTCGACCGGCATCCTCGCCCGCTGGCGCACCGCCAAACGCGCCACCCGCCTGCACACCGTCCTGCTCGATGTGGACGAACTGACCGAGCGCGCCGACAACGCCATCAAGTTCCTTAGCGACATGTTCTCCGCGCGCCTCTACAAAGTTGCGGCGTCCAAGATCGGCGTCACCGATTACAAAAACCTGGTCAACCAGAAAGTCCAAACCGCCGAAGAGCTCTACCGCTTCATGGTGGAGCAATTCCACCAGAGCCGGGCGTTTGTGCTGGAGTTGATGGTGGTGATTATTTTGATCATTGATTTGATCTGGCTGTTCAAGGGACGTACTCCGGTCTGAGGAGCAGTTCTCGGTTCTCAGTTTCTCAGTCAAATCAAAACCATTTTTGGACCGGCATCCTCCTTCGGGATCTGTCCGATTCAGCGCCGCTTGAGTTTCCAGACGCAAAAATGCCCGGGATTCTTTCGAATCTCGGGCATCTTAGTTCTCGTTATCGCTAAGAGCGTACCCTAGACAGCAGTAACGTTCTCCGCTTGCCAGCCTTTGGGGCCTTTGGTCACGTCGAACTGCACGGTTTGGCCTTCTTGCAGGCTCTTGAAGCCGCCAGCTTGAATAGCGGAGAAATGCACGAAAACGTCTTCGCCATTTTGACGGCTGATGAAGCCGTAGCCTTTGGCGTCGTTAAACCACTTCACTGTTCCTTGTTCTGCCATTGATGTTCCTTTTTCTTGTTTATTGAAATGTGCTGAGGTGATTCGCTGCTGTAGAGGGGGTGACGCTGGTTGGCGATACCGACCTTCAACTGCTTGTGAGTCAAACTTAGCGACTTCTAGTGTAGCACGGGGAGCGGGGAAAATGCTCTAAATTTTCATGCGGTGGCGAAGAGGGGCGGGGATTGTTCCGATAAGTCATTGTGGCTCAATGACATGGAAACACCTTCGAGGGCGGCGTTGCCGAGCTATGCTCGGCTGGACAGCGGAGGGCGGCCGTCCCTAGGTGTGACTTGCTGCACTTTCGCAGTTCGCTAAGGGTTACGATGTACATTGCTCGTCCATTGCTCGACATACATTTCTGCGACCTACATGCCCGTGATTGCTTTCCTTACGCTCGAACTTCGTATCGAAGCGGCGCAGTCGCTCAAGGACAAGCGCCAGGTCACACGCAGCCTCAAGGATCGTCTCCGTTCTTCTTTCAACGTCTCGGTCGCCGAGCTCGAGCCCAGTCCTCTTTGGAATCAGGCCACCATCGGCGTGGTCAGCGTCTCCGACTCTCGGGACTACCTCGACGGGCTGATGAAGAACGTCGAGCGCGCTGCGACACGCATCGCCAACAACGCTGGCGCCGAAGTCACTGACTCGTTTGTCGAGTTCCTCTGAAGTCGTGCCCTTTCCAAAACCTGCGCGAACCAGAATTCTTCAGTAATAGGTAGTGTCCTAAGCAACATGAGGACACTACCCAGTAGTCCGAAGACAGTCCGGGAAGCGCCCTTTCTGATATCCTTACGAGTTTTCCTCCATTCGAGGTATGCCGTGGAGCATCGTGGCCAGAAATATCATCGCGGACGGCTGAGCGAGGCCATCCGCGAAGAGATTGAAACCATCCTCGAAGGCGAACTCCGCGATCCTCGCATCGGCTTGGCCAGCGTCAGCGCCGTGCTCATGGCTCAGGACGCGCGTTCCGCCCGCATCATGGTCAGTGTTGCCGGCGATGAAGCCGAGGCCGAGCGGACGCTCGAAGGGCTCTCCGCGGCCAGGAATTATGTCCGGCATGAACTCGCGGAGCGGCTGCGGCTGCGGCGGCCTCCGGAACTTTATTTCCAGATCGATCGTGCCGATGAATTGGAGAGCCGGGTGGACGAGCTTCTCAACCGTGCCAAAAAACGCAAGCGGAAGGATGCCGAGCCGAGCCCGTAAAAGGGCGGCTGATTTCCCCTCGAGACGCGGCTTGCCGCGTCTCCCGACGCAGAGTGAGACGGGGCAAGGCCCGTCTCTACACGAAAAGCTGGAACACTTCATGTTAGAGCGGGTTCTACAAGAAATTCGCGCGCGCCGCCGCTTTGTGGTGACCTCGCACGCCCGGCCTGACGGGGACGGCATCGGCTCGGCGCTCGCCTGTGGTCAGATCCTGCGCGTGATGGGCAAAGAAGCAGAGGTCGTCATGCATGACGGCGTCCCGCGTATCTATCAGAACCTTCCTTTCGCCGATCGCGTCACTCAGGCCGACACGGTCCCCGCGGACTTCCCCGGGGACGGCGCCGTCCTCCTGCTCGAATGCGACAGCATCAAGCGCACGCTTCTCGAGGGGCTCGAAGAATGTTTTCTCATTAACATTGACCATCATGTGAGCGGGCGCAACTTCGCCCACATCAACTGGATCGATTCCACGGTGATGGCCACCGCCGAACTGGTTTATCGTTTGGCCCGTCTCGCCTGCGTTCCGGTCGATCGCGACATTGCCACCTGCCTTTACACAGCGCTCATGACCGACACCGGCTCCTTCATGTTCGAAGGGACCAACGAGCACACCTTCACTGTCGCGCGCGAGCTTGTGCTTGCTGGAGCGGATCCGGCGTTATGTGCGCGACATATCTATTTCGGACACTCGACAGCCAAGATGCGGCTGCTTGGCGCGGCGCTCTCCAACCTGCATCGCGAAGGTCCGCTCGCCTGGATCTGGGTCACGCAGGAACAGATGCAGCGCTTCGGCGCCCGTGAAGAAGATTGCGAGGGCCTGGTCAACTACGCGCTCTCCATGGCTGACGTGCAAGTTGCCATCTTCTTTCGTGAACTCCCCGATCAGCGCTACCGTGTCAGTCTCCGCAGCAAAGGAGCGGTGAATGTCTCGGCCGTAGCGGAGCATTTCGGTGGCGGCGGTCACAAATGCGCCAGCGGCTGTTCGCTCGATGGACCGCTGGACGTCGCCGTGTCGCGAATTGTGGATCGCCTGCAGGCGGAACCTTGCGCGCAGCCCCTGTAGTCTTGATCGCGAACTGATCAACCAGTCGTGAGTCGTTGGTTGATCGTCGTTCGCGAAGCTTAAACGTACGAAGCAGTCCTGGCGACCAGTTCAAGGCCGATGAATCAAGGAACGAATCCACGAACTCGCACCGACGTCTTGCTGCTGGTGGCGTTCTGCGGATTCCTTTTCTTCGATGGCCTCGGGGCGTTCGGCCTCGTCGGGGCCGATGAACCACGCTACGCGCAAGTGGCGCGCGAAATGCTCGATCGCTCCGATTGGGTTACGCCGACGCTGCAAGGCAAACCGTGGCTGGAAAAGCCGGTGCTCTATTATTGGCAGGCGATGATGGCGTTCCGCGTGGAGGGCGTTACCGACCAGGCTGCCCGCCTGCCCGCCGCCTTCGACGCCGCCATGCTCGTCGCTGCGATCTACTTCTTCCTCCGCCGCTTTCGACCCGGCAGTGAACTTGATGGCGCCCTCATCACGGCCAGTTGCGCTGCTGTCGTTGGATTTGCCCGCGCCGCTGCCACCGACATGCCGCTGGCCGCGGCATTCGCCATTGCGCTGCTTGCCTGGTACGCCTGGTACGAAAGCCGCGGGAACATCTCTCTCGCCGCGTTTTACATTTTTCTGGCGCTCGGAACTCTCGCCAAAGGCCCGGTCGCGCCCGCGCTCGCAGCCCTTATCATTTTTCTCTTTGTCGCCGTAAAGCGTGACTGGCGTGCTCTCCCGCGCACCCTCTGGATCCCGGGCATCGCCCTGTATTTCGCCGTGATGCTGCCCTGGTACATCGCCGTCCAGCTGCGCAACCCGGAATTCTTCCGTGTCTTCATCCTCGAACATAATTTCGCTCGCTTCTCCGAGGACGTCTATCACCACCGCCAGCCTTTCTGGTTCTACCTGCCCGTGTTCCTGCTGGCCATGATGCCGTGGACGCTCGTGCTCATCCTCGCCATCGCCGAACGCGCCCGCCTGATCTGGTCCGAGGGCAAAGAGAAAAAGGCCTTCTCCAGCGCGGAAAATTCATGGCAGTTATTTCTTCTCATCTGGATGCTTGTACCCATCCTGTTCTTCAGCGCATCGCAATCGAAGCTGCCCGGCTATATTTTGCCCGCAGTCCCGGCCGGAGCGCTCCTGGTCGCCGGATACCTCTGTTCTCGCCGCAGTGAAACTCGTCCGGGCGAAGATCCGGGCGAAGAAAAGAAGTTTTCGCCTTGGTTCGCCGCCGCTCACGGAGTTCTCTGCGGACTGCTGATTTTTGCTGCTCTCGCAGCTGCCTCCATTGCGATCCATCACCGCGTGTTGTGGGGAAAGGCGACCTACGTTGTCGCAGCGATGGCCGCCGTGTTTGCGATTGGCATCACCGCCGTGCTGCTCTCCCGCGCCGGACTCCGCCTGTTGCGCCCGGTAACCATGATTGCCGTCGTGGTGAGCGTAGCCGCCGTCATTCGTTTCGCCGCGCCTGTCATCGACGCGACCCAATCCGCGCGTCCTATCGCCGAAAGCATTCAGGCGTTTTCGCGCGAGGCGGTCCCCATCGCCCTCTACCCCTTCAATCGGGTGCGGGAATACGGCCTCGAGTTCTATCTCAATCGTGCGTCGCAACCATACGAGAGCGGAAATGTTCCGCCGGCAGCTCATGTCCTGGTTGCCGCGCAGGGTACGCAATCCCAGGTCGCACAACTCGTTCCCGGACGTCGAGTGTCATACTTAACCAGCATTCCCGCGCAGAAAGTGGATCTGTACTGGGTGGGAAGATAAAACAGTCTCAGGTGCCAGGTCTCAGGCACCAGGCTCTAAAGTGGTTATAGAATTTGCATCGGGTTTTTCCTTGAGACCGAACACCTAACACCTGAGACCTTCCTTCTTATGGAAATTCTCGATCTCCGACATTTCTCTTCCGCCGACCTTCGACCGCTGCTGGAAGACGAGATCGCCATGTGGGGACGCACGCTTTCCTGGGACTACACCACCTCGGCGGAGATGATCCTCCGGTACATGGACGCCAAAATCCTCCCCGGTTATGCCGCCATCGAGCGGGGCAGCATCTTCGGCTACTCCTTCTTTGTCTATGAGCAAAATAAGGGCGTTATCGGCGATCTCTTCGTCCGCCAGTCTGTCCGCGACTCGGTCGGCGACCAAGGTCGCGGGCTTGACCGCCACGAGGTCGAAGAACGATTGCTCACGCACGTCATCGAAACCCTGCAGCAGTCGCCCGGCATCCATCGCGTGGAGGCGCAGTTGCTGGCGCACCACACCGGAGACGTCTCGCGTCCTTTTCTGCAACAGGGCTTCAGCCGGCATCCTCGCGTCTTCATGAATTTTGATATCGGCAAGCATCCGCAGGCTTCGCTGCCGGCGCTGCCGCCCCAGTTTGAAATCCGTCCCTGGTCCGAGCAGGAATACCAATCCGCCGCCGCGCTGATCACCGCCGCCTACCGCGGCCATGTCGACTCCGAGATCAACGATCAGTACCGCACCCTCACCGGCTCGCTGCGCTTTCTCAACAACATCGTGCGCTTCCCCGGATGCGGCGCTTTCGATCCCCAGGCATCCTTCGTGGTCCACGAGCGCCGCAACCAAACGCTGATCGGCCTGATCCTCTGCTCGCGGGTGCGTCCCGACGTTGGGCACATCACTCAGGTGTGCGTGCTCCCCGAACACCGCTCTGCCGGCCTCGGCGAAGCTCTGCTGGCCGCCTCAACCAAGAATCTCCGCGACCGGGGATTCCATTTCATCTCACTGACGGTGACGGAGGCGAACGATCGCGCCATTGCGCTGTATAAACGCATCGGCTATGAATCTACGAGGGTGTTCGACGCGTTTGTGTGGGAAGGATAAAGATTGAGAAGTAAAGAACGGGGCTTGCCCCGTCTCCCTTCGCGGCGGGAGACGCGGCGAGCCGCGTCTCTACGGGGAAACAGGGACGCAATTCCTAAATTTGGGCCGAACCGCCATCGACGAATAGCTCAATACCAGTGACAAAGCTGCTGTCGTCGGAAGCAAGGAACACCGCCGCTTTGGCGATCTCATCGGAATTGCCCATCCGCCCCATGGGAACGGTGGCGATCATGGCCGCCTTGAACTGCTTGGTTTCTTCTGCAGTCTTCCCCAGGGAATTGACTCCGGGCGTATCGATTGGACCGGGGCTGATGGCGTTGACCCGGATCTTCCGGTCTTTCAAATCGGTCGTCCAGGAACGTGCAAACGAACGCACAGCAGCCTTAGTTGCGCTGTAAACGCTCAGTGCCGGCACGCCCTTCATGGAAACAATAGAAGCGTTCAGGATAACGGACCCTCCGTCGACCAGCAGAGGAAGCGCCTTTTGCACGGTGAAGAGAAGTCCTTTGACATTCGAGCCGAACGTCTGGTCAAAATGTTCCTCGGTGATCGCTCCCAAAGGAGCGAATTCGCCGCCGCCGGCGTTGGCGAAGACAATATCAATACGCCCTGCCCTCTGCTTGACCGTCGCATACAGCCGGTCGAGATCCGCAAGGTTCGCCACGTCGCCTTGAACTCCAGTAACGTTCTTGCCGATCAACTTGACGGCTTTATCGAGTTCACTTTGACGGCGACCGGTGATGAAGACCTCGGCACCCTCCTTGACAAAGCGCTGCGCGGTGGCAAGGCCAATGCCGCTGTTGCCTCCGGTTATGACGGCCACTTTCCCTTCGAGCTTTCCCATAATGTTGCCCCCTTCGATCCCCGAATTTCGTTTCTGTACCGTACAATACAGATGTGCCGGGTAGTGGCGAAGGCTCATATTTATTTACCGATAGGTATACAACAGGCATCCAATGCGTATGAAGCAGAAGAAAACAGCGCGAGCCCTGGGACGTCCGCGGTCCTTCGAACCCGGCGAAGCGCTGGACGCGGCGATGAGGATATTCTGGTGCAAAGGCTACGAGGGTGCTTCGCTGTCAGACCTCACCAAGGCCATGGGCATCAATCGCCCCAGCCTTTATGCGGCCTTTGGCGATAAGGAATCGCTGTTTCGCAAGGTGCTCGACCGCTACGACAAGGGGCCGGCAGCGTATGTGCGAGAAGCGCTGAATCAGCCGACCGCGCGGGCCGTTGTTGAGCGACTGATGGAGGGAGCCGCGGAGCTGGGGACCGCCTCCAGCAATCCGCGGGGATGTCTTTTTGTCCAGAGCGCGCTGGCGTGCGGCGACAAAGCAAAAGGTATTCGAAACGATCTCATTCTGCGCCGGGACGCGGGAGAGAAGGCGGTGCGCCTGCGACTCAAGCGCGCGCAGGCAGAAGGAGATCTGGCGCACGATGCCAATCCCGCCGATCTTGCCCGCTATGTCGTGACCGTGATTCAGGGGATTGCGGTTCAGGCCGCGAGTGGCGCGGCCCGCCCTGAGCTGCGGCGAGTAATACAAACTGCGCTGCGATCTTGGCCGCAATAAGCCAAGTTGCTTTCCGGCAAGGCATCATTATGCGCTCATGCAGCGAAATCCCTGAATGTGGAATGACGCCATCGCCCGGCCGGGCGCCCACCTTGGGGGGAGACAGGTTCAGCTTAAATGGGCTGCGGTTCCGTATTTCTGGCGGCGGTCACATTGGTCGGTTTATCGGTGAACGATTTGCCGGGTTCATAGGCAAACTTCTCGTGCTTTGCGCCAACTCTCCGGATGGCGTCATGCCAGCCGTCGTCCCAACTGATGCGCGCCTCCCCATCCACCACGGTCCAAGTGCCGTGGCTTGATCCAATCGATTTTTTGGCCTCGCCGTCCGCTTCGAGCGTGATATAGAAATTGAATCCATTGCCCTCGCCCACCTCCCACTTGCCTAGAAAGTGGTTCCGGCTGGGCACTAATGCACTCGCAGAGGTTTCGAATTCGATGCGCGCGATGTCCGTGGCAGGAACGTCCTGTTCGCGTCCACTTTTGAAAACGATCATCACCGGCGTCTTGAATTCGATGCGCGCAATATCCGCAACGAGAAGACTCTGCCGGTGTCCGTCTTTGAAGACGATTACGATCGATCTACGGTCGTTGGCAGGCTCAGCTCCAGAGGTTGCCAGGGCGCCGGCGGCTCCAAAGGTGAGTATCGCCAGAAGACAAATGGCTTTGACCGGACTGCGCATGAGCTCTCTCCTCACGAATTCCGGGAGCAGGATACAACCTTCCCGCAAGATGGTACGCAGCATGACGCAAATTTGTTCCAGGAACCTGCTCTGAAGGTTGGTCGGGCGCGCTTTTCGAGAGGACCGCTAAAAAACCTCCGCGTCGTCCTTCCCCGTGACAACGCAGAGGATTTGATATGGAAACCGGAGTCTCGATGCAACCGTCGCGAGCCACGGACCCTTCGATCTCAGTTGGACGCAAGCACATCGCCGAGGGGGCTGGCTGTGAATCCAAGCCAAGTTGGCTTCCACCACATAAAACGAGAATTCCGGCCAATTCCCTTCACGCCGGGGCGGGAAAAACGCAATTCGCTCTAGCCGCGAGCCTCTGACAACCTGCCTGACCTGCTCTATCACATTCACGTAACAGGACTTAACGACGAAGGAGGTTCTTCACGAGGAACAGCACATTCGCCGGGCGCTCGGCCAGACGCCGCATAAAGTAGGGATACCACTCGGTGCCGAACGGGATGTAGACGCGCACCGGCCAGCCATCTTTTACCAGTCCCTGCTGCAGGTCGCGCCGGATGCCGTATAGCATTTGGAATTCAAACGCCTTGCGCGGGATGTTCTCACGCGCGGCAAAAGCCTTGGCCTCTTTAATTATGCCCTCGTCGTGGGTCGCGAGCCCGTGATATAGGCCGCTTTTCATCAGAGTCTTCATCAGCTTCACGTAGCTGGCGTCAACCTCGGATTTCTTCTGGAAGGCGATGTCTTCGGGCTCCTTGTATGCGCCTTTGCAGAGCCGTATGCGGATACGCTCGGAGAGCAACTTCTCGATATCGGCCTCGGCACGCCGCATGTACGACTGGATCACCGCCCCCACGCAGCCCTCGTTGCCCGGAACCCGGTGGAGCTCGTGAACGAAGTCGAGGGTACGCTGCGTGTAGGGCGATCCTTCCATGTCGACGCGAACAAAATTTCTCGGTGACATGCCGGCCGCCTTCGCGACCAGCCCGCGGACGATTTCGTAGGCCATCGTCTCGTCCACGTCGAGGCCCATGTGGGTCAGCTTCAGGCTGACATTTGCGTTCAGCTTGCGGGCGGCGATTTCGTCGAGCAGGTGGTGATAAAGCTGGGCGCTGGCGCGGGCTTCGTCAGCGTTGGTGACGTTCTCGCCCAGATTGTCGATGGAGACGCCGGCGCCAAATTGATTCACCGCGGCGGCGGCGCGAATCGCGTCGGCCACCTCTTTGCCGGCGACGAAGCGGGCGGAAGTGCGCTGGCCGAGGCGGGAGCGCTCGGCGAATCCTCGCAAAGAACGGCTCTCTGACAGTGCAATAAAAACTGCCCTTAGCACGGTGCACCTGATTTTCGCGGGTTAAGACTGCCAGAGGCGTGCATTAACATTGCCGGGCATTCCAGTATTTTCTATCACATTTTGCGTGGAGGTGCGGCTCGCGGCGTCTCTCCCTGCAGAGCGTGACGGCGCAGGCAAGACGGGGCAAGCCCCGTCTCCACCCGAGCGCTACATTGCGCGCCAAAGAAAAACAGATGACTAGTCAGATGACTTGGTTGCGACCAGGAATGAACGGGACTTCAGGCAACTGGGGGTGCGAACTTTCAACCCGTTCAAGAATTAGTTGCTGTGTCCGCCTGACGTCTCCCTGTTAGAGCGTCGCGGCGGAGGCAAGACGGGGCAAAGCCCTGTCTCTACCCAAGCCCAATCCAAGCGGCAGCAGCGCTCGTGTAGAATTAGCGTTTGTATATGGACCTATCCGCCATCCAGCAAGCCCTGCGCGAGCGCAATATCGACGCCTGGCTTTTCTACGATCATCACCATCGCGACCCGATTGCTTACCGCGTTCTTGGGCTGCCGGATGGGCTCATGGTCACGCGGCGCTGGTACTACCTGATCCCCGCCAAAGGCGAGCCCGTCAAGTTGGTTCACAAGATCGAGTCGGGACACCTCGACAGCCTGCCCGGCTCCAAGAGACTGTACGCCGGATGGCAGGAACTGTTCTCCGGCTTGAAGCAGATGCTGGCTCCGTATCGCGATGTGGCGATGCAGTATTCGCCCAACAACTTTGTCTTCACGATTTCCATGGTGGATGCGGGGACGGCGGACATGATCCGCGGGCTGGGCAAGAACATTGTCAGCGCGGCGGACTTGATCGCGCAGTTTGAATCGACCCTGACGGACGAACAGATCAAGTCGCACTTCGCTGCGCGCGATGTGATTGACGCGCTCACCGCCGAGGCTTTCCAGGAAATTGGACGTCGCGTGCGCGACGGCGGCACGCACGAGCATGAGATTCAGCAGTGGTTCATGGAATCCTTCCAGCACGAAAACATGGTGACCGACGATGCCCCGATCGTCGCCGTGAATGCCAACAGCGGCAATCCGCACTACGAGCCGAGTGCCAGCCGGCCGGTTCCGATTCGCGAAGGCGACTTTGTTCTGCTGGACGTGTGGGCGAAGAAGAATACTCCGGGCGCGGTTTTCTACGACATCACGTGGGTGGGATTTGTGGGCAAGGCACCTTCGGACCGGCAGCGCGAGATTTTCAAGATTGTGAGCGAGGCGCGCGACATCGGCGTGAAGACGGTGCAGGATGCGATCTCTGCCGCCAAGCCGATCGCCGGATGGGAAGTGGATCAAGCGGTGCGCGCCCACATCAAGAAGGCGAAACACGGAGATTACTTCATCCACCGCACCGGCCATTCGATTGCCACCGAGGTGCATTCGAATGGCGCCAATATGGATGATCTGGAAATTCATGACGAGCGGCGCATTCTACCCAATTCCTTGTTCTCGATCGAGCCCGGGATCTACTTGCCCGAATTCGGCGTACGCCTGGAAGTGGATGTGCTGGTGCGACCGGGAAGCGCCGAGGTCACTGGTAAAATCCAAAGAGAGATCGTGACCATCTGAATGGCCAAGCTGACGATAGACAAAAAGACAGATAAAACGATAGATAAATTAAGCACTGCGCCCGCAATGACGGAGCCGGAGTATCCGCTCACGACGATGGCAGTGGTCGCGCCACTGGTGGGCTGGCTGATTCCGGGCGGCGGACACATCCTCCTGAAGCGCTACGGGCGCGGCATTCTGCTGCTGGTGTCGGTGGTCGCGATGTTCCTGATTGGTTTGGGCATGCAGGGGCGAATTTACAAGCCGAACGGTGGAGACATCCTCGACATCCTGGGCTTCGTTGGCGACGTGGGCTCGGGGGCGCTCTATTTTCTGGCTCGCATCATGGATTGGGGCAACGCGATGGCGGCGAATGCGGCGGCGGATTATGGCAAGACGTTTCTGATTGTGGCCGGCCTCTTGAACTTCATCGCGGCGGCGGATGCGCATCACATTGCGTTGGGGAAAAAACCGTGACCATCAACTTATCGCACTTCTCGGCTGCGGTGGTATTCGCGCTGTTCGCCTCGGTGGTCTTCGGCATCACGCAGAAAAATTCGACCATGGAACAGGTGAAGTACGGTCTCCAGTGCTTCGCCATGTTCGTAGGTGGAGTTTTCCTGGCAGGATGGGTAATGGCGCTGATTCGACGGTAGTGGGGCGCTCAGTTCTAAAAACAATTCCAGCGGATTGCAGACACAGTTTCGCATCAGGGCATCGCTTCAGCGATGCCGCCATTTCATTCAAAATCAGATGCCCATTCAAGGGCTGCGCCTTATTCTTCGGGCTGTGCGGCTTACCAGCTGTCGCCGGGGGCGAGCGGAAGATGGGCGGCTCCGCCGAGGATGAAGCGTTCCCGCGGCGAGAACGCGAGCTTGTACTGGTCCGAGTTGATGAGTTGGTCGCGCTGTTCAGGCGTCAGGTCGCGCATGCCGCGGATCGCCCGATTGACGGCCTGGCGGCGGTCGGGAGGCAACTGCCTGAACTGCTGAAAGACCTGGCGCGCGTGCTGTTTCTGATTTTGAGTCAGGTGCTCCCAGGTCTCCATGCGGTTGAGCACGCGTTCCTGCTGTTGCGGAGGCAGGCTGGAAAAATGCTGCAGTCTGTTTTGCAACCGGGCTTGCTGTTGCGGTGGAAGCCTCCGGAACTGCGAATCGTTTTCGAGCGCGCGCCGCTGCTGCGCGGGCGGCAGATCTTTATAGCGGCGAAGCCAGTTTCCGGCGTGCCCGGGCTGGTTTTGCGGACGATGCGCATCATTGGGGCGGCCGGAGTTAGGCGGACCTTCTTTCTGAAACCGGCGCCATTGCCCATCCGAACGTTGGGGTTGCGGACGCGGTTGCTGCGAAGGCTGCGCCGGCAAACGCTGTACTTGGGCGAACGACGGCGTCAGCAGCAGAAGCGCTGCCAGACAGCCCGCAATGTGCGCCCTTCCCAACATGCCTTGGTCCCCCTCGTCAGTCGCCGCTCACTCGCAACCCGCCTCACAGAAACGGAACTGCTTAGCCTGTAGCGACCGGGCTTGCCCGATCTCTGCCGCGAGAGACGCGGCGAGCCGCGTCTCTACAGAATATTCAGGCTCACGGATTCGCGGTTACGTCGTCCTGCACCTGCAGTTCGTCGAGCACATCGAAATCGGCGTACAGCTCGTCGTTCCTCTCCAGCGCCTGCAGATCGCCGACGGCGGTTCCCGGCTGCACCGGCAGACCGAGGGATGGAGGCTTGGTCGCGATGGCTTCGGTCTGAGAAATATACGACTTGCTGCCGACGAACAGCGCTCCCACAAAGATTACGGCAGCAAGCGACATAGCCCACGCCGGACGCCGCAGCCAACCGAGCCCTCCCGCACCGAGCCATCCGGACGCCGGACGCGCCCGTTCTTCGCGCAGGCGCGATTGGAGGCGGGTGTCGAAATAGGGCGACGGCTCGGGCGCCTGCCATTCATCCAGCAGCGCCATGGTTTTCTGCAAATCGCGCAGATCGGCCGCACAGCCGTCACAGGATGCGATATGTTTTTCAACCTCGGGCTCCCGCGTCGAAGCGTCCATGCCAGCGGCCAGACCCGGCAACCGTTCTCGAATTTGATTGCAATTCATACTGCGTTCCTCTACTTCCCCGAAACAAACTCTTTCAGCTGCTCGCGCAAGGTTTCGTACGCGCGGAACAGCAACGACTTGGTGGCGGACTCGCTGAGCTTCAGAACGCCCGCAATCTCGCGGTAATCCATCTGCTGATACTTGTGCATGATGACCGCCACGCGCTGGCGCTCCGGCAGAGCGTTCACTCTGCCGCGGATGGCCGCCAGCCGCTCGCGCTTTAATATCTGTTCTTCCGCAGTGAGCGAATCGTCGGCCAAGTCGGGCGTCGTGCCCGTTTCCCGGTCCGGTTCATCGAGGCGTACGGTATTTTCCGGACGCTCGTGCCGCGTATCGCGCGCGTAGTTGACGGCCAGGTTGGTCGCAATGCGGTAAAGCCACGTCGTGAACTTGGCGGTCGGCTCGTAGCTGGTGCGCGAGCGGTACACGCGCAGAAATACTTCCTGCGCCAGTTCTTCCGCGGTCGATGGGTTGTGGCACAAGCGGTACATGAATCCAACCATCGGCCGGCGATATTTCTGCACCAGGTAAGCAAAGGCGGATTCGTCGCCAGTTTTCACCCGCAGCATCACGTCGACGTCGGAAACGGCGTCTGCACTGACGGCGGAATTTGTCATGGCAGCGGGCGCAGACGGGCGCGCTCCTCGAAGGTTCAGCAGCCCGCGATCCATGGCCACGCTGCTCACATTGGTACGAACCCCGTTCGGGGCCGAAAGTTGCGCGTTTTCGGGGGCCGGAACGTGCGGGGAAGTGTTTTCCCGTGAAGCACTTGCGGATGGAGAGTCGGGAGTGTCGGAGGCAGTCATGAAAGGACGATGAAAAGAGGCTATCGGGAGTGGGGGAGGCGGTCAAGAGGCTGGGTGGGTTGGGCTCTCAGGGGTTGATTTCCTCGCAGCCTGCTCCTGGGGGTTCAGTTCGCGCCGGGTTGTCTGTGAGGTGTCGGAGGAATCTGGGCCAGCTTCCCGGAACTGGCATGCGAGCGAAACTCTCGTGGGGAAACGCCAAACTCCTGCTTGAAACTGTGACTGAAATGCGCCGAGTCACTGAAGCCCCATCCCAAAGCGATATCCGTGAGGTGCCGTTCGCGCAAATGCGGGTCGGACAAATCGGTGCGGCAACGTTCCAGCCGTCTTTCGCGGATCCACTCCGCGACTGTGCAACTCTTGGCGGCAAACAGCCGGTGCAGGTGCCGCACGGAGATGCCGGCCGCCGCGGCGATGATTGCCGGGCAGAGAGTAGGTTCCTGCAAATGAGTCTCAATGAAGTATTCGACGCGCGGCCGGAGTTGCGCGCAGCAGCCCAGTTTGGTTGAAGCTGACTCGGGGCGCGTGATGCAACGAAAGAATGTCCAGATAGGCTCCAATCGCCGCCAGGCCATCCCCCTTATTCATCTCCTCCGCCTGCTCGTAGAGAGACGTCGCCAGCCGAAACAATGTTGCTCCAAGTCCAGGTTTGCCCGAAATTCGCGGCAACACTGGCAGGGAAGAGGTCTGCGCGTGCTCGTGAACGAGCCAGCGCGAATTCGCAGGTAGAGCCTGGCGCAATCCCCGGCACAATCCGATGTCTAGGGCATGCCCGAGTCGACAGTTCCGGCAGGGGTTTCGAACGGCAGTCGAGACTGGCACTTCGGTCTCTGAATGCCGTTCTCAATCGTGGTGGGGTTCGGATAAGCCGGTTAAGCGACAGCGAGATAGATGTACCGCAGAATGAAAAGAGCGGTGAGAATCCAGATCAGCACGGTAATTTCACGAAATTTGCCGATCGCGATTTTGACCACGGTATAGGAGATTAGCCCCAGGCTGATACCGGTGGCGATGCTGAAGGTCAACGGAGTGGCGAGCATGGTGATGAAGGACGGAACCGCCTCGCTGAACTCGCTCCATTCGATGTGCGATATGGATTGCGTCATGAGCGCGCCTACCAGGATGAGCGCGGGGGCAGTAGCATAGGCCGGAATCGCGGTGGCCAAAGGCGAGCAGAAGGTGGCCATTAAGAACAGACCGGCGACGGCAACATTGCTCAGGCCGGTGCGCGCTCCGGCCGCGACCCCGGCCACGCTTTCGATATAGCTGGTGACCGTGGACGTGCCGGTCAACGAGCCGAACAGTGTACCCACGGCATCGGCCACGAGAGCCCGGCCCACACGGGGAATCTTTCCGTTTTTGATGAAACCGCCCTGCTCGCACACGCCGACCAGTGTGCCCACATTGTCGAAAAGATCGACAAACAAGAATGCGAACAAGATTTCGAGAAAGCCAAGATGGATGGCCCCTCGAAAGTCCAACTTCAGAAAAGTAGAAGAGGGATGCGGAAGAGACAGAATCGCAGAAGGCCAATGCGACAAGCCGCGCAGAATTCCCAGCAACGTAGTGCCGAAGACGCCGATCAGAATACCACCGTTAACCTTCCGCCCCATAAGGATGAGTGTCAAGACAAGGCCGAGGCAAGCCGTTTGCACCTCCTTGTCGGAGAAGTTGCCCAGGCCGACGAAGGTTGCGGGATTCGCGACCACGAGCTTGGCGTTACGCAGTCCGACGAAGGCAATGAACATTCCGATACCGGTAGCCGTGGAGTGCTTAAGGCAGTCGGGCATACCGTTGACGATTTGTTCGCGCACCCGCGTCACCGTCAGGAGCAGGAACGCTACGCCAGAAAAGAAAACCACGGCCAGTGCCGTCTGCCACGGAACATGCATGTTGAGGCAGACGGCATAAGTGAAATAGGCATTCAGCGACATCCCCGGAGCTAGGGCAATGGGGTAGTTAGCGTAGAGGCCCATCACGAGCGTGGCAGCGGCGGCCGAGATGCACGTCGCAAACACAACGCCATCCGCCGGCATACCCGCTTGCGCCAGAATCTGTGGGTTTACGACGATGATGTAGGCCATGGTTACAAATGTCGTGAGGCCGCCCAGCATTTCCTGCTTAATGGTGGTTTTGTTTTCGGCGAGTTTGAAGTAACGATCGATCAATTGTCTTCCTTGAGCAGCAAGTGCTTCCGACGGCTGCCCGGAACGCGCGGCCGAAGTGCAAACTTCTAATATCCGTTCAATAACGGATCTTGCCTGGATGTTGCTCCCACGCCCGAAATGCCGCCAATGCTTCCTCGCGCATCATCTGGATCATGGGAATCTCGCGCTCGGCGTGCGGTTGCGTAATTTCTGCATAGATCGCGGAATCATCAAAGCCGATTCTCGCAGCGTCCGCTGCGAGGTTGCCAAAGTACACTCGCTCAATCCGAGCCCAGTAGACTGCACCCAGGCACATTGGGCAGGGTTCGCAGGAGGTATAGAGGTCACAGCCCCGGAGTTCGAAACCGCGAAGTTTCTGGCACGCCTGGCGGATGGCCAGCACTTCAGCGTGCGCCGTAGGATCATTCATCGCCGTAACTTGATTCGCGCCCTCCGCTACGATGATGCCTTCTTTGACGATGACGGTGCCGAACGGGCCGCCGCGCCCGGAGGTTACATTCTCGAGCGAGAGTTGAATGGCGCGAGCCATGAAAGTTTTGTCCATGTGGCTTGGTTCCGTCATCGCGTAATCGTCAAGGGTGCGTGGGCCCCAACTACCCCCGGATCTGCGCGCAAATCGGTCGACATGGACTCTTCGCAGCCGATGTTAAGGCAGATGTTTAAGGCAGCAAGTATAAGCGGAGCCAAGAAATACGCAAAGCATTTCTGGGACAAGGCTCGCCCGCTCCACTCACGTCCACTCCCGCTGAAAAGTTGAAAAAGGCGGGCCGGCACGATAGGCTCGGGCATGGGCGGGCAGGCTTTCGTTTCTCGGCGCGTCGCGACCCCGGATGGAATTCGTCCGGGAGCGATCTTCGCGCGAAATAACGTGCGCGAGGGAACAATCAGCGGCATCGTTCATGCCGATGAACTACCTGCTGACACCGAGGTGCACGACTTCGGCGAATCTACGATTCTCCCGGGACTTGTCGATTCTCATGTACACATCAATGATCCCGGGCGAGCTGAGTGGGAAGGATTTGAGACGGCGACACGCGCGGCGGCGGCAGGCGGCTACACGACGCTGGTGGACATGCCGCTCAACTGTCTACCGCCGACTGCTACCGTCGCCGCGCTTGCCGGGAAGCGCAAAGCCGCCGCGGGACGATGCTGGGTGGATTGGTTGGCTTGGGGCGGCGTGGTCAGCGACAATCAGGAGGAGATTGAAGCGCTCGGGGCCGCGGGCGTGCCCGGGTTCAAGTGCTTTCTGATCCATCCTGGAATCGATGGGTTCACCATGGTCACCGAGGCGGAGCTTCGCGCCGCGTTGCCTCACGTGGCTCGAACCGGACTGCCGCTGCTGGTCCACGCCGAACTTCCCGGCCCAGTCGATCAAGCCACACGACGCTTGCGAGACGAGGATTGGAGGCGCTATTCGACTCATCTGCAATCGCGGCCGGAGGAGGCCGAGCTCGCTGCGATCCGGTTGCTGCTAGCGCTCTGCCGGGAGTACAAGTTCCGCTTGCACATTGTTCATCTCTCGGCGAGCTCGGCGCTCGGAGAGTTGTCGGCGGCGCGGGCGGAGGGGCTTCCGGTCAGTGTTGAAACTTGTCCACACTATTTGCATTTCTGTGCCGAAGAAATTCCGGATGGGGCTACATTGTTCAAGTGTGCGCCGCCGATTCGCTCTCGCGACAATCGCGAAAAGTTGTGGCAGGGGCTGAAAGACGGAATCATCGATCTGGTTGCAACCGATCACTCGCCTTGTCCGCCGGCGATGAAGCGGCTCGACGAAGGCAGCTTCAAGACGGCGTGGGGAGGCATTTCGAGCCTTTCCCTGGCGCTGCCCGTCATATGGACGGAGGCCAGCCGGCGAGGATTCACCTTGACCGATCTAACGCGGTGGATGTGCGAAGAGCCGGCTCGATTGGCTGGGTGCGCCACGCGCAAAGGCCGAATTGCGGAAGGGTTTGATGCCGACTTCGTGATTTTCGAACCAGAAGCGGAGTTCGTCGTGACCGAAGATCGGCTGTATTATCGGCATCCCGTATCTCCGTATCTGGGGGAAAGGTTGCGGGGTGTGGTGAAGGCGACGTATTTGCGGGGACAATGCGTGTTTACCAACGGCCAATTTTGCGGAGAAGCCAGAGGGCGGGAGATTCGATGCTAGTACCGTGATCCGCGGCGATGACTCATGCGATGGAGTGACGGGCGTCTCGCCCGTCCAGCCGGGCGGGGACGCCCGGCGCTCCTCGAGCGATATTGGTTGGACCGCATTTTGGGAGAACACATGACGGAAGAGCAAATCATTGGCAAGTCGGTGCCGCGCAAGGAAGGCCGCGACAAAGTGACTGGCGCGGCGCGCTACATCGACGACATGGCCATGCCGGGGATGCTCTTCGGCGCGACGGTTCGCAGCCAGATCCCTCGCGGTGTAATCAAACACATTTCGTTTGACCCGCAGTTCGACTGGAGCGAATTTGTCGTGGTCACGGCGCAGGACATTCCAGGGAAGAACTGCATCGCTCTGATCGGCGACGATCAGCCCTGCCTGGCGGATGGGAAAGTCAATCATCCCGAGGAGCCGATCCTGCTCCTGGCGCATGCGGACCCGCATCTCCTGCGGAAGGCCGTGGATGGCGTCTCAATCGAATACGAACCCTTGCCGGCGATTTTCACCATTGAAGAGAGTGAACGATGTTCCGAAATCATTTGGGGGATGGACAATACACTCAAAACGTTCCTGATCGCGAAGGGCGATGTCGATCACGTTTGGGCAAAGGCCGACTACATCGTCGAAGGCGAGTACACCACGGGCGCGCAGGAGCAACTTTACATCGAAAACAACGGGGTGATTGCGGCTTTCGATCTTGAGCAGGGAATTACGGTGTGGGGTTCGTTGCAGTGTCCTTATTACGTACACAAGGCGTTGATGGCTTTGTGCAATCTGCCGGCAGAGAAGATTCGCGTGGTGCAGGCTGAGACCGGGGGAGCTTTCGGCGGCAAGGAAGATTATCCCTCGATCATTGCGGGACACGCGGCGCTTCTCGCCGTGAAGTCTGGACGGCCCGTGAAAATCGTCTATGACCGCTTGGAAGACATGACGGCGACTACGAAGCGTCATCCTTCGCGCGCGCGTCACCGCACCGCGGTCGGCAAGGACGGAAGAATTTTGGGTGGAGAGATCGACTTCACGATTGATGGCGGCGCCTATGCGACGTTGTCGTCCGTAGTCCTGTCTCGGGGCACAATTCACGCGGGTGGTCCTTATTATTGGCCCAACATCCGCATTCGTGGGAAGGCTGTGGCGACAAACACTCCGCCGCACGGGGCGTTTCGCGGGTTTGGCGCGCCGCAGAGCCTGTTCGCGATGGAGCGGCACATGGATCGCATCGCGCAAGCCGTGGGACTTTCTCCGGTGGAAATCCGCCGCCGCAATTTCCTCAAGCCGGGTGAGACGACGACCACCGAACAAACCATCCGCGAAGAAATTGATCTGGGAAAACTTCTTGATCGAGCACTCGAACTTTCGGACTACACCGCAAAGAAAGCCCGCTTCGCGCGGGAGAACGCGGTGGGACCAATCAAGAAAGGAATGGGGATTGCCGCCTTTCTGCACGGAGCCGGATTCACCGGGTCGGGCGAGCGCTATCTGGCCTCTGTGGTCGGGGTGGAAGGGTGCGCGGACGGCGGCGTGCGCGTGCTGGTTTCAAGCACCGAGTTCGGGCAGGGGACCAACACCGTGCTCTGCCAAATCGCGGCCCAAGCCCTGGATTTGCCCTATGAAGATGTGCGAATCGCGCAGCCGGATACAAATCAAGTGCCGAACAGCGGGCCGACGGTTGCATCGCGCACGGCCATGGTCGTCGGAAGTCTGGTGCGGTCGGCCGCTCTGGGAATCAAGCAAACGTTGATTGCGGCTGGCATGATCAGCGGTTCGTATTCGCCGGAAGAATTTCGCGCAGCCTGCCGACGCTATATTTCCGAGCATGGCCAGCTACGCTCGCTCGCGCGCTACGAGGCTCCGACGGGCGTTTTTTGGGATGATGAGAAATATCGAGGTGAAGCCTATGCGGCTTTTGCCTGGGCGGTTTATGTTGCGGAAGTTGCAGTGGACCTCTCGACCTATAGCGCGAGAGTGGAAGATTTCGTAGCTCTGCAGGAAGTCGGCAAAGTCCTGCACCCTGTTTTGGCAAAGGGCCAAATCGCCGGCGGCGTTGCCCAGGGAATTGGATTTGCCCTGTATGAAAAAGTCATCTGGCAAAATGGACGCATGCAGAACGGGCAGATGACGAACTACATCATGCCGACCTCTGCTGACCTGCCGCCGATTCGGATATTTTTCGAAGAAATGGGCAACGTTCACGGGGCATATGGAGCCAAGGGGATTGGCGAACTTCCGATGGATGGCCCGGCACCGGCGATTGTCAACGCGATCGAAGATGCACTCGGCACTCGTTTCGATTCCATCCCACTCTTGCCGGAAGATGTCTTTGAAGCAGTCGGCGCCGGCGGAGACCGATGAGCCATTCCTCCGAGAACCGCGGCAAACAGGACCGCGGCGAGTGTGAGCTTTCTCTTACCGTGAATGGCAAGCCGGAAACGGTTCGCGTCTTTCCCATGGAGAGGCTGTTGGATGTCCTGCGAGGAGAGCTTGGGTTAACTGGCACGAAGGAAGGTTGCGGAGAAGGCGAGTGTGGTTCTTGCTCCGTCTTGATGAATGGCGAGTTGGTGAATAGCTGCCTCATCCCGGCTCTTCAGGCAGCGGGCACCAATCTTACTACCATCGAAGGCATCGCCCAAGGTCCGCAATTAAGCGCCCTCCAGGCTTCCTTTTTGGAATGTGGCGGCGCGCAGTGCGGCATCTGCACTCCCGGAATGATTCTGGCTAGCTGTCATCTACTGAACAAGAAGCCTGAGCCGAGCCTGGAAGATATCCGCGAAGGATTGTCCGGCAATCTTTGCCGTTGCACGGGCTACATGCAGATTTTTGAAGCCGTCGTACAAGCGGCGCGCCGCAGGGCCAACGCATGAGATCTGATCCCGCCGATTACGAATTGATTGCGCCGGGCAACCTGCAGGCGGTCGTGTCACTTCTGGCGGATGAGCCGGGCAAGTGGCTCCCCATCGCTGGAGGAACCGATGTGATGGTGCTGTACGCGGCTGGCAAGCTCCCGGCCCGGAAGCTGGTGAGTATTTGGAATTTGCCGGAACTGCGAGTCATCGAGATTTCGCCGGAAGAAATCAGGATTGGGGCGGGATGCACTTATACCGGGCTGCGTGACCACGAAATCATCGCTCGCGAATTTCCGTTGCTGGCAAGCGCTGCCCGCTGGACCGGAGGAATCGCGAACCAGAATCGTGGAACGCTGGGAGGCAACATCGTCAATGCATCGCCCGCTGCCGATTCACTGCCAGCGCTAATGGTCTACGAAGCGGAACTGATTCTAGTGTCGAGGCGCGGCGAGCGCCGCGTGCCTTACGTCGATTTCCACACCGACTACAAAAAGATGAAGCTGGCGCCCGATGAGCTGATTCGAGCTATCTGCCTGGGGAGAAGGTTTTCGAACTATCTTCATTATGCCCGCAAGGTGGGAGCTCGCGATGCTCAGGCTATCTCGAAACTGTGCGTAGCGGCGTTGGGACGGCTTCGCGGCGGCGTGACCGGAAGTGTGATCGACGAGGTTCGCATTGCGCTCGGCAGCGTCGCGCCGGTTCCCCTTCGGTTGAGGGAAGTGGAGCGGTTCGCAAAGGGAAAGCCGGTCGAGCCGGAACTCGTGCAATTGACTAGAAAAATGACAAGCGCCGCGATCCAGCCGATTGATGACATTCGATCCACGGCGAGATACCGCTCGGCGGTGGCTGGCAATCTGGTCGCGGAATTTCTCCAACAGCTGCGCGGCAGTGGGAAGACGGTATGAGTGATGTGCTGGCGCGCTGGAATTTTCTTCCCATTGCAGCAGCCGTCGATGAGATACTGCCGTGCTGTGGCTCACGAGCGTGGGCGCATGGAATGGTTGGGCGAAGACCGCTTCCCGACGAGGCAGCGCTTCTAGGGGCGTCGGACGAGACTTGGCGCAGTTTGGCGGAATCGGACTGGCTGGAGGCATTTCGCAGCCATCCTCGGATCGGTGAATCGCAGGCACCGAAAGCGGCTTTGCAGCGCTCCGTTGCCTGGTCGGCGCAGGAGCAACAGAACGTCGCCAGCGCCGACGATTCCAAAAGAACGGCGCTCGCAGAAGGGAATCGGGAATACGAACGCAGATTCAGCCATATCTTCATCGTTTGTGCGACCGGCCAGTCCCCGGAGGAGATTCTGGAGATTTTGCAGCGGAGAATGAAAAATGAGGAGCACACCGAACTTCAGGAAGCGTCGGAGCAGCAGCGGCAGATCACGCAGATTCGTCTAAAAAAATGGCTTCAGAGATAAAAGGCATCTCGACCCACGTTCTGGACCTCACTCGAGGCAAGCCGGCGAGGGACGTGCCCGTGCGTTTAGAGCGACAGGAAAGCTCGAGCAGTTGGCGTCTCCTCACCTCGGCACAGACCGATCAGGACGGGCGTTGTGCCCAATTGCTTCCGGCGAACGAAGTGTTAAGCCCGGGTGTCTACCGTCTGGTTTTCAACATCGCAGGGTATTATGTCCCTCAGAGAATCGATTCGCTATATCCGCTGGTAGAGATCGTGTTCCATGTTCGAGAGAGTGAGGAGCGTTTTCATATTCCTTTGTTGCTGAGCCCAAATGGATACACGACTTATCGGGGAAGCTGAAAATCAGCGGGGAAGAATCTGAGGGAGCCGGCAAACGTGACCTTTTCAGTCCGGGAATGGATCCACCTCGCGGTGCGGTGGTTCCATGTTTTTGCGGGAATTATGTGGGTCGGCCAAACCTATTACTTCACCTGGCTGGACGGCCAATTCGGAAAACTCGAGAAGGAAGCCGCGGCAGCAAAAATGCCTCCGGCGGTGTGGATGGTTCATAGCGGCGGGTTTTACGCTGTCGAAAAACAGAGCTCCCTTGGAGTCTTGCCCGAGTTGGTCCATTGGTTTCGTTGGGAAGCTTTCATGACGTGGGTCAGCGGCATGGTGCTGCTTGTCCTCGTCTATTACTTCACCGGCGGACTCCTTGATCCCGACGTGGCCAACATTTCTCAGCTTACCGGCATTGCCATCGGGCTAGCGGTTCTGGCCGCCGGTTGGCACATCTATGATCTGGCGGTTCGGTCGTATCTTGGCAACTCGGTATGGGCGTTCGCGACATTTTCGCTGGTGATGACTGCCGCGATCTCC
>Ga0210384_10002221_pt1 | contig 24109 bp, 27 predicted proteins | sample IncBWH2MmetaG_FD_160574 | JGI IMG/M metagenome (GOLD analysis project Ga0210384, IMG submission 160574) | Forest soil microbial communities from Barre Woods Harvard Forest LTER site, Petersham, Massachusetts, United States - Inc-BW-H-2-M | ecosystem: Environmental > Terrestrial > Soil >...
AACACGGAAAACTTCTTGTGTGCATCACATCCGATAAACTGTTCCATATTGCTGCAGCACCTCCATTCCAAGGGGTTTTGCTCGCAGTTTATGCCAAACCCCGCTGCAGCGCTTTCATAGCATCATGTCTGTTTGACCCACTACCGAGCTCTGGTAGACTCTTCTGTAAATGGCTCGCGTCTTGTATTTCGTCCCGCCGTTAATGGCGTTCTTTTTGTGCTTGTTTCTAACCAGGGAGAGTATCGGGGTATCTTCCGACTCAAGGGACTACCTGTCAAGCGCGCAATCTTTCACTAAGACCGGGGAACTACATGAGGATGACGGGGAACCCCAGACATTCGAGCCTGCGCTTTTCCCTGTGGTGATTGCCCTGGTATCGTTTCTCGCGCCACCCTTGGTGGCTCTCAGATTTTTGCAGGCGACCCTTGCCGCCATCGCAACCCTTCTGATCGGGTAGCGGCAGCTCTCGGTGCGTCATCGGCAGCGCAAATCGGAGGCATGTTCTTTGCTGCTACGAACGCCGCGCTCCTCAGGCCATTCACGTTTGTATGGACGGAGCCGCTGTTCATGGTGCTGGTGGCGTCGGCCATCCTGCTGAACATCCGTAGTCACAAAGTCGCGTCCGCGCTTTTGCTCGGGCTCGGCTGCATCACCAGATACGCAGGCGTGTTTTTTGTTCCTCCGCTGGCTCTCGCTATCGCGAGGCGCTCAGGCACATATCCAGCGTCAGTTTCATATGTTTTGGTCGCCGTCCTGCCGGTCTCACTTAACTTCACTATGAACTTCGAACTTACTGGCAATGCGACGGACAGGCATTTTGCGTGGTATTCACCATCTCTTGCACACGCAAAATCCGGGGTTCTGGCAATCGCCGGATTAGTGCTGCCGACTTCTGCGCCAGTTGTTCTGCGGGAAAGCGCTGGCTTGATGATTGTCGCCATGATCGGAGCCCTCGCTGTCAAATGCTGGAACGTCACAAGCTCGTTGTCGACCGTCGCTTGGTGTATCGTGTCGTTTGCCGCCGGTACTCTCATTTCGTTATGTTTCTTTGGAATCGACTCGCTTGATGGCCGAATTCTTTCTCTAGCCTTCCCGCTCGTCATCGTCGTGGGATGCTGGGCCCTTGAGCACGTCAGGCTACCAATCGCGGCGCTCGCGACCGCGTGCCTATTGTTGTTCAACGCCCTTCGCCTCCATCATCCTTAAGGCACGCGCGGCGGCTGAAGCGCTTTTAAGGACAAGCCCCCGCCGATGGGTAAAATTGTCCAATTGAGTTGCGGCACACAAACCCATTTCCATTCGCGCTGGGCACGGATGACAGCGAGAGAATCGTGAAGCTCGCTAGGGTCGGGTCGTCATTGGCGCTCGTAACGTAGGCGTAAGTTCCGGATACGAGCACGCTGGAGGTTGAAAAAAGCTTCGTTGAATCTGTTATGGTCGTCAGAAGCGACGGGGCCGACGGATTAGAGATATCGAAAATCGCAACCGAACCCACGGCATCCGTGCAAGTGACATAGGGATAGGTGCCCTGAAGAGCAATGTAGGGACTCCCGTTGCAGCCGTCAGGATATGCCGTCGATGAAACCAGCGTAGGACTGGCCGGGGTCGTAGTGTCCACAATCACCAGCGCGGCGTTGCGGCCGTATTTTGTGTGGATGAAAAGACCGCGATTCAGGCTCTGGATCGTTGGGAGGTCGTGCTGCCATTGTCGCCCGATCGCGCGGAGCGCCATGGATTCGAGTATTACCGCCACGGCACGCTGTCGCTGTATGCCGCGCTGGACACCAAGACAGGAAGGGTTCATGGGAAAACGGCGGCTCGTCACGCCAGTGCCGACTTCGTGGATTTCCTGGGAGAGGTTGTGGCGCAATGCCGGCCGAAGTAAGAGATCCATATCATCCTCGCCAATCTCTCGGCGCATAAGACACAAGCGGTCCGCGATTTTCTAGAGGCGCACCCGCGAGTGCTGCTGCACTTCACGCCCGCTTATTCTTCCTGGTTGAACCAAGTCGAGATCTGGTTTGCCAAGATTGAATGCTACGTCATCACCGGCGGCGTCTTCACCTCCGTGCCGGACCTAGATCGAAAGCTTCGCCGCTACATCAACGCCTACTCAGCAAACGCTCAGCCTATTCGCTGGAAATATTCCGATGTCAACCACCGCAACCGTAGTAACGATCTAGCTGCGACAGGCCACTAGATTGCCCGACTATCCTCGAGCCGCTCCACATCACGATCGTCATGTCTTGTGCTGACTTCGAGGATGATTGCACCACCCGGCCTAGCCGTGCTAAAGCGATGGAAAACACCCACTGGAATGTGGTAGTTTTCACCGGCTTCTAAGTGCGTAGTGTTCAAAAGCTTCTGATCGGGGCCGGTCTGAACCTCTAAGTTAACAGCCCCCTCCAGTACGAAGAAGGTCTCAGTCTTATTGAGATGCCGGTGGAGGCTGCACTGGTAGCCATTCTTGAGGACCAGGAATTTGGCACAGTACATTGGGACGTTGGTGAGCCAGATCTCTTCGCCCCAAATTTTGGGGACGTGGATGTAGTCTTTAAAGTCTTCTAGGTTCATTTATTCCACCATAACTTATCCTGCTGCTTCGAATCGGTCTTGCTGGACAGCGTCACAAGAGTAGGATCGGCGTAGCGTCGCAGCATCCGGTAAATCGATCCTCACTGAATATGACCGGGGGGCTTCCAGGTGGTTTTCTCGCCAAGCGATAAACGGGCAAGCGTTCGTGACTCGACCGCCCTCGACAACTCCCCTGATGCAGCTCAACCATCGCCTCTACTGCTCAATGCCTGGACTGCAAGAGGTGGCCGGATGAATTCTCGTCTTTCGGTAGGTAGACAACGTACTGGCCGATTCGATCTGCTGGAGGATATTCCCCGGTGAGCCAATCAAGCACAGAGGAGTCGCGCTGTTTAATCTCTCCCAGCACAACAATAACGCCCGGCTTTATGCCATGTTGCCTGGCCGCTTCCAGCCAATTTCCCTGTAACGGTTTGGGTGGCTGATCGTCCCCAATGATTGACGAATAGAGTGCCGGACGTGTGTTCATCAAATAGCTCAATCCAGGAAAGCCGCCATAGGAAAGCAGAAAATCAGTACTGGGCGCGTTGCGTTGCAAGGAAGCTAGCAACGCCTCCGTGTTCTCTACCTTTTGCGGAGTAGAGATGATCCCGCGCAATTTGCCGCTATGGAAAATCGCCCGGAGCCGGTGAGGCGCAATATCCTCCCAACTCCATCTCCAGAGATGGGCGGCCGAGAACACCACGAACATGGCTGTCACCAGCGCTACCATTTGACGCACGCGAAAGCCCTTGCAGTTAATTTCTAGTTGGGTTCCCAGCTCCCAAGCCGACGCTATTACGCCCAGCCATATAAGCCAAATACACACATTCAACTGTTTAATATCGGTTGAAATCGTTGAGGCGCTCACAACGAAGATAAGCGCGGCCGATAGATTGAAGATCAACACCCCGATGGGAGGCCACGCTGGGCGCAGGTTGATTCCGCGCACGCGCGCAATTGCAATCAGAGTAACCACCAGCAGGAGGGCTCCGCAATTGAACATCGTCAAATAGGGCGAGAGCGTCAGATAGGGCGCGCTTGGCCACCCGGAAGTGCGTACCACGAAAAGCAGGAGCAGGAGGCACATCCCAGAGGCTATCGCGCAGGTTACCAGCCTACCGTAGCGCATGCGGCAAAAGCCGGTATGAAATATATCGCGCATAGCCCGAATCCTGTCCACATATCGTGGTGGAATAAGTTCACGAGAACTCTCTGCGAGAACGGCATCGCATACTGAGGGAACACTGCCTTTTCCCTCAGATTTATAGCTATCTGGGCCAATCGGTGCGTCGCCAGGAGCCACGCCGCGGCGACGCATCCTGCCGCGCCAACAAATCCGAACCAACCTAAAATGATTCCCCTGAAGGTTGAGTCCCTCCGTGCAAACCAAAGCCCGATCGCCGGGAACGCCAGAAGCGCTATTAGCGGAAGGTAGCAAGCAACACTACAGAGGAATACAATCGCTGACATGCCCTCAGCACGAATGACGCCAAAGGGCGTCGTCCCTGATTCCGGCGGCGATCACGAAGCATGCCTCGGCGACCAGCAGAAATATCTGACTGAGATTGTCGTAGAACAAGACCGGGAGATTGAATGGGATGTACAGCACCAGACCGCAAAATAACGCAGCCTGCATCAACCGCGGTAGAATTCGCCGGCTGCAATGGAAGTCAATGCCAAAGCCGCCACCTGCGTGATGTATCCGCAGAATCTCCAAAACAGCACCGTGTCGAACGGCGAGGCGGCCATCAGTGGCAAAGTGAATATGTCGAAAGACATCGGGGTTGTGAAGTGCTCATCGATGAACAGCTTGTCCTCTAAAAAATATCGAGCCGGCGATGCAAGGTGAAATCCTTCGTCTCCATGGCTGAAGCCAAATGGCAGACGCAGGACACCCAGCAGCAAACACACCAAGCATGGGATCCACACGCAACCCGTTACCCGCCAGCGGGGTGTGTCGCCGGGCACCATCGTAATGACCCGTGGGTCACCCGGACACCGGCCAAAAGAGAACTGACCCGAGCCATTGACTCTCCCGCGAAGTCAGCATGCCTGTGAGGCAGTGCAGCGGCGTCATGCGTTTCCTTTCAGTTTCGTGAAAGTCCCTCTAGCTAAGGCCGGGTGGCATGTGATGGGGATCCTGGTTTTCGTCGGTTTGCCCGAATCGTTCGGTGCCTACCCACTAAGTTTAGCCGGCTGAGCATCGAAGACCTTGATGGTGGTGCCGCCCCGCCGCCAAAGAAGATCGTCGCTGACGCTCTGTTTGCGGTCCTCGAAGGATTTGAGGTCCGAAAGGGATTTCTCGACGTCGCAGGCATCGTACTTTCTATTTTATGCGAACCCGCGCACCGACACGCCGACCTGCGTGGGATGATACTGCTCCCGTAAAGCCGATTCGCAAACGTGGACCCGCCGCAGACCGACAGTTTCGAGTCTCTGGTGCGCCGCGAGCGGGGAGTAGAATTCGGCGGCGAAACCTACACGGCGGGCTCTTCAGGATCTTAGTGGTAAAATCAAGCCCAGTTCCTTATGCCGGCCTTCGAAGAAGGACGCGAGATTCATATCACTGGCTTGCCAGTATTGGGAAAAAGGGTTGTGAGTGCCTCGGATCCGCGCCTCGCTACTTGTTGCAGTCTGGAGGATTGGTCCCGGCTCGCACGGGATTTGAGGGGACAGTTCGCGATCGTGGCATCAGTGGGAGAGGTCACATTTGCCATTACAGATCCTTTCGGATCGTATCCCGTTTACTACCGCCTCGATCCGGTATCTGGGCGCTATCATGTAGCTCCACGATCTGACTCGATAACGGCCAATACGAAGAACCTCTCAGAAGAAGGCTTGTTCACTTGGACGCTACGCGGCACCAGCGACACCTCGTGTTTGCTCGACGGGGTCGAGAAAATAGCACAAGGCTCGGTTGTTGAATTCACCGGCCGCGTCAAGAATGAGACCCGCTATTTCGACTGGTTAGAGCTGCTTAAACCCCGCGATCGCGACGTCGAGAAATCATCCTTCGAGGATTGGAAGGCAGAGTTTTTCGATATCGCTTCTTCCTATCTTGGCCCCATTCTTCGTCACACGGGCACCCCTGCATGCTGTCTTTCGGGGGGTATCGATTCGGCCCTTACGGTGGCTTCGGTGCATCGCGTCACCGGTGAGATCCCTCCCTGTTTCACGGCGGACTACTCGATTGGGCGATATTCAGAATTTGCTCAGGTTCGGGTGAATTCCGTGGCTCTGCGAACTAAGTTGCATCGTGTCCATGTTGGCCGCGCCGATCACCATAGGGCGTTCAGTACCCTCAATTCCGCGCTGCAAGATTCTCCTCACGTCAGCGCGCAATCTTCGAGTCTGCTGTGCCTGGCTGAGGCCACCGCAGAAATGGGGTTGCGAGTAATGTTGACGGGAGATCATGCGGATGCAACCTTTTTGGGTTTCTCCGGGTTGTTCGCAGGATTTCCCGAGAAGTTCGAGGAATACGAGAAAACGATTAGTGAGGCATCCCAAGAACAGAAGACCCGGTGGTTACTCAAAACCTTCGCAATTCCCTCGGAGGCTAGCCAATGGGATGAGATGATCATTTCCAGTTGCGGTTATAACATCAGCACGTACCGGAAGTGGCGTGCGGGAGCGGTCGAGCGCGAGCGCCAGAGTGTGGCGGCGATCGCACCATTCGGCGAGCTGCCGGAGATACAGCAACTTCTAGGACATGTTGCCGCAGGCGCCGCTTGGCAGAATCTGTATCTCGGTGTTGAGGAAGGAGTTAGAAGCGTTCATGTTGCAAGTATCTTTTATGACATCGAAATGATTCGGTTCGCGGCTGCTCTCCCACACCCCATGAAGTACCGTGACGGGCAAACCAAGTTCTTCCTTCGTGAAGTGCTGGCCGATGAAACGGGTCTTGTGATCTCAGGAAAGCGGGCCTCGCCGAATCCGATGCGGCTGTGGATGCTGCGGCCTAGGCTCTCCTTGCGTGACGTGATTTCTCCGTTGCGCCCGATGGTTCGACGACTAACCGTGGAGAATCTAAGAAGTGTAGGGGCGCACTACCACGAGATGCTCAAGATTTTTGGGCTCGGTTTATGGTTGCAGGCGCAGGATGTGCAGATTTCTGAGAAGCCAGTTTGAAGGCCGTTGTACTATCCTTCGGGGATCAGTAGCGCCCTCGGGATTGCCAAAATCGGTGTGCAAGAGGCAGTCGCCGGGCAAGGTCGCAGTTCCCCCCTCGCCATGATCAATGAATCTTGAGGCCAGCGAGGACCGCCATCACGGCCGAGCCAGCGAGTGCTTCTTGAGCTTTGACGGCGGCCCGCACGTTACCGATAAGGCTTAAGGAAAACCCTCAGTTTGCACACGGCGCCTAATTGAATATTCACGTTCCGGAACCGCACATGGGGCGTATAGAAGACGCGCATCATACCATTTGCCACATGAGCTGGTTGCGTAGCTTGCGCATCCTCATCGCCTCCGAAATCATTGACGACGCGATCGATCGCTTTCTCCGGGACCTTACCGTCGACCAAGCATCGGTAAGAGTTCGAGCTGTATCAGCGGCGGGTCGCTAAACCGAGTCCCGAGTCTAGGCAGCGTACTACGGGCGGGCCGTGCTCGTTACGATCACCCGAGACGCGCGCGTTCGGCCCGGCGCCGCACATGCCTACGGCAGCAGGCTTTTGAACGTCTTGCCGGGCTCTGAAACTTGAAGTTTCCCTAGAGAGCCATCGGCGCAGAGCACGAATACACTCGGGGCTACGAGGGGGCTGTTTCCGTGATTACAGGAAAAAACACTGGCATTGCTGCCTTGATTCCCTCCCATGACGGAAATTGCAGACCCCCCATTTAGAGCTTTGGCTTCAAACTGATAGAAAGTTCCGGCGCCGGCCAGGAACTGGTTATAATCTGGAAAAACATCGCCCTCTGAGAGGAGATGTATGCCGTTACTCGACGACCTGATGGGCATTCCCACTAAAGCGTTGAACAGATTCCCGCGTGAGATTACCGCTCCAGTGCTCTCGATACACCCTTGTCCGACTGGCGGCCTGCACGCAGCGATCCGGTTCGACTCGACCAGCAGCGTGTTCACTTGCCCTAAAAAGAATTGACCACAATTCTCTGAGTCGTTGTCGTGAATGCGGATCGGAGAAGCCATCGCCTGCACGCAAACCTTGTTGGTCTGAAAGTGGTTGTTCCCGATGTCGGGCATCCCATACAGAGCCCGAATTGCGTACTCGCAATAGCCGATATTGTTGCCCGAGTACTGGTGCCGAATCGCATCGAAGGTATAGCCAGCGATGTAAATTCCTTTCCCCGTTGCCGCGTCCCGGTCGGTTGTTGTCGAGCATTGGATGTGGCTGTTGGTGACGCGCATGAATTCCACGTTTGCGTCGCCAGATGCACTGAAGCGGACCGCCACGAAATTTGGGTTCATTCCGTTCGCTGAAAGTCCGAGGTCATCGTATAAATGCTCCGTCGTGGTGACGTGACTTCCGACGGTACTTGAAATATCCGCATCAATCAGGATGTCTGCGCCGCCGGTCCCGCCCGCGTTCTGGGGAAGCCCCGAGAAGAGATTGCAGTGTTGGATGCGAACCGCCGATGATCCGCTGGTGTTGAGGACTGTTCCCCCGTCGGGTCCGCCCCAGTAGAAGCCAGGCGCTCCCGTAGACATCGCGTGGCCGCCGGGACACTCAATCGCCAAATTGTAGCGCCCGTTCACGCTGATCGTTTGATCAACGCGAACGTGCGGTGCATGACCTGGGGCACCGTTCGCAACAATACTAATTGTGCTGTAGTCGGTGGCTGAGTTAATGCAGCCCTGCAACGCCGCGGACTGATCAACCGTCAATCCCGGATCGTCATTAAGGACGCAGGTTTGTGCCGCGATCGGCAACGATAAAAATAGAACAATAGATAGTTTCATATCACCTCGAAAGCAGATGGAGACGCGTGCGGCATCGAACTAGGTTAAACGATTAGCGGCCATCCCAGGATAACGGTTTTGAAGACCGCGCTCGGGGCCAGCATAGCACTGGCCTTCTTGAATGCCCTTCGGCGCCACGACGGTTTCCGCTAGTCCAGCCTAAAGTGAGATGCCAACCTCGGTAGGCCCCCTTCAAGACCTCGAGCAAAGTCTCATGCGGGTAAGAGTGATCGAAAGCAGGATCAATCTCGTAGAAGGGACGTAGCATTCGCTAGGGCGTTGGGTTTCCAGAGCATCCAACAAGATTCTCGTCTCCATCCTCTGTTGCTGACGGCGAGCAAAACAGGAAAAGACACTGCTTGCTGTACTTGCCTATGTGAATGAAACACGGGCTATCGCTCTTCAGGTCCTTCGGGCATGAAGGTAGCCGGTTTCGTCGTCGAGCATCGGCCTGCAATCGACGGGAAAGCCATGTGACTGGAGAAACCGCGAAAGCTCCTCAGGATGGTGGCGGTTGATCCCTACGTGGTACTCCATTCTGATCTCGGCGATTGCGGCCAGGGTTCCAGCGCAAGCCGCGTACAGAATGTCGTACTCAGCTCCTTCGCAGTCCAGCTTAAGAAGCCGGCAGCTCTCGATTTGAAAGCGGACGAATAGATTGTCAAGAGTCAGAACATCCACCTCGAACAAGGGCGTTCCGCCCGGATAAAGGCAGTTCATGGCTTCGCTGCCGCGCCGGTAGATCGTGGCCCTACCCTGAGTGGCGCCGCAAGCTGCCTGCACCGGTATCACGTTGCTGAGTTTGTTACTTCTTGCGTTGGAGCACAAATATCCGTAGGATCGCGGGGTGGGTTCGATGGCTATGATACTGGCGTGGGGTGACCGCGAAGCCGCAAAGAGCGTGAATACTCCGACGTTGGCGCCGATGTCCATTATGGTCTGTCCTCGTTCAGCTACTGTAGAACCGTAGACCATTTCAGCCCACGTTTCGCCGACCAGTTCAAGCAAGGGCTCTTCCCAGGGAGCGGTCATCACGATCCCGCATCTGAGTCGTATCCGAGCCTCGGGCCTACCGAATCTATAACGGAGCGGAAGGCATGTAATCGTTCCCAGGGAGACGCCCAGCCCCCACATATGCCGCGCCATCGCCGTAACCTTTCTGATCCTGGAAAGTAAAATCATTTTTTTCAAATCGCCCGGTCGGGTGCTCCGATAGGCGCTGCTGGGTCGCGAGGGTATGAATCCGACATACTCTGAAGGATAGCGCCGATTAGGATTTTGGGGGTTCAACGCAGGCTAGGACACGACGCGGAATCCGCAACCACCAACGCGAGGTAGTATGCTGTTAAGACTGAGGTGGGCGGTAGCGCCCAGGTCCCCTCCGACCTGGTACCTTCGATCCGAACATTTGCTTATCCATTTGAGTCGTAACAGGTGCCCGTTCCGGAATGAAACATCGCAAATGTTTGAGCTGGCGTTTACGTGCGACGAGGATCTAAACACTCCTAATGCCCGCAGCAATTTTGCATCTACTGGGTAGCGCACACCCCGAAGGTAGTGGGATCGCTCGGATTGTCGCCGGGCTTGCCGCTGGGCTTGATCCATCCAAGTACCACGTGCATGCCTGGTTTCTCGGCCCATCCGGCCCGCTCGTCGAGGAACTCCAGGCCGCGGGTGCCACTACGCGCTCGATTAATTGGTGGCGCGGAGCCCGCGATCCTATCGGCGCTTACCGTTTTTGGCGTTGTCTCCAGAATTATGATTTTGCCGTTGTGCATCAGCACTTTGGAGCGCGCTCTGTCCGTCGCCTAATTCGTATGTCGTCCGACGCTCGTCTCGTGGTCCATCTTCACGGGTGTATTTCGGAACCCATTTTTGCTGGCAGTGTTCCAGTCGCAACGCGAGGAGCAGACGTGGTGATTGCGGTTTCGCACGCGGTCGCCCTTCAGTTCTCCGCCCCGAGACCGATCGTCGTGCACTCTGGCGTGCACTCGCCAAATGAATGCCATGCCGGAAACAAAGCTCCTCGGACAACGACTGTCATTGGCGCAGCTTGTCGCCTAGTACCGCTCAAGGGACTCATGGACTTGATCCGGGCGGTGGCAATATTATGTTTGGAGTTCCCCAACTTGCGGCTGGAAATCGCCGGAACTGGTCCCCAGCGCGAGGATCTGGAGAGAGAGCTAGGTCGCCTGCGCCTTACGAGCCAGGTCCGCTTTCTAGGTTGGCAACGGGATCTTAGGCCCATATTCGGCAGTTGGGACATCTTCGCCATGCCCTCGCTCGACGAGGGCGTCCCGATGGCGACTCTTGAGGCGATGGCAGAAGGGCTGCCGGTTATTGCCACATCCGTCGGCGGCCTGCCTGAACTCATTGAGGATGGGCAAACTGGTTATCTTGTTCCACCCTCGGACGTTGCAGCACTCACCAAACGCTTGCGGCTTCTCATCCTGGACCCGGAACGCAGGCAGGCAATGGGCGCTGCCGGTCGGCAGCGCGCCCGCGAACATTTTTCTCTCGACCGCATGGTCGCGGAGATTGCAGCCATTTACGATTCCCTCCTCCCGCAGCCAAGATGAGTCCAAGAAGTGAGCGTGACCCAGGTTTTGCGGCTTATGATAGTTTCTGACATACTAACTGCAGTAAGCCTTATGAATGCTGGGCGGCCGCAGGAGAGCTTCCGAAGGTGAGCCGCGTTTTATCGGCAGCCAGTGGGTTGCTGCGGAAGATGCGGCGCGTTCAAAGATCGCTTGGTGCGATGATCGAACACAAGATCTTTGTTCCCTCAATCGAGTTCTTTCTGGCTGACACGTGCAATCTCCGGTGCAACAATTGCGCGCCAAGTTCGCCGTTCATGAGCGAAGCGAATCTTCCGAGTCTCGAGAGCTTTATTGAATCACTCTCATTCCTTTCACGAGTCGTGCGATGCGATGAACTGCGGCTCCTTGGCGGAGAACCTCTTCTCAACAAAGACATCTGCAGTTTCATTCGGGCAGCCAAGGAATCGGGAATCTTTCGCAGTGTCCTGGTCGTCACGAACGGCTTGCTCCTGCCCAGAATGAGCGAAGAGTTTTGGCAGCTCACCGACAGCGTCCGGATCTCCGTGTATCCCGCGACGACCGGCACGTTTTCGGAAGCGACACTCGAGTCTTTGCGGGCTACCGCATCCAGATCCGGGACAAGGCTCGAGGTAGTCAGGACCACGCATTTCATGGAGGCTATCAGGGACACGCGCATCGAAGACGCCAGCGTTGTCAAACGCACCTTTTCCAACTGTGCCGAGGCCCATGGGTGGTCTTGCCATCTCCTTTATCGAAACCTTTTGTATCGCTGTTCCCGCGTGCACACACTGGACCGGTACCTCGGCAAAATCGGCGTAGAGCACGAGAACTTCACCGATCAGGATGGAATCGTCATCGACGGCAGGAGCAGCCTATTCGCCGACCTGAAGAATTATATGAAATCTTCGCGGCCATTGAAGGCCTGCAGTTTCTGCCTTGGCACATCTGGCGCGTTGGTTGAGCATCGTCAGTTGACCGTTCAACAGATCCGTTCCAAGATGTCGGGACCGGTTCGGGAGTTCGCGTCAAGAAAATCCATTGAAGTTTCCGAACGTGTCCGGCGGGAGCGTACGATTGACTAAGCGGTTGTGGGTAGCCCTGCTTCTTGCGATCGTTCTAGTACTCGCAGTCTCCGAGGTTATTTTGACTGTCGTAGCTTTTGCGAGTCTGAGGTACCGTCACGACATCCCGAAGGATTTTGCCTTGCAACGCTTGCTGCTCACCAAGTGGCTTGTGTTGCCATTTCTTGCCGTCGATCCTCGCCTCAAGCCCTACACAGGCGGCCGTCAGCGCTACCTCGGAGACCTGACCTATGACAGTGCAGAGTGGATCGAGCTAATTTCGCCCGACGCTCTCCTCGGCTCTAGACTCGGCCGCAACATCACCGCGTTTGAAAACATGGGCCTCGGCGATATGAACGGCTCCGTTTACGTGACGAATGACGAAGGATTTGCATCCATCGGCAGTCGAGATTTTCATTATGGTCTGGCACATTCGGCCCGACGCTATCGGATCATCATCGTCGGAGGATCGACTGTGTTTGGATGGGGTGCCGGTAACCCTGATAGGAATCTGCCAGCGCGACTTAACTCGTCCTTAAAGCGTAGCGAACCTAATCGGTATGAGGTCATTAATGGCGGAGTGCCAGGCTATGATTCGGCCCAAGAGTTCTTGTATGTAGCCTCGGAACTTATCCACTACAAGCCAGACCTTCTCATCGTATACAACGGTTGGAACGATGAGTTTGCTGGCGAACTGGATCCCTCGATACCTGCGGCGCGGGATACGAGTTCCAACTGGTTCAAGACCAAGGATCACCTGCTCATCGAGGGACGGTTTAGAGCGAGTTATTCCGTTCTCGGCTCAGCCCAGTTGTTTGCTGGAAACGTTGTTGCTCGCGCAGGGGCAGCGATACATCATACCGGCACGTATTGGCTGATTAGTGGCGCGAAACGGCACGTCCTTCAGTACTTCATCCCCGACCGGCCGACCCCGCAACTGAAATATGATCCAGCACGGTGGGAAAAATACGAAGAGAACTTGACGAACATGCTCAGTCTCGCCGATAAGAACGGTGTTCGAGTCGCCCTTTTTCTACAACCGATTATGTGGATCGACGGGCGCGCTCCTACTCCTGAGGAAACACCGCGCGCAGCGGTAGACTTACCATCAATCGGAGCGCGGCAAGCTTTCTACGCGGAGGCACGGCCGATGTTCGCGCGGCTTCGGGAGCGTCGTCAACGGCCGGCACAGGTCTGCATCGAGGATCTCTCTCAAATCCTCAGGGGCACCACGGAGACTATTTATGGTGATTCCGGACACCTGCTTGGGCGAGGCAACGCGATTGTCGCGGATGAGATCGTCAAGCGGCTTTCCACCTGTGGTGTGCTGGCAAATTGAAGCGCGACACCCTCGATTGCAAGATGAGGAAATCATTAATTTGGGATAGCCTCCTTAGGAGCCAGCGAGGTCCTCATGTCACTTATTGAGGCTTGGATAAAGTGGAAAGGCAGAGCAGTTGCTTCCTTCCGAAAGAGAGGCTTCGCGGGAACGGTCAGACTCTTCCCGGGTTTTGTCGCAGCAAGCTTCAGAGGCGACCCAGACAAGCGGTTTGACCGCCGCTTTCACGTGGATACCGCGGGCATACTCAAGCCCGTCGAACTCCAATCCAACCCGAGGTTCGAACATAGCAATTGGTACGCCCCGACAGCCAAGACCAGCTTCTTTCGGATGTTGCGGCAAACCAAAGTCGACTTTAGAAACTTCGTGTTCATCGACTTCGGGTGCGGTAAGGGCAAAGCTCTTCTTCTTGCTTCGCAGCTACCCTTCAAACAGATCGTGGGGATAGAGCTTTGGTCTGAGCTCCTTTCTGTCGCGGAGGAGAACCTAAAAAGCTACAGTGGAAAGAGGAGGTGCAACGCATTTCAGCTACATTACATGGATGCCAGCGAGTTTCAGATTCCCAGTGAACCTGGGATATATTACTTCTTCGACCCCTTCCGTGAAGAAGTAATGCTTAAGGTCCTAGAAAATATGCGGCGCTCGCTTGCGGCAGCACCTAGAGAGGTGTACGTGATATATTGCGAACCGGGGCGCCCAGACATTCTGGATCAGTCCGGCTTTCTGACGCTACTGAAGCGGACGCCCCATTATTCGATCTACAAGGCGTCTGGAATCCAGGTCAGGCGGAACGAGCGAACTGCTACCACCACGTAGCGACGTTTTGGACGGGCAGCAGGGAGGTACGGAGTGAGCGACAAAACCCAAATGGCCCCGGGGCTCGTTTCCGTGGTGATCTGCGCATGGAATAACTGGCCGGACGTGGAGATGACGATTGAAAGTGCCCTGCACCAGTCTTATCAGCCGCTCGAAGTCATTGTTGTTGACAACTCTTCCACCGACGCGACGCCCGAGGAGATACCCAGGCGCTTCGGTGATTCTGTGCGCTATATCCGCCAACCGAACAGAGATACCGCAGGTGCCTATAACGCGGGTTTCGAAGTGGCGCGTGGTGAGTTTATCCAATTCCTCGATGGTGATGACGTACTCGCGCCAAATAAGCTTGAGAAACAGATCCAGGTTTTTCGAGCTAATCCAGCGTTGGAAATCGTTTACGGCGATATCGGCGTGTTCCAGACGTCGGCCGGAGCAGCCAGTTGGAACGTTATCCCCACGCGGATGGAAGAGGATATGTTGAGAGTAGTTCTATCTTCCCAGGTAGGAATCTGCACCGATCTGGGCATGCTGTTTCACCGCAGGGCCTTGGAGAAGGTGGGTCCGTGGGATGAGAACCTCTATGTCGAGGATTTGGATTACTTGTTGCGAGCGGCCTGGGCTGGCTGCCGCTTTGGGCATTGCCCCGGAGGGCCACTGGGGTTCGCGCGGATACGGCCCGATGCAAAGACTCAGAACGCGAGCGCCATGGATCTGGGGAATGAGGCAGTCTGGAACAAGGCGCTGGGTTATGTGACGCACGAGCCGTACCGGAGTCTTCTCGCTGCGAAGCTTGCGCATTTGCGTTTGCATATGGCGCTTTCGTCAGACCCGATGACTGCGCAAGAGGCATTATCCAAGCTGGCCCTTGCGCGCGCTACGAGCCCCGAGACGATACCTGCGCTGACATACGCAGCCGCATGGGTAGTAGTAATCCTTCCCGGTGGAAGATACCTGGCGCGCTTGCCGTGGCTGAGGCGGATGCGCCGCATTCTGACCCGACTGCTTCCCTATCGATCGCGTACGACCCCAGTAGTAAAAACGGAACGAACTGCACGGACGCTGAGCGAAGCACGCTGTGATCGAAAAAAGGTGAGATGATACCTGGCTTGGTGTCCATAGTCGTCTGCACCTACAATAATTGGCCGGACGTGGAAATGACGATTGCGAGCGCTCTACATCAATCGTTTCAGCCCCTTGAGGTTATCGTCGTGGATAACTTCTCCACAGACGCAACGCCCGAGGAGGTACCGAGACGCTTCGGTCCCAGTGTACGGTATATCCGCCAACCAAACAGAGAGTGTGCAGGTGCATACAACGCGGGTCTTGATGCGGCATCCGGAGAGTTCATCCAATTCGTGGATGGTGATGACGTGCTGGCGCCCAATAAGATTGGGAAGCAAATGGAGATTTTCAAGGCGAATCCGGAACTCGACATAGTCTACGGCGATATCCGTATGTTCCAGATGCTGGCTGGAGTAGCAAACTGGTCAGATGTTCCGACGCAACAGGAGAGCGACATGCTGAATGCGCTCCTCCTTCCCGAGAAGTTCGGTGCAGGAATCAACGTCCTTGGCGCGCTATTCCACCGCAGGGCATTGGAGAGAGTGGGGCGGTGGGATGAGGGCCTGTACTGCGAAGACACGGACTATTGGCTGCGAGCGGCTTGGGCCGGTTGCCGCTTTGGACGCTGCCCCGGGTCGCCCATGGGATTCAAACGGATAGGGCCTTGTCAAAAGACTGCGAACCTCCTCGCCACAGCTCGTGGACTGGAGGCGGTATGGGACAAGGCGCTCGGTTATATCACGCATGAGCCATATCGGAGTCTTCTCGCTGAGAGACTCGCGAAATATAGGTTTTATATGGCGGTGTCGCGATACCAAACCAGTGTTCCAGAAGCGTTGGCCAAACTGGCCCTTGCCCGCGCTACTAACCCAAAGAAGATCTCTGCGCTGGCATACGCGTTCGGTTATGCGGCGATTGTTATGCCGGGCGGATCATTTCTTGTGCGATCGCGACGTCTGCGAGCGATCCGCCGAATTCTGGGTACGTTGTTTCGCTTTCGCAAAATTGGAGTGAAGACGCGAAACGGGCGGGCAGCCAGAGTGAGGCGTTGATCGTTCAGCCAGCAAGCTCCAAAATGGCGCGGCTAACATTCCGCACTTGGTCTGGCTGGAGATGAGTGTTCATCGGAAAACTGAGTACAGTTCGCTTTGAGACCGCTGCCACTGAACGCAACGGTCAGAATAACCTTCGGAAAGCTGCGGACGGACGCTGGTACGGCTGCTGGCTAGGCGGTGCCAAACGCAACGTGTCGCAATCGAGGCGATTGCTGTATACTGCGTTTTCAAGGCCAAAATGAAACTTCCCGCTTTCTGGTCCCCGGGAACTCGCTCGCAGGCCGAATCCATTCTGAAATCACCTGCTTTGACGCGTACCGCGCGTGTGATTCGCGACTCCATTGCCATCCAAGACTGTATATTTCTTGGGACCGTGATGTTGGTGTCACTGATCTCGTACATAAATGCTCTCGGTTTTTATAGCGACGACTGGTCTTATCTAGATACCTTTAACGCCTCCCACAATCCTCGCGAACTCCTCGCATCCTTCTTCCCTTCGGAGGCCTACCGTCCCTTGCTCGTGCTCCCACTGGTCGCTCTCTTTTATATATTTGGTCTTCAGCCTCTCGGCTATCACATTGTTGAGAGCGCCATGCTGTTCGCCGTAGTATTGCTCCTTTACGCGATCCTACGCGAGTTATCTCTACCACGGCTAGTGACCTTGGCCGTACCGCTAACGTACGCCCTATTGCCTCATTATTCCACGGATCGCTTTTGGGTATCGGTTTCCTGTGCAAACCTAAGCATGCTCCTATGTTTCATCAGTTTCTATGCCGCCCTGAGGACCACCGTCTCATGGTCAATGGGATGGATGACAATATCGTTGGCTGCATTGATGCTCAGCACACTTGCTTACGAAGTGACGATTCCTTTGTTCATCGTAATCCCGCCTCTAATGTGGTACCGCGCTTCAACTTTCTCCTCGCGCGTCACACTCAACCAAGCAGTCAGTCACAGGTTCCGGATCGGTATAGCCTTAACTCCTGTGATAGCACTGGTCATAGCCATGGTCTATAAACTTGCCACGCAGCAACGCACCAAGTTCCAGGGCAGGTTTCTTCATCAGCTTGGTACAGTTTGCTGGCACGCGATAGTTCTCGCATTCAATTTTAACTACGGTCGCTATGGTCTTTTGTTGCCTCGTGTGGCGTGGCGCGCCTTAAACCGCTATTTCAATTGGCCTATTCTACTTGTGTGCGTTTTTTTGGGGATATTGATTTATTGGTACTTGCTTCGGGTCGGCCGGGATGCAGCCTGGCCGCCAGCGGCAGCTTGGTTGCTCCTGGCGGCGTCGGGCCTGGTCATATATGGGCTTGCATTTTCTCCATTCACCGCTGACGTAACGCTCGATTGGATAACGGCAGGTGTGGCAAATCGGACTGCCATCGCGGCGGCCCTGGGCCCCGCACTGTCGTTAGTTGGTTTGATGGGCTGGGTGGGTACTCTTCTACATAGTCAGCGGATCCGCGGCTGCTGGTTCGCCGTTACAATTTCGATTTTCTGTTTCAGCGGCTGCACGATTATAAATACGATTGCATCGTTTTGGGCCAAGGCATCGAAGACCCAAGCTGAGATTTTAACGTCAATTCGTTCACAGTTCCCGGTACTTGAGCCCGAGTCTACGATAATTCTAGATGGCGCGTGCGCTTACATTGGCCCCGGGATTGTCTTCGAAGGAGATCTGGATCTTGAACCAGCGTTAAGATTGATGTATCGGGACCGAACGTTACAGGCCAACATCGTTACCGCGAAGACGCGGATCGACGAGGATGGACTGTGGACTTCCCTTTACGACTTTAAGGTTCGGTATAGCTATAGTCCCAAATTGATCGTCTATAATTACCTAAGAAGGATCGCAGCACCATTGAAGGACGTCCATGCGGCAAGGCGCTACTTCCAGAAGTACGACCCCGACTTTACGAGCGGTTGCCCGCCTAGTCAGGAGGCATATGGCGCGCCCATCTTCGATTAGAAACCGTCATTATATCGGGGGGAATTGCCCGGAACGTCGTTGCGATTTTGCGATTCTCGATAATCAACACCTTACGCGGTCTTTGCCTTGAGGGCAAGCCCTTTCTTGATTCCGTAGTCGGCTAGGGCAGCCACCAACTTCGAGATTTCCCGATAGCCTTTGAGGCGGCGGAATTTGGTTTCCGCCAGCAATAGCGCCGAGCCAGCCCAGCGTTCCCGATGGTCGCCCTCGCGCCAGCGCTTCACTCGCCGGCAGAGTTCCTCGGCTACTGAGAAGGCCGACTCGATGATGTTGGTCGAAGCCAACGATTTCCGTAGCAACTCCGGCACGCGGAGCTTGTGAACGGTGAGCGTTTCTTCCATCCCTTCTTCCAGACTCCGGGCGGCGCTGGGATTGATCCGATCCAACTCCCGATGAAGCTGGTCCAACGCACGACGGGCGTCGGCGTATTCCACCATCGCATACGCAGCCAGAAGCTTACGATCCATCGCAGGCTGATATTCATCCGGCAATTGCTGCAACACGTTCCGGCGTTTGTGAGCCTGGCAACGCTGGATCAGCGCTGCCTCTCCTGCGGTGCCGCTTCACGGCGGAGTGCAAAGCTTTGGCGCCGTCCAGAATGTACAGGCGCGGTGTAGAGAAATCCAGTCCGCGCCGGGCCAGATCCTCCAGTAACTCGCGCACCACAGTGCCGTTCTCGGTGGCTCCTTCCCGCAGGCCCAGCACCGTCTTCTTACCGTCATTTCCCACGCCAATCGCGGCGATCATCTGTCGGCCCTTGAACGGAGTCCCGTCAATTACGATGGCGCACAGATTCAGTTCGCCCAGCGGCCGCTCCATCAGTTCCTTGAGCTTGTCGCGGCTGGCCTGAATGAACCGTTCACTGGTGGCGGACTTCTCGATGCCGTACGCCTGTGCGAAGCTGCGCGTCACCAGCGGGTAGTTGCGGGTGGTCAGTCCGCGTAGCATCTTCCACCAGACTTCGTCATCGAGCGTCCGCGTTTGCTGGAACAGTTCGTACGTGCCCAGGCGAACTTCACGTCCGTTCCTGCCGCGCAACCGCCTGCGCTCGATGGGCACCTTTTGCCCGTCCACCACCACGAAGCCATCTTCGCGGCTCCAGCGGAGTGCCTGACGATCCGGTCCGTGTTGGTGCCGAGCTCCAGTCAGCGCATCTGCCTCCTGCTGGATTGCTAGCAAGATCATGCGCAGTCCCGCTTCCCGCACCAGCTCGCCCGCGCCTTGTTTAGCCAGCGCCAGAATCTCGATCATCGGCAGCATGAGCTGCACGACCGGATTCTTCTCTTCAGCCCACTGCCGCACCCGCTGGAGGGCGCGGCCGCCTGCAATCTGGTATGGTTTCTTCATTAGCGACTCTCCTTTCAATGCTTGGAAACATTGCCCAGAGGCTACCATGCCTCTGGGCGAGAGTCGCAAAACTCAACGGACTACCGGGCAATTCCTATCGGGGTAAGGCGGATTGTTAGATCTCGGCCGGACCTGATCTGAAGAATCAGCTACCGGCCCCGGACCGCTAGAAACTGTTCAAATTAGTAAACTCCACGATCGCGCGGCTGACGTTTCGCACTTGATCTGGATGCAGATGGGGATTCATCGGTAAGCTCAATACGGTTTTTGCCAATTCCTCAGTTATCTTCAGACCGCTGCCCGTGAACGCATGGTCAGAATAAGCCTCGGAAAGGTGCGGAGGAATCGGATAGTGAATTGCAGTCTCGATGCCGCAGTTGGTCAAATGATCGCGCAAACGGTCGCGCTCCCCATGGCGGACCACAAATTGATGCCACACCGGCTGCGCCGAAGCGGGAACGGCCGGCAACCCGCAGTTCTTGGCACTACTGAGTTCCTTCACATAGAGCTCGGCAAGAGTCTGTCGGCGCAGGTTCCACTCGTCAAGGTGCTGCAAACGTACACGTAGGAATGCTGCTTGGAGCGAGTCCAGTCGCGAGTTGTAGCCGCGGACCTCATTGAGATGCTTGGTTGGGGACCCGTAGTTCCGTAGCACTTGGATCCGTCGTGCCACGCTCTCGTCGTTCGTAACGATGGCGCCCCCATCCCCAAAGGCCCCTAGGTTCTTCGTTGGATAGAAACTGAAGCCTGCGGCGTCCGACAAACCTCCCACCGGAATCCCCCGAAACCGGGCTCCTTGTGCCTGGGACGCGTCTTCTATGACGCGAAGATCATGCTGGCGCGCGAATTGCAAGATCTCATCCATGGCTGCTGGCTGGCCATAGAGATGTACGGCTATGATTGCCCGCGTCCGAGGCGTCAGAGATCCCCCAAGGTAGTTGCAATCAATGTTGTAGGTGGCGAGTGACGGTTCCACTGGAACTGGCTGCGCCCCGGTATGAGAAACGGCTAACCATGTTGCGATAAATGTGTTCGCGGGCACAAGTACTTCGTCCCCTGTTCCGATTCCGTAAGCCTTGAGGATCAGATGCAGAGCGTCGAGTCCATTGGCCACCGAGACACAGCATCGGGTCCCACAATACGCTGCAAATTCAGCCTCAAATGCTTCGACCTCCCCGCCCAGAATGTATCGGCCGGACTTCATTACGCGGTGGTACGCCGAGTCCAACTCTGCTTTCAGTTCCTGATAGGAGAGGTTAAGGTCAAGAAAAGGCACTTTAGAATGCACGTTCTCGGACGGCATGACGAAACTCTTCATATGAATAATAATAGTCCCCGGGGTTGTATCGTTCCGAAGCGATTACAGCACAAACGGAACCTGGTGCGAAACAGTAAACATCGTGCCAAACCAACGGTGGTACATAGAGGCCCTGGTCCGGGCTCTTGAGTTCGAACTCTTTAGTTGACTCTCCATCGCTCACAGCAACCTTGAAACGGCCGGCCAACGCCACCATCACTTCCTCTTCGGTTTTGTGGGCGTGGCAGCCTCGATGTGCATCGGCTGGGAGTTCGTACAGGTAGTAAAATCGCTTAGGCTCAAATGGCAAGAGAGGAGGCCCATCAATCGCCGAGAGGCTACCACGTTCATCCGTGAAGCGGGGGATTGTTAGAATGCGACATTCGTCGAGACGTGAACTCATTTCCCAGCACTTCAATTATAAGTCTACGCAAGTCCGATTCGCTCGAAGACGGGATAAGAATCGTCTGGGCAGGAATCTCTAAGTGAGCGTTTCGATCGGTTCGAAAACCATGCGATGCATCAAGCCGGACTACAACGTCCTTGCGCGTGATAGCATAGTGAGTGGACCAGCGTGGCGAACGATCTTCAGACGAGTTTTTCCAAAGGGAGCAAGCCTTTGGGCCTAACGCCTAGCATGAAGTTAGGCCCAGCTGTCGGGTTGGCGATCCCCAAAGCGTCTGCTCTGCCTTTCACTTGTTCCGTTGTCATATGCACCAAGGGCCGCCCTAACGAACTCGCAAGATGCCTTGAAGCCGTCACTGAACTAAATCCGGGGCCCTCGGAGGTTATCGTCGTTGACAACGCTCCTCTCGATTCGAACGCGTTCTCAGTGGCGATGCGATGGAGTGTGTGCTACATCGCCGAGCCGCGACCCGGTTTGAGTCGTGCAAGGAATCGAGGCGCCAGCGCTTGTCGTTATGAAATTGTTGCCTTTCTCGACGACGATGCCGTTCCCCAGCCGGACTGGCTTCTTCATTTGGTGAGCGAGTTCGAGGATTCCAGTGTGAACGCGGTTGCAGGTAAGATTCGCGCCATGGTTGCAACCACTGAGGTAGGTCGGCAGTGCGCTGCTTATTATATGCCCGAGGACACGCGCGAACGACGGATCGTTGATCGTGAAACGGACGCATGGTTCGAGCTCGCAAACTTCGGTGGGATTGGCGACGGGGGTAATATGGCGTTTCGGCGCCGGGCTTTCGAGGTCTGGGACGGATTCGACGAACGTCTCGGCCGCGGGGCTCCGCTGCGAGGCGGCGAAGAACATTATGCCTTTTTCACGTTGATCGACCAGGGGCATCGCGTCGTGTATACTCCCCGAGCTATCGTCCATCATCCATGCCCTGGCACAGTAGAAGATTTGCGAACGCGACAGCTTAGCGACTTGACTGGCGCCACATGCTATACAGCGATGCTCCTGGCTGAACAACCTCGCTATCGATTGCGCGCGATGCATTATGCCTTAAGCGGATTGCTAGGGGTTAGCCGGCCATGGCGAAAAAATGCTCCTAGATCCCCGTTTCTCAATGTGCCGCTTCGGCAGAAGCTCCTGGCCTACCTAGGTGGACCACTGCTCTACATACGGATGAGGCTTTATGCGTGGGGGAAAGTGCATGGCAAACGCTCAACAGCCTCTGCTGAAGCAGAATTTTGAAACGCCGAGCTTTGCGCGGACGATCATGTTCGTCGGCCACCGGTTCACCGAAGAAGCGACCTGACTACTCATGTATATCGCCGACGAACCGGGGTTCAAAGCGCAAGTAGCCTTCATTGTAGCGTCAGGAAGATCGTGTATTCGAATTGTATCTAAGGCACTTATAGCTGAGCCTGCGGCAGGGCCACGTAATCTCACTGCATGGGGACAGGAAAAGTTCCACGACAATGAATATTCAGCAACAGGTTGCCTTATGGAGTCTATTCTTCCTGATCTGCGTCGGCCTCGGCTACCCGACCCTGAATCGATTTGATCCTCGGTATGTCGAAGGGCTCTCTGACACAAGGGAATACTATCAACTGGTCATCGGCGAGGGCCGGATAGAACTGGACGACCTCAGGCATCGCATCCTGGTTCCGTATGTGGCCCGTCCCTTTTATTGGCTTGCAAAAGGACACACAGCCACCTGGGACCCCGTGCTATTCGGACTTCTTTGCTCCAACTCATTGTTCGTCGCGACCACTGCCCTCCTATTAGTAAGAGCCGGGATCCACATTTCTGGATTTTTTGCGCCAGCTCTCGTAGGGGGTTTGTTATATCTTCTGAACTTTGCGATCGCGAACTTGCTTCTCGCCGGTTACGTCGATTCTGCCCAAGCTTGTCTCATAATGGCAATGACGCTATCGCTGATGAGCGACCGGTGGTGCTTGTTGCCGATCTGGTGCACTTTTGGCGCCTTCGCTAAGGAGACATCGGTGCCTCTCTTCGTCTTATTCGCGTTGGGCTGGTGGATAGCTGAAGGGTGTGCAGATCGGTTCCGCCTAGTACGAGCGTTGTGGATTGCAGCGATGGGCGTTTGCGGTTTCCTCACGTTAACCCTGATCATGCATGTGACTTCGCAATACACTCCGTGGAGTTTCGCCGCAATCAGACATGCAACCTCTGGTTCACAATTCTTTTACGTGGTCGGCCTGTATCGGTCCATTTTCAATCGAACTTTTTGGTACGTCTTCGTATGGTTGCTTCCAACTGGAATCTGGGGTCTAGGACGTCTGCCACGCACTTGGGTGTGGGCCTCAGGGACAAGTGCGCTTGGCGCGGTGGCAATGAGTGCGTACAACGACGCGCTCGGGAACGGTGCTCGAGCGTTATTTAACATATCTGGCCCTCTTCTAAGCCTTTCGGTGGCGATCCTTTTGACGGACTTCCCGGGTCCAACCCCGGCGCGTCCCGCAACAGTTTTGAGAGGAAGAACATAGTCTCTCCTCCGGTGTAGGGTTTAGGCGCGTTGGGCAGTCCCTCTAGTGCCGTGACCGCTTAAATAGTTTGAGTTGGCCATGGAAGACATTGTCGGCATCCAGGCGGGAAAAAGTCCAGTTGATCTTGAGGCGCTGGTGGTTGATGGACTTGTTCCAGGCGCGGCTTTC
>Ga0210384_10002222_pt1 | contig 24100 bp, 22 predicted proteins | sample IncBWH2MmetaG_FD_160574 | JGI IMG/M metagenome (GOLD analysis project Ga0210384, IMG submission 160574) | Forest soil microbial communities from Barre Woods Harvard Forest LTER site, Petersham, Massachusetts, United States - Inc-BW-H-2-M | ecosystem: Environmental > Terrestrial > Soil >...
GTCCGCTCATCCTTTATCCCGAAGGCGAGCGCTCGATCGATGGCACACCGAAAACTTTCAAGAAAGGTGCGGCCATTCTGTCCATTCACATGCAGGCGCCGATTGTGCCCGTGGGCATTGAGGGATTCTTCGAGGCCTGGCCGCGCAACAAACCGTTTCAGGGATTCACGCCGCTGAAAATTGTGTTCGGCGATCCGATTCTTCCACCTCCTGAGGGTGAGGCGTCAGAAGCCGCTTATGAGAAGCTGACTGCGGAGTTGAAAGCGCGAGTAGTTGGAATGTGGGAAAGGCTGCGCAGTCAGTAGCGCCGGCGTCCTCGCCGGCTGCCGCGAGGGCATCTTGCCCTCGCCGCCGGCAGCGCGTACAAGCCGGAGTTTCAATCCGATGCGAAAAGACGGTGGCCCTACTTCGCCCGCGGATGGGTCTGATCGTAAACCTGCAGCACATGCTTCATCGACAACTGCGTGTAGCGCTGCGTAGTAGCAAGACGCTCGTGGCCGAGCAATTCCTGAATGGCGCGCAGGTCTGCGCCTTCTTCCAGCATGTGCGTTCCGAAGGCATGGCGCAGCGTGTGCGGATGCACCTCCGGCGAAAGGCCTTTTGCCACGGCAATTTTCTTGATGATGCGGCCAACGCTGCGCGTGGTGAGCCGGCCGCCGCGCCGGTTGATCAGCAGGGCGGCAGAGTGCTTGCTGATCGCTCCCAGAAGCTTCTGGCGCTCTGGGAGATAGACCGCAAGCGCCGCCTTCACCGAATCGCCAAACGGAACGTAGCGTTCTTTTTTCCCTTTGCCGCGGATAAGAATGGCCTCGGCGCTCAGGCGAATGTCGTCTAGATTGATTCCCGTAAGTTCCGAATTGCGGATGCCGCAGCCGTAGAGCAGTTCGAACATAAGACGGTCGCGCTCGGGGAAGGCGGCCACTTCCGGCATTTGGCCATCGATCACGGCATTCATTTCTTCGATCGTGGGCACGCGCGGAAGTTTTTTGGGAAGCTTCGGCGTTGCGACCAGCTTCGCGGGATTCTGCTCCACCATGCCCTCTTGCGCCAGCCAACGATACAGCGAGCGGACCGCTGCCAAGGCGCGCGCAACCGAGACCTTGCTCAGCCCGTTTTCGTAGAGTTGCGACAAGAATCCGCGTACAGCGATGTGGTCGATCTGTTTCCATCTCCGCGAACCGGCGTAAGCGGCAAAGAGAGCCAGATCGCGGCTGTAGGCTTTGATGGTGTGCACAGAAGAGTTGCGCTCGCGCAGGTGGCGCAGGAAATCTGACACGGCTCTAGCGACGACGGTGTTGGGTCTGGTCATGGGATGGTATTCAATTGCTGATTGATGATTTCTGATTGTTGATTAAAAACCTATCACCGCCAGAGTTGTGTTCTTAATCAGCAATCGACAATCATCAATCACCAATTTCCTCATCGTGCCTTGGCCCTCGGATGATGCTTCTGATAAACCGTCCTGAGCCGATCAAGCGCCATATGCGTGTAGACCTGCGTCGTCGAGATATCGGAGTGTCCCAGGATGGTCTGCACCGTCCGAAGATCAGCGCCGTTCTCTACCATGTGCGTGGCGCAGGAGTGACGCAGCATGTGCGGAGAAGCGGCACGTCCGGAAACCGCCGAGGCCGCGCGCACCATTTGCCAAATTCGTTGGCGGGTCAGCTTCCGCCCGCCGCGCACGATAAATAGCAATGGCGAATTTCTTGAGGACAGTACCGCCGATGCTGCACTTAACTTCCCTGCCGCGAGTTGCGGACGCGACTGTTTCAGATATTCCGCGAGCGCTTCTTGCGCCGATCTCCCCAGCGGCACCACGCGCTCTTTATCGCCCTTGCCGCGCACCAGCATATATCCCGCGTCGAGTTTCAGGTCTTCCAATTTCGCATTGACGATCTCTGAAACCCGCAACGCGCCCGCGTAAAAAACTTCCAGCATGGCATGGTCGCGCGCCGCCAGCGCGGCTGAGTCTTTGGCATTGCGCGTCGAAGAAGAACCGTTGGCCCGCTGGAGTGGCGCGGCCAGCATGGCTTCCATTTCGTCGCGCGCCAGCGCTTTTGGCAAGACCTTCCACTGGCGCGGTGATTCGATGTTCAGCGTCGGATCATGATCGAGTTTCTTGTCGAGCAAAAGATAGCGGTAGAGATGACGCAGCGCCGAAAGTTTTCGTCCCACGCTGCGGCCGTCGACTTGATTGGAAAAAAGTTGCTGTAGGAAATCGCGCACATCAATACGGCGTGCAGCCAGGAGAGCGCGCTTGCGCGTCTCCAGGAATTCCGAAAATTGACTCAGGTCGGTGGTGTAGGCGCTGATGGAAAGCGGCACCAATCCCTTCTCGATCTTCAAGTAGTCGAGGAAGCCCGAGAGCACGCGCGAGTTGGGTTCTGAAGCCATGGCGGAAGATCTGTAGTATGCGCGTTATCGGACGCTGATGAAAGTAATGAGAAAGATGCGGAGTGCGATCTACGCCGCGCCGTCGTAACGACCCTTTAAGTCCGGCTTAGGCTTCGCAGCAACTCTGCGGCGAACAGCGCTCCCTCTGGCGTTTCCTCGTGCTTGAAGTAAGCGAAAACATCGCGTCCTGCGGCCTTATGCGCTGCGAACAGTTCAACCATACGGCTGCGCTCTTCTGGCGTGTAGTTCGGCTTGCGGAATCGGTAATAAGCAAACGATCCCGTGGCCACATCTGGGGTTGTGCGCTCCTCGGTTTCCGCCACGCACAGCGCCGTACCGTGTGCCTTCAACAAATCCCATATTGAATCGGTGAACCAGGATTCGTTGCGGAATTCAAAGGCCGCAGGCAACGTACGCGGCAGCAGTGCTAAGAAATCCTTCAACAACGCGGGATCGGCTTTCAGATTCGGCGGCAATTGGAACAACACCGGCCCCAGCTTGCCTGCGGCAGCGAGAGGCTCGATCGTCGCCAGGAAGCGTGGAACAAAGTCTTCCGCGCCCTTCAGTCGCTTGATGTGGGTGATGACCTGATGCGCCTTAATGCCGAGGCGGAAGTGTGGCGGAGTCTGCTCGATCCAGTTCTGGATGGTGCTTTCTTTCACCAGCTGCCGGAAGGTGAAGTTCACTTCAACTGTGTTGAGATGAGTCGCGTAGTGACTGAGAAATTTTTTCTGCGCGAGTTTCGCGGGATAGAAGTCAGGCTTCCATGTTGGATAAGCCCACCCGGAGGTGCCGACAAATAGTTGAGGCATGGCGAGTCTCGGAGAAAATTCGCTGGCGGACGGGATTATACCTTGCGCCCGGCTTTGCGCGCCCGTGGCCGCTTCCCGGTCGTCTTCCCTGCCGACTGGTGCACGGGTTGCCGCTCTTCGTCATTCTCCGCCTGCGCGGCCAGAGAGATCGCAGGCTCCGCTTCTGGAACCGCTTCTGCCGCAACTTTTCTCAGATCGGGCAATCGTTGCTTCAGTTCAAGGACCGGGGCAAATAAATCCCCCAACTTCTCCACACGCGCAACCGTTTGCTTCGCTTCAAACACCAGCAGGCCGGCATCTTTCTTTTTCAGAGTGCGCACCACTTCTTCCCACGTCACCGGCGTAGAGACGGTAGGACGCTCCCGCGCCCGCAACGAATACACCGCTACCGTGGTTTTGTGCTCGTCATTCTGGCTCCAGTCGACAAACACTTTTCCTGTGCGGATATTCTTCTTCATATCCGACACAACCATGTCGGGATGTTCGTGTTCCAGCAACTGCGCCAGGGCGTGAGCAAAAGTTTTGGTCGACTCGTATTTTGTGGGAGTGTTGAGCGGCACGTAAATCTGCAGACCTTTTGATCCCGAGGTCTTGGGAAGACTCTCCAGCCCGAAATGCTCGAATATCTCCCGCAACCACATGCCCACCTGGCAGCATTGCACAATGGTCGCCGGCGGCCCGGGGTCGAGATCGAAAACCATCATCGTAGGACAAGTGATATCTTTCGCCAGCGCGAGCGACGGATGCAATTCGATCGCGGCCAGATTCGCCAGCCACACCATCGTTGGCAAATCATCGGCCAGAATGTAATGCACCGTGCGGTGGTTGCCCTCGCTCCAGATGGGCGCCGTCTTCACCCAGTCGGGACGATGCTGCGGCGCATTTTTCTCGAAGAAAAATTCCGCGTCCACGCCGTTAGGGTAGCGTTTGCGCGTGAGCGCGCGGCCTGCCAGATGCGGGATCATGGCCGGCGCAATGCGCACGTAGTAATCGATGACCTGCTGCTTGGTAAATCCCGCGGCGGGATATAAGACTTTCTCCAAGTTCGACAGCTTCAGATCCCGGCCTTGCACTTCCACCATCGAATCCATGGTCGTACACGCTCCCGCAGGCATTGTGCCTGAAAGCTGGCTCAGGCCAAAATACACTTCTTTACGGACAGCTTCACCTTACTAGCCTGGCCGGGTTTGACAACTTCCCGGCCCACCACGTAGTTTCAAACTTCTGCCCTTCTGATTCGTCCAAGACATGTCCTTCCCAAGATTTGGAGGTTCGATGAAGCCAGGTTCGATGAAGCAAAGCATAGTGAAGCCCCTCATTCTGATTCTGCTGATGGCGGCGTTCGCCGGCGCCCAGGATGTTTCGTCCTTTGAGAAGCGCATCACGGTGAAAAAACTCGCCAACGGCCTGACCCTGGTCATCTGCGAGCGGCCCGAAGCCCCGGTGTTTTCTTTCAATACGATGGTTGATGCGGGTTCGGTGCAGGACCCAATGCGAGCAACCGGCCTGGCCCACATGTTCGAGCACATGGCATTCAAAGGCACCGACAAGATTGGCACCACCAACTACGCCGCCGAAAAGCCTCTGCTCGAAAAGATTGAGGTCGCGTACGCGGCGTACATCGAAGAACGCGACAAAGAAGTGAACCGCGACGAGGCCAGGTTGAAGGCGCTCGAGAAGGCATGGAAGGACGCGATCACGGCGGCCGACAAATATGTCGCCTCCAATGCGTTTAGCAAAATCATCGAACAAAATGGCGGAGAGGACGTGAACGCCTCCACCAGCTACGACTCTACCAATTATGAATATTCCCTGCCAGCCAACCGGTTGGAATTATGGGCCTATCTTGAGTCCGAGCGTTTTCTGCATCCGGTGCTGCGGGAGTTTTATAAGGAACGCAACGTCGTGATTGAAGAGCGGCGGTTGCGCACCGACAGCAATCCCATTGGCCGATTGATCGAGCAGTTCACAGCAGAGGCGTTTGCCGCGCATCCTTACCATCGGCCAACGGTCGGATGGATGTCAGACCTGAATACATTTTCCGCCACGGACGCGCAGAAGTTTTTCGACAAATATTACGTTCCGTCGAACATGGTGGTCGCGGTTGCGGGCGACGTGAAAGCGGCGCAGGCTTTGCCCATTCTCGAAAAATATTTCAGCCGGCTGCCGGCGCACCCTCGTCCTGATGAGGCGACTACGACCGAACCTCCGCAGAACTCGGAGCGCAAGGTGGTGCTGAAGGAAAAATCGCAGCCGCTTTATCTTGAGGGCTATCACCGCCCCGATTACAGGGCCAAAGACGACGCCGTATTCGACGCGATTAGCGATTTGCTGTCGGAGGGGAGAACCTCGCGGCTCTATCGCGCGCTCGTACGCGATAAGAAGATCGCGGCATTCTCCGCCGGCTTCAGCGGACTGCCGGGCAACAAATATCCGCATCTGTTTGCCTTCTACGCTTTTCCCCTCCCCGGACACACGCCGCAGGAAGTGGGCGACGCCATCCATGTAGAGATTGAGCGCTTGAAGAAGGAAGACATCAGCGACGATGAGTTGAAGATGATCAAGACCCGAGCCAAGGCGAACTTGATTCGCGGACTGGCTGAAAACTCAGGACTGGCGCAGCAACTCGCCTTCTATCAGACGCGCTACGGCGATTGGCGTGAACTATTCCGCTCGGTGGATCGAATCGACAAAGTAACTAAGGCCGATGTTCGCCGCGTCGCCAATGAAACCTTTGTCGATACGAACCGCACTGTGGGTGTGATCGAGACGGTGGCTGGCGGTTCGGGGCCTGCCGAGCACGATCCGGATCCAGGGTCTGGGAATCAGGGAGGTTCGCGATGAAGAGAACTATCCTCCTGCTGACTCTGCTGCTCACGTCGACTCTCTTCGCTTCAATTCCTCAATGCTCCGCGCAAGCCGCGAGCTGGCAGAAAATTCTCATCCCGCCGCTGCCGGCATTCAAGCCGCAACAACCAAAGCGCATTCAGCTTTCGAATGGCATGGTGATTTTTTTGCAGGAAGACCATGAACTGCCACTGATCGATGCCTCGGCGCGCATTCGCGGTGGCTCGCACAACGAACCGGCATACAAAATTGGACTGACAGAGATATACGGCGAAGTCTGGCGCACCGGCGGCACGAAGGCGCAAACCGGCGATCAACTCGACGACTTTCTCGAAGTCCGCGCCGCCAAAGTCGAGACCAGCGGCGGGCCGGATTCCACCAACATCAGTTTGAGCTGCCTGAAAGGCGACTTCGACGACGTCTTCAAAGTCTTTGCCGACCTGCTGCAAAATCCTGAATTCCGCGCCGACAAGCTCGATTTGGCGCAGAAGCAAGCCGAAGACGCGATCTCGCGCCGCAACGACGATATCGGCGGCATCGCGCATCGAGAATCCGTGAAGCTGGCCTATGGTCCGGACAATTCTTACGCGCGCACGGCGGAGTATGCGACCGTTGCCGCCATCACCCGCCAGGATCTCATCGACTGGCACAAAACTTACGTACATCCCAACAACATCATTCTCGGGGTCAGCGGAGACTTCGACTCAGCAGCCATGGAAGCGAAGCTGCGCGCGGCCTTTGAGTCATTGTCCAAGGGTCCAGCGCTGCCGAAGGATGAAATTCAGTATCATCCCGCCGCGCCCGGCTATTACCTCATACCGAAAGACGACGTGAACCAGAGCAGCATTCATCTGGTCGGGCTCGGCACCACGCGCGACAATCCCGACTACTATGCCATCAGCGTTTTCAATGAGGCTTTCGGCGGAGGCTTCTCCTCACGCTTGTTCAATGACATTCGTACCAAGCGCGGGCTCGCCTACAATGTAGGCGGCGGCATCGGCGCCAACTTCGGGCACCCTGGCATCTTGCAAATCGCGATGAGCACCAAAAGCCAGAGCACAATTGAAGCGGTGAAGGCGGTCGATGAAGACATTGACGATTTGTCCAAGAATCCGATCACCGAAGACGAAATCACTCGCGCCAAAGATGCGATTCTGAATGCGTTCATCTTCCGTCTCGACTCGCCCGACAAGATTCTGGCCGAGCGCGTGACTTACGAGTTCTACGGATATCCTCCCGATTGGCTGGACAAGTTCCAGTCAGAAATCAAGAAGGTGACTGCCGCCGATGCCAACCGAGTGGCTGCGAAGTATTTGCACCGTGATCAACTCGCCGTACTTGTGGTCGGCAATACAAAAGAGTTCGATCAGCCTTTGTCGTCGCTCGGGACGGTAAAGGAAATCGACATCAGCATTCCGCCGCCGCCGGGAGTTAAGAAAGAAGAAATTGCAAAACCTACCGCCTCAAACGATGAAGGCAGAGCACTGGCGGCGAAAGTAGTGGCGGCATTAGGCGGCGAGGCAAAGCTGGCAACGGTCAAAGCCTTGAAGGAACAGCTCACCCTCACGCAGAAAACGCCACAAGGCGATTTTGACATGAAGATGGAAACCGTGATCGTCTTCCCCGATCATTTGCATGTGGACATGCAAACGCCCAATGGAGACATGAAGATTGTGGTTTCGCCGGAAGGGTCTTTCATGGCGATTCCCGGGCAAGGCGTGCACGACTTCTCTGCTGGCCAAAAAACCGAAACGCTGGAGCAGATCAAGCGCGATCCCATTTTCATCGCCTCGCACTGGAAGGATCCGAATGTATTCTTCAGTGCGGCTGGAAACGAAAGGGTCGGCGAGGTTGACGCCCGCATTGTCGACGTGAATGCCGCGGGCGCAGCCCTCCGCTGGTTCGTCGATCCCAAAAGTGGCCGCATTCTCAAAGAAACCTACATGACGGTGAGCCAGAGCGGCCCAGTGCAGGGCGAAACCGATATGGAGAACTGGAAGCCCATCGGCGGCCTGACGATTCCGCTGGTGCGTCGCAATAAACAGAACGGCCAAGATTCAAGCACTGCCGAGATCACAGCGCTGGAAGTCAATCCGCCAGTCGATCAGAAACTCTTCGAGAAACCTGCGGAATAAGCGGCCGCGCGGCTCACGGCAGAAGAGAAACCAGGGAGGATCATCATGGGATTTCTCGCGTGGATCGTGGTTGGACTCATCGCAGGCTGGGATACTGTGTGCGTGATATCACGATGTACACTCCCCATTCCTTGTTGCGCCCCCCTGTATTCATACGGTTCCGCGCACGATGACATGCGTCTTACCCGCGTCAAATGCTGGTGCGAGCGTACGCTCTGGAACTGCGCTGAACTGCATGGTGGGCGCGCGGATGGACGTTAGAGCATGCTATCTTGCCTTCGCTTGCCGGTCTGGTACATGTCCTATTTCCTGGCGTGATGCAACGCGTTTCTCTGCTTGAAGAATCAAGGAGTTCTGCGGGGTAACCTGGGGCGGTGACGAACGGCACATTGCAGCGACCCGGAGCGCATTCTAATGTCCAGTTCAGAATGAACCTGAAACCCGCACATCCCCGCCCGAAATCGCACCGTCCGGACCTGGCTGCTAACGCAACCGCCAGCCGCAGCCAGATCGCAAAACGCCGGAGCAATCGCATGGCGCTCCACGCTTCTATCGGGTTATCCGGGGAAGATCGGCAGAAATGTTCCTTTACGATGCCAGCCAAGGCCACGAAATTGAATAAGCACGGCGCTGCCGTTCGACTCAGTCGTGAGCTTCTGGTGGGCTCGGTCGTCTCCGTAAATAACAGCCACGTCTTCGAGCTCTCGGCCCGCGTAGTTGCGCGGTTGGCGGCCCTGGAGGGCGTTTCCACATACGCAATCGAGTTTGTCGAGCAGGACGAACGGGCGGAAACTTTCTGGGGAATTGTCTTCCCGCCGAACACCTCAAACGCCTAACCTGCAAGTGTGGCTCCGGCGCCAGCGCCACAAAGGCGCCAAGCCAAGGCGGATCACGCTAAGTTGCAGGAAGAATCACGTCCGCCAAACAGGAAGTCCTGACTGTTGCTATCAGGCGGCGATTACACTCAAAATACTCTTGCTCCCCCGCCCATCGGCCCCAAATCCACCCCCGCGCCACATCATCCAAAATATCCCCACATGTTTCTCATCTAATCAACATGATGTGTCGTTCCAAACATCTCTATCTCCTATCCCCTTTTACTCTTGACCCGGGCTGAAACAGGAACTATCATTAGCGAATAAAAGGCGAAACTATATGCCCTCGCTCCCCCTCTTCCCTCTTTCGCAGAAACCCCCTCTGATCGGCATTGCCAGGCTCGCATCTGAAGGCGAATCTCTTCGCGAGGGGCACAATGTCGAATACTTCACTTTGCCGGCCAAATCCCTGCTGAACCGCTGCATCAGCAACCGGGGCTTGCCCTTCACCTGGACCATCAATCCCTACCGCGGCTGTGAATTCGCCTGCAAGTATTGCTACGCGCGCTATACGCATGAGTTCATGGGGATGCGCGACGGCGCAGAATTCGAGCAGAAGATTTACGTCAAGCAGCACACTGCAGATTTGTTGCGGCGTGATTTGCACCGGGTCAAGCCGGGGGAACCGATTGCGCTCGGCACCGCCACTGATCCTTATCAGCCGGCGGAACGCCGCTACGCAGTCACGCAGGGCATTCTGGAAGAGTTCTCTCGCCATCGCGGATTTGAGCTGGGGATCGTCACCAAATCCAATCTCATTGTCAGAGATCTGGATCTTTTGTGCGAAGTTGCGCGCAGCAACGCCTTATCCATTCACATCACGGTGACCACGATGAACGTCGAACTAGCGCGGATTCTCGAACCTCGTGCCCCGCGCCCCGATCTGCGAATGGAAGCGGTCCGTCAGCTCAGCGAAGCAGGATTAGTCGTGGGCGTGAGTTCTTCGCCGGTTTTGCCCGGCATTACCGACTCGCCTGCGGATCTCGAAGCCGTTGTGAGTGCCGCCGCCGCGGCCGGAGCCCGCCACATATTCGCCGGGGCCCTCTTTCTGAAGCCCTGCTCCGCAGCAGTTTTTCTTCCCTTCCTCGAGGAACATTTCCCGCAACTGGTCCAGAACTACCGGGAACGCTATGCGGACCGCGCGTTCCTGCCGCCGTCATATGGCAAACGCATCGCACAACTCATGGCGCGCTTGCGCCAGAAATACGGAATCGCCAGCGACCCGCGAGGCCGGATGGCCAACAAATGGCCGGTGCAGACGTTCGACGATCAATTGCCGTTGTTCTGAACACACCGCCGTAAAATCACGGCCCGTCGCTTCCTCTATAATCACTTGACCGCCATGGCGACCGCTTCCCCACCGGCCCAACCTGCTTCCGCGCAACGCGTGACTTTCCGCGTTCGGCTGCATCAGTTCTGGCAGAGGGTGACGGAAGGATTGGAACTCACCCAACTCTGGTCGCAGTTCGAAACCGAAGCGCGCAGCAGCTACCGCCTCTATTCGCGCGACGTCGCCGCCGCCCGGACTCCCGAAGGCCTTACGCATCGCGGCCGTAACCTGCATGTAGTCAAGGAATTCTTCTGGGCCGTTCTGGAGAAACTTTCCCCCGCACGCCGCGTCTTGCTGCTGGCTGCCTTAGTCATGCTGGTCATTCCTCACAGCGCTTTCAGCTTGAACGGCGAAGGCGGCAAGGTCTACTCGGTCGAATTCGATCTTCACTTCTGGGGCGGCTTGCTTCTTTTCCTGCTTCTGATGCTGGAGATTGCCGACCGCGTGGTGATGAAGCGCGATCTGCAGATTGCCCGCGAGATCCAGACCTGGCTGTTGCCCGGCGCGCCGCCACAAATTCCGGGAATCTCCGTTGCCTACGTCACGCGTCCGGCAAACACCGTAGCCGGAGATTATTACGACGTCTTCCCGCGCCCCGGCAGAACCAGCGAAGAAAATCGCGTCGTGTTCGCAGTCGCCGACGTTGCCGGCAAAAGCATTCCTGCCGCCATGCTCATGGCTACCTTTCAAGCCAGCCTCAAAACGCTTTCCACCGCGCAGGTTCCCTTGGAAGAGCTGGCTGCGAACATGAACCGTTACGCCTGCTCTAACAGTCAGGGCGGATTGCGTTTCACCACCGCCTTCCTCGCCGAGTATGACGCCGCCCGCCGCATCTTCCACTACATCAATGCCGGCCACAACAACCCCATCCTGCGCCGCGCCAGCGGATTGATTGAGCGCCTCGACGTCGGCGGCCTGCCACTCGGCATTATGCCCGAAGCCAAGTATGAATCTGCCAGCGTAGCGCTGGCGCCCGGAGATTGGTTGATCATCTTCACCGACGGCCTGGTGGAGGCCGAAAATGCCCGCCAGGACGAGTACGGCGAGACCCAGCTTTTAACCGTGATCAACACAGCGGCTGCCTCCACGCCGGCAGAAATGCTGAAGCGCATGCTGGCCGAGCTCGATCTCTTCGTCGGCAACACACCGCAGCACGACGACGTCACCTGCCTGCTGGTTAAAGCGGAGAATATCTAAACTATCGATTCCGGCAGCCCGGCCGCATTCATTGCTTCCGCATACATGCGATGAAACGCGTGTACGCCCTTTTCCTGTTTCACGCTGAAACGTCCGCAGGAGTAGCTTCGCGAGCGCAAATTCTTCTGGACAATTTCGCAGATGCCCACATCTTCGATCTGAATCTGGTGACTGAACTCCACTGAGGCCTTCGCTGCGGGGCTGCCGTGGTCTTTCTCCGGCAAGTACCACTCGAAGATGGCCAGCGAGCGTTCCGGCGCAACCGGCAGCACGATGTTGAGCGACACATTGTCCGGGTAACAGTTCAGCATCCAGTTGGGAAAGATCCAGAAATAGTCGGCGGTCGATTCTTCTGGCGCCTGCGCATATCGCCGCGGCGTAAGGTCCCCCGGCTCCGGCCCGCGGATGGGACTGAACTGCCGCACATATTTCGCGTTCGGCTCCGCATGGGCCTCGACGACGTAGGAGTTGTAATCCAGTTCCCGATTCAGTCCCGGATGCACGCTGGGCAAATGGTAGCCTTCGAGATAGTTATCCACATACGTCTTCCAGTTGCAATTCATCTCGTAGGTGCGGCGCTCGAACAGTTTCATCCCTTCGAAGTGAAACTTGCCGGCTTGCTTCGGCAAATCTCCCAGGACCTCGCGCAGTGGCCGAGCGTGGTCGTCGAGGTTTATAAAAATCAGGTTGAACCATTCTTCTACGCGCACCGGCGTCAGCGCAAAGTCTTCAGGACGAAATCCCTCCACGCCCTCAATCTCGGTGGCGCTGATCAGCGATCCATCCAGACCATACGTCCAGCCGTGATAGCCGCAGCGGAAGAGTTTGCGCGAACCGCATCCCTCTGCAGGCGGTCCGGCGCGGTGCCGGCAAACATTATAGAAACCGCGCACCTTGCCGTCGGCGCCCCGCACAACGAGCAGCGGCTCGCCTACCAGTTCCGTCGTGAAGTAGTCTCCTGGATTCTTCACCTGATCGCGATGCCCAACAAGCTGCCACGTTCGTCCAAACAGCAGTTCCTTCTCGGCGGCAAAGACCGCGGATTCGGTGTAGAGAGAAGAAGGCAAAGTCCATGCGCGTGCGATATCGGCATCGACGGAGAAAGCATCTTTCGGAGGAGCCATAAGAATCTGGACTGACCGGGGTTCGCTTCGCGGGGCTGGAATAGTTCAACCCCGCAGCGTATTCTACGGCACTCGCCCCGCACTTCCCTGCACCGGCCCAGTTCGCCCGCGCCATTTTCCCTGCAAGTGGGTGCCTGGCGCGCGTTCTCACAAGAAGGCGGTTCTGTGCCAAAGTGACACGAATTGTCACGATCCCCGACGCAATTTGGCAGAACTGAGACCCGGAAAAGCTTTAAAATAGGACGATAGTTTGTCCTTCTACTGAAAATAAGGGGGATTGCGTCCTTCCGCCCGGAACCAAGGTAACTGGCGAGTGTGGCATGGCAAGTGCGAACATCAATCCCGACTGAGTCAGACCATGACCAGCAAGAAATCAACGAAAGTCAAAAAGAGGAGAATTCAAGAGATGCGGAAACAACAGAAGGGTTTTTCACTGATTGAGCTGCTGATCGTGGTGGCAATCATCCTGATCATCGCAGCAATCGCGATTCCTAACCTTATGCGTGCACGTATGGCTGCCAACGACTCGTCCGCGGCTGCTTCCGAGCACACCATCATCGTCGGCGAAGTGGGCTACCTCGGCGCTTATCCCGCGACTGGCTACGCCAACCTGGCCTCTTTGGGCGGAGCGGCTTCGCCCTGCGTTCCGGCGGTTGCAACCGGTTGCTTGATCGACAACAACCTGGCGACCAACGGCGCCGGCAACGGTAAGAGCGGCTACACTTTCACCGCAGTACCGGGCGGCACGGCGACGACTGGCTGGAACTTCTACACCCAGGCGCAACCACTGTCCAACGTCACGGGCACCAAGGCTTATTGCTCGGTTGACGACGGCGTGTTGCGTTGGGGCGGCGCTGGCGTGATCGTCGGACCGGGCGCTTACTCGACCTGCCAGGGCTGGACACCGCTCCAGAACTAACCTGACAATCGGCTAGTACCCAGACGGGTACGAAGTCAGAGGGCAGCGGATAACATCCGCTGCCCCCTTTTTTATTTCTCGCTCTCCTGGGCGGGCACGAAGCTGCGGGGCTTCTTCACTTTGACAGTTTTTGTCACCCACCCTTGACCATTTGTGGACTCGTATCCGCTTCTTTACGCCCCTTCTAAGAGAAACGGTGGAATCTCAGACTTTAGGCCTTGCGCCAGACCTTTTCACGTTGGACCCCTAGGTGCAACACAGTTAGCGCGCTTATAATTATTCTTTGTTTGCCAATCGAATAGCGACACTCGTGACTCCTAAGGAACATACAAACAAATGCGGAAACAACAGAAGGGTTTTTCACTGATTGAGCTCCTGATCGTGGTGGCAATCATCCTGATCATTGCAGCCATCGCGATTCCTAACCTTATGCGTGCACGTATGGCTGCCAACGACTCGTCCGCGGCTGCTTCCGAGCACACCATTATCGTCGGCGAAGTCGGCTACCTCGGCGCTTATCCCGTCACCGGCTACGCCACACTAGCTCGTCTCGGCGGAGGGGCTTCGCCTTGCGTTCCGGCGGTTGCAACCGGTTGCTTGATCGACAACAACCTGGCCACCAACGGCGCTGGCAACGGTAAGAGCGGCTACACTTTCACCGCAGTACCGGGCGGCACGGCGACGACTGGCTGGAACTTCTACACCCAGGCGCAACCACTGTCCAACGTCACCGGCACCAAGGCTTATTGCTCGGTTGACGACGGTGTGTTGCGTTGGGGCGGCGCTGGCGTGATCGTCGGACCGGGCGCTTACTCGACCTGCCAGGGCTGGACACCACTCCAGAACTAACCTGACAATCGGCTAGTACCCACACGGGTACGAAGTCAGAGGGCAGCGGATAACATCCGCTGCCCTTATTTATTTTTCTTCATGAATCTTTCTGGATTTCAACCCAGCCAGATATCGTTCCTTCCAAGGTTGATTCTTGCTTGTGCCCGTAACGCGCAACGAGCCTCTCAACATCAGGTCTTCCCGGACGCCCTGCAACGAAAAGCGAACTTCTCGCTATGACCAATCGCCTTCGAAATGTGCTTTCACGTAACCAGTAAGCGGTTACCACAGTAACTGACTGTCCAGATCAGGTTGGAGGAACAAGTGCGACAGTTTCTAGTGGCATAGGTGGAGTTCTGCAGGCTGGAACCCTTACCAGCCGGCAAAAAGGAACCTAATGAATTCGATCCGAAGACAAAACGGCTTCTCACTCATCGAACTGCTGATCGTAGTCGCGATCATCCTGATCATCGCTGCGATCGCAATTCCTAATCTGATGCGGGCCCGCATGGCTGCGAATGATTCGTCGGCTTCCGGCTCGATCCATGCCATCAATGTAGCCGAGGCCGCATATTTCGGTTCCTACCAGGCCACCATCGGCTTTCCAGCCACCTTGCTTCCGCTCGGTGGGCCCGCCCCCTGCACCCCCAACATCGGGACCGCCTGCCTGATCGACAACACTTTAGCCAGCAACGGTGGCGGCGTCGGCAAGAGTGGTTACTCATTCGCCGCTACAGGATTCAGTACGGTAGGAGCTACTAACAACGAGTTCTATGCCACCGCAACTCCCAACAGCAATCTGACTGGAACCCGCGCCTATTGTTCGACGGAAGATATGGTCATTCGTCTTCAGGCCTCGGGCGTCGTTACCCAGGTGGGCAGCTATTCCTCCTGCTTGGCCCTGACGGCTATGAATAATTAGCGGCCACCGACGGTGGATTGCAGGCTTCGAATTCTGACTGCAGGAGCAACCTTGCAGTTTGACACCTCAGTTACTTGTGACTCTCCGAATTTCCCATAAAATTAGGGGATTGATTGCGTATTGCTGGAAAGCCTCTGTGAGCACCTCTCAGCCGAGAATCGAACCCGATAATCCATCTCTGGGGAGGGCTGCGTTGATGGCTCCGACCAGCCGTGGCATGACATGGCTCACTTTGCCTGGCGTTGTCTTTTTCTGCGTGATCCGGCTCGCGTTCGGCGGATTCCTGCTGCTAACCTCGGTCTATTGTCTGCTGCTGTCGGTGCCTTTCTCTTACTTCGGTTTCATTCACAATCCGTTGCTGGGCTGGCTTCCGGAGTTCGTACGCCTTCACGGAATTCTCTACGGAGTGCTGCTGAGCACAGTCGCACTTACGCTTATTCCTGAATTGCGCGCGAAGGCGACCCGAAGGGCGGTCATAGGCTTTCTGGCCTTCAACGGAAGCGGCGCCATTTACTTGTGGCGCGCGAACGCCTTGGCGGGCCTCCAATTGGATCTCAGAAGTTACGTATGGAGCATGCTTTCGTTGTTCCCACTTTTGTGGCTGGCCGCGCTCGATTTGTCGGGAAGAAGAGTCTGGTCTGATAAGCAAGGCACGCTCGATTTGGCAAGAACCACCTTTGCCGCCGTAATAGTCTGTGTTGTTTTCGCGGCCTCTTCCATCTTGCGGGGCGGTCTCGAGGGCAACATTCTTTCCGTCGGCCTGGCTCTTCGCGGCTTCGGCGCGAGCCTCTGTTTTCATCTTGTCATCTTTACCGCAGTCGGATTCCTCCTAGGGTTCATTAGGTTCGCGGCTGGTATGACTCGCTGGCCCCAAATTCTTAACTTCGTGCTCTCGCGAGTTCTTGCCGCCTTGCTCTTAACCGAACTGCTTCGCTCCATGGTACTTCCCACCATTTCGTTCGAGGGGGTTCAAGCTACTATCTTCGCCACGGTGGTATCGTCCGTCCTGGTGTTCTCCCTCACTGGTTTCTCGGCGAAGTGGCAATCTCTGGGCGCGAATGAGCGCCTGTCGAATCCTCCAGGCAAACTTTCCCTCCTTTGGTGGATTTTTGCAGCACTCGGTTTACTTGCCTCCGCCTACGCAATACCGGTATTGCTCGGCCGCAGCGACTGGGATTTTGTGCTACAGAGAATGGCGGTCGTCGCCGTATGGTTATCTGTTCTTCGAATGGTTTGCCACACCGGAGTTCGCCTGCGTGGCAATGCCGCCAAGGCCACGGTGTTTCTTGTGCTTGCTCTTGCAGCCGCGGGATTTGTTCGTTACGCCAGGCTGGGGCTCTACAATCCCGAACCTTCGCCTTTGGCGCAGGAGGTCTTTGATTCCTACGCCGGAGCGGACATTTCCTTCAAGACTGTGTACGACATCCTTTCGCGCCCCGTCGATAACCAGGCGTACCGGCAGTTTTACGATTTTCTCAAGCAGAATACGAATCTGGTTCGAGAGGTTACAGTCAGTCCGGCTGACGTGCGCCTGGTTTCCGATCTGCAATCAACGCCCGGCATTAAGCCGAATATTTTCTTGTTCGTGATCGACAGTCTGCGACATGATTTCGTTTCTCCCTACAATCCCGCCGTGGACTATACGCCGGCGATCGGCCGTTTCGCGAGCGACAGTGTTGTTCTGGAAAACGCCTTCACACGTTACGGTGGCACTGCGCTTTCCGAGCCCGCCATTTGGACTGGCACAATGCAATTGCACAAGCAGTACATTGAGCCCTTCTATCCGATGAACAATCTGCAAAAACTGCTGGAAACTGACGGATATCAAAGCTACATTAGTGTCGATCCCATTCTCAGCATCATGCTGCAGCCCTCCGCTGCGATCACAGAACTGGACAAGAACACCAAGTCCTGGTCCGATTTGGATTTCATTCCTACGCTCAAGGAACTGGAAGCGAAAATCGACGCGCGCCCCAACCCGAAAAAGCCCATCTTCGCCTACACCCAACCCCAGAACGTGCACACCCTCACTCTGGAACGCTCGAAGATTAAAGGCGGCAGAAAGGCGGCCAGCATCTATGAATTGCGCAGGATGGATGCGGCTTTTGGCGAGTTTGTAGACTTCCTCAAGCAGCGAGGGCTTTACGAAAACAGCATCATCATTCTGACCGCCGACCATGGCGACTGTTACGGAGAGTTTGGCCGATATGGACACTCCGATTTCCTGGTTCCTCAGGTTGTCCGGATCCCGCTTATCGTCCATCTGCCGCCGCGCATGCGCCAACAGTTGGTATGGGATACGCACCACGTTGCTTTTACCACCGACATCACTCCGAGTCTTTACTACCTGTTGGGACACCGGCCCATTCTCAACAATGAAATGTTTGGACGGCCCATTTTTAGTGAGACCCGGGAGGAACAACTGGAGTACGAGCGTTCTCACTATCTGCTCGTCTCCAGTTATGCGCCGGTCTACGCCGTGCTCGGCGGCGACGGCCGGTTTCTGTTTATTGTCGATGCCGTGAACTCGAGAAATTCCTACTACAACCTGGTTGAAGATCCGACGGCCGCCCGCAATCATGTGACGGTTCAGTTGCGAAATGAAAATGAGGCGATCATTCGCCACCAACTGGGGCTGATCAATGACCTTTACGGCTGGCGTCCGACGCCGGGAGCACCCTGAAGCTCGAAAGGAAACTGAGATTTTGGCCCTTAGTTGCTGTACTTGGGGAGTTTACCTTCGTAACATTGCAGGCTCCGAGGCTCTCTTTACTCGCCATTGGATTTGCATATAATTTTCTCTGGAACGTTTTAAGACTCATTCTTCCGTATCGACGACTAGCTTGCCATGCCAGCGATAGAGATTCTGGGATTAGAAAAGACCTATAGCGTAGGCTTCTGGCGAAAGCGGCCGAAGCGCGCTTTGTTCCCGCTACGATTCACCGTCGAAGATGGAGAAGTCTTCGGCTTCCTCGGCCCCAACGGTGCCGGGAAAACCACCACTTTGAAACTGCTCATGGGACTGGTGTACCCGACTGGCGGTTCAGCGCGTATTCTGGGCCGCGAATGGACCGATCCGTGGGTAAAGGCTCAGATCGGATTCCTTCCCGAGCAGCCTTATTTTTACGACTATCTCACCGCTCACGAGCTGTTGGAGTATTACGGACAACTCTCCGGCGTCCCTGCCAAACAGCGAAAGCAGCGGGTGGAAAAGGTGCTCGATCAAGTCGGCCTGCGCGATGTGCGAGGAGTGCAGTTGCGCAAGTTTTCCAAAGGAATGTTGCAGAGGGTGGGAATCGGGCAGGCGATCCTGCACGATCCCAAACTCGTGTTCTTCGACGAGCCCATGTCCGGACTCGATCCCATGGGCCGCCGCGAAGTTCGCGACCTGATGGAGCAACTCAAGCACGAAGGCAAGACCGTCTTCTTCTCCACTCACATTCTCTCGGACGCCGAAGCGCTTTGCGACCGCGTGGCCGTCATACACAAGGGAGAACTGCGTGACGTGGGCGCGATTGAAGATCTGACCTCCAGCGTGCTGGGGAAAGTGGAAGTGATCTGGCAAGGCTCGCAGGTGCCAGCCTCGATCAAGGCGCTGGGCGCGGAGTGCCACGTGACTGGCGACCGGGTCCGCGCCATCATTGCCGAGAACCAGCAGGACGCGATGATTGACGCCCTGCGTCGTGAGCGGCTGCGCCTGATTGCCATCATCCCGGTACGCACTTCCCTTGAAGCTTACTTTGTGGAGAAGCTGCGGCGTGCCGAAACTACGGCCGGGAGCGTCGCATGAGAACCCGCATCGGCTACATTGCCTCCAACACCTTCCGCGAAGCCGTGCGTGACCGCGTTCTTTATAACCTGATTGCGTTCGCGTTGCTGCTCTCGGGCGCGGCCATTCTTGTGGGCCAGATCTCCATTGAGATCGAGAAGCTGGTCGTCATCAATCTGGGTCTGACCGCCGTGTCTCTGTTCGGCGTGGTGATTGCAATCTTCATCGGCATTGGGCTGGTCTCGAAAGAAATCGAGAAGCGCACGCTTTACACCGTGCTCTCGCGGCCAGTGCGCCGCTGGGAATTCATCGTCGGCAAGTTCTTTGGGCTGGCGGGCACACTGGTGGTCAACACGTTCTTCATGGCGATTGGCGTGTTCGGCGCATTGTTCTATGTCTCGCACAAGTTCGTGCGGGCTGACGCACTGATCCTTGTCGCGTTGTATTTCATCATTCTCGAGTTCTTGATCATCTGTTCGCTGGCGCTCTTGTTCTCGTCGTTCTCTTCGCCGTTGCTCTCGGCAGTCTTTGCGTTCTCGCTGTTCGTCATCGGCAGCTTTGCCGAAGACCTGCGCAACTTCGCGAAGATGGCGCACGGAGTTTCAGGCCTGCTAGCAACGGGCGCAGCCTACCTGGTGCCGAACTTTTCGGCCTTCAATGTGATCACTTCCATTGCGCATGAACAACCGGTCGCGGGACAACTGATTCTACAGAACTCGCTCTACGCCTTGTTCTACGCCGCCATGGCCTTGAGCGGTGCGGTGCTGATCTTTGAGCGCCGGGATTTAAAATAGAGATTCGATATGAATCCACGCCAGAAAACTACGACGATCGCCAGCATTTGCCTCGTTGTGTCGCTGGCAGCGAGTTCGTTTCTGCTGCATCGTATCGACCGGCTTCGTCCGCAAGCCACGCTGGACGAAGTGCTGTATCTGAGTTCGCCGACAGTGATCAAACGCGCCAGCCTTGGTTATGAGGGCTTGATGGCCTGCATCTACTGGACGCGCGCGGTGCAGTACTTCGGATACCGCCATCATTTCGATGCGGAAAGTTATAATCTGTTGGCACCGCTGCTCGAAATCACTACGCATCTCGACCCTCATCTCGTGGTCGCGTACGAGTTTGGCAGCAGCTTCCTGGCTCCTGCGCCGCCGCACGGTGCGGGACAACCTCAAGCGGCCATTCAGTTGATGGAATACGGCATTCAGAACAATCCTGACAACTGGCGGCTCTACTACGATCTCGGCTTCGTCTACTACATGGAGCTGAAGGATTACAAAAAAGCCGCCGACACTTTCGAGCGTGGATCGCATGTTCCGAACGCGCATCCTTTCCTGAAGATACTGGCGGCACAGATGGCGCAACATGCGGGCGAGTATCAGACAGCGCGCATGCTGTGGTCGGCGACCTTCCAGACCACGCAGGATGAGCAGATCAAGCAGAACGCGGTGGAACATCTGCGGGCGCTGAGAGTGGATGAAGACGTTCAACATCTGGAGGAAGCCGTCACCCGCTTCGGAGAGCGCACTGGACGCCTGCCGGCGAGCCTGGCCGAGTTGGTGGCCGCCGAAGGCTTGGCGGGAACTCCGGCTGATCCTGACGGACATCCCTACAAGTTGACGCCCGAAGGCCGCGTTGAAGTGCGCGTGCCGGACGATTTTCCATTTGCTACGAAGGGCCTGCCTCGGGGATATAAGCCGGCGCCGAAGTTCCACGCCATGCCGTAGACCGCGCTTTCCCTTCCATCGTGTTCTGCTGATCTCGGGCAATCGCATATCATGGCTGAGAATGCGCCGCTCGAACTCTAGCTCAACATCTCAAATCAGCTTGCTCCGCTCGATGCGGCAATGGTGGCAAGACATCGCGGTACGCGAAGGCCGGGTTGCAGCCACGAGCCAGCTCGCAGCTGCGCTGTGGGAGTTTGCCCGCGACTCGACTCCTGAGCGAAGACGCCAACGTTACGGAGATGCTGACTATGATTGGGAGCATCGCGTCAACACCACCAGCGCAGCGGTGAATTGGCGTGACCGGTTGCTGGGAGTTTTCCATTCGCCGTATCAGCCGACAGAATCCACGCTCTTCCACGAGATGCTGGACGCGCTGCACCAGCAAACGCATCTGAACTTTCCTGACTTCGTCTTTGTCGATGTAGGGTCAGGCAAAGGACGCACGCTGCTGATGGCGTCGGACTATCCCTTTCGCCGCATCGTCGGCGTGGAACTTCTGCCGACGTTGCACCTGGCGGCGCAGGAAAACTTAAGCAAGTACCGGAGCGAATCGCAGAAGTGCTTTGCGCTGGAATCGATCTGCGCGGATGCGACTGAGTTCCCTTTTCCTGACGAGCCAACGGTGCTCTATCTCTTCAATCCGTTTCCAGAATCGGGGCTGAAGCGGATGATGGCGAAACTGGGGCAGAGTTTGCTGGCGCATCCGCGAGCGGTGTATGTGCTCTATCACAATCCGCTGCTCGAGCACGTGTTGGGAGAGAGTGCTGCGCTTAAAAAAATCGGCGAGACGCATCAGTATTTGATTTACCAAGCGGAGCTCTGATCCGTCAGACCCCGTTGAAGTCGAGTCCAGATCAAGAAAAAAAATTGCGGGCCGTTCCCGCTAAAATATTGATGTCACAGGAGTTATAGGATTTGAGATCCGCGAGATCCGGCTAAAATCTTCCATCCAAAGGAGTTAGCGGCAAAATCTTCAAAGCAAACGACTTAAGACCGGCAAAATACCTGGCGATGACCAGAAGCTTTGATTTTCAGAGAGCGTGTGCCCCAGCGCGATTCGCGCTCCACAGGGATACTTTGTAAAAGCTTAACTCAAGGCCGAAAATAAAGATGTGACGGATGAACATGAAATGGCTGTGGAAAACCTCGAATTGACATCTATACGCTAACAGCGTATCTTTATAATCTGTACTCTAATAGCGTACCGCCGTATGGAGTTTATTGAAGCTCCTGCATTCACGCGTCGCGTGTCCCGATATCTGGAGGAGGAAGGTTACAGAAATCTGCAGGCGAGGCTCGGAGCCAATCCTGATCTGGGGGATGTGATGCCCGGGACTGGCGGCTTTCGGAAACTACGCTGGGCGGATGCGCGGCGCGGGAAGGGTCGCAGAGGCGGGTTGCGTGTGATCTATTACCACTTTAAGTCCGAAAGTCAGATATGGCTTGTGACTCTCTACGATAAAGATGAGGCTTCAGATTTAACAGCGAAAGAAAAGAGAGCGCTGAGAGCTGCAATTGAGAGTGAATTGGAAGCGCGCTCGCAACGGACTAAAAGGCGCCATAGGCAAAGGAGGATTCAGTAATGGCAAAGCGGGACATTTTCAGCGAAATCATGGAGGGAGTTGCCGCGATGAAGAACCACCGCGAAGGCAAGCTCACGTTGCGCAGCTACAAAGTCGATGTGGCGCCGCTGCCTAAGGTGGATTCCAAGATGCTTCGCGACACCCGGAAAAAACTGCGCTGCTCGCGAGCGGTGTTCGCTCGCAAGCTGCGGATTAACGAAAGAACACTAGAAAAATGGGAGCAGGGGCGCGCGAGGCCAAATCCTCAGGCAGCTGCGCTCGTGCTACTCGTGCGCAAGTATCCGGACACGCTGGCGCGGCTGGATGCACTGGCCGTGCGCTAGCGAAGGAAAGGATGGGCCAGGCGCTATGAACAATCCCGAAACCGTCAGATTGGCGGCGTACCAGCAGATGGTGGACGCTTACAGGAACGAAAGCGACAGGGCGGCGGCCATTCTAGCGTCGAGCTTTGTGGACAACACTCTCGGGAGGGTTCTCCTGGCCCACATGGTCGATCATCCCAAAGTAAGTGATCTCTTCGAGGGAGATCGTCCGCTCGCAACGTTCTCGTCCAGAATTACCATTGCTTTCGGCCTAGGGCTACTGCCGCCAGATAGGTACTCTGACCTAGATCTCGTCCGCAAGATTCGAAACCACTTTGCTCATTCTGAGGAAGCGGCCTCCTTCAGTGCTTCTCCGGTTCGAGATTGGTGTGCAGGGTTGTGGGTGGGAAAGTGGCAGACCGATGAGGAATTTATAGCCCGTGGTATCACGTGGGACAATCGTGGCCAGTTCTTACTGACAGTCGGAATAACGACGTTGTACTTGGATCATCTGTTGGTTGGGTTTCGAAATGGCACATTCAAGCGTTGTGCCGTGCCCGGCCTCGCAGGGGATGGGGATGTGCCCGCCCACGGGATCACGTTTGCCCAGTAGGAGACGCGATGTCAGAACAGAAACACTTCACTGCATCCATCAGGTGTGGCCACTGCCAGAATCAGGCACCCATGGAAATCGTTTCCGAGTATTCCGCCGTTCAGTCGCAGACCGACGAGAGGTCGAACGTGAGTTGGGAAGCCGGTCCGGTCCACGAGCTCGACAAGTGCCCGGCGTGCGACGGCCTCACCCTCCGGCGGTACTACTATCATGACGCTATGGACCCGAGTGACGTCGAGTGCGTTGTTCTGTATCCGCTGGTCGAGAGGGTATTGCGAGGATTGCCGAGGAAGATCGATGCGGGATATCAGGCCGCTCAGAAGGTTCGGAATATCGACGCTAACGCGTACGGAATTCTGCTGGGACGGGTCCTTGATTTGTGTGCGAAGATCGGGAAGCGTCCGGGGACACGCTTGACAAGAGGCTCAGGAGTCTCGCCGATAGGAACGAGATCCCGGCAAAGCTGGTGGATGTTGCCGCCGGCATAAGGAAGCTGCGTAATATCGGCGCCCACGCGGATTTGGGCGAGTTGACGGAAGCTGAGCTGCCGGTTCTCGATGGCCTTACGCGCGCGATTCTGGAGTACGTATACTCCGCGCCGCTGTTGGCGAGGGAAGCGGAAGAGCGCCTCGCTAAGCTGAAGAAAAGGAAACTAAAGCGTGCAAAACGCTGAAACCTTAGACTGAACTAGTCATGACAACCACGACCCTCAACTCCCTC